>JACCDU010377776.1_pt1 | contig 25333 bp, 21 predicted proteins | sample 7446081 | NCBI WGS metagenome assembly JACCDU01 (sample SAMN15323447, study PRJNA562643) | freshwater metagenome | isolation source: river surface water | place: USA:Blue River Watershed | collected 2017-08-17
CAGGTGCTCCAGCCTCTTGGTCATCAATGAAGCGCTTTGCAAATGCTCCACTTTGGATATCTGCAAGAACAGCCTTCATGTTTTCCTTGACGCGAGCGTCGATAACGCGTGGACCTGAGACGTAATCTCCGTACTCAGCTGTGTCAGAGTCTGACCAACGCTGCTTTGCGATTCCACCTTCGTACATCAAGTCAACGATCAGCTTGAGTTCGTGGAGACATTCAAAGTAGGCAACCTCTGGCTGATATCCAGCTTCTGTCAAAGTTTCAAAGCCGTACATCACAAGCTGTGATGCTCCGCCGCAGAGAACTGACTGCTCGCCGAAGAGATCTGTTTCGCACTCTTCAGTAAATGTTGTGAGGATGCCACCTGCGCGAAGTCCGCCGATTGCCTTTGCATATGAAAGTGTCAGTGGCCACGCACTTCCTGTTGAATCTTGTTCAACAGCAACGATGACTGGAACTCCGCGTCCTGCAGAGTACTCACGACGAACCAAGTGTCCTGGACCCTTTGGCGCAACCATGCAAACGTCAACATTTGCTGGTGGTGTGATGTAACCGAAACGAATATTGAATCCGTGGCCAAAGAAGAGTGCATCGCCTGACTTGAGGTTTGGCTCGATTGATTCTTTGTAGATGTGGCGCTGAACATGATCCGGTGCCAAGATCATGATGACGGTTGCTTCCTTGACTGCTTCAGCAACGCTTGTGACGCGAAGGCCTGCTTCTTCAGCCTTTGCACGAGATGGTGAACCATCCTTAAGACCAACGCGCACATCAACGCCTGAGTCACGAAGACTCAACGCATGTGCATGGCCCTGAGAGCCGTAACCGATGATCGCGACCTTGCGACCCTGGATGATTGAGAGATCTGCATCCTCTTCGTGATACATCGTTGCCACGGTATTTCTCCTTTTTCGTTGTTCGTTCGAGATCTAGTTTAGTTCTGATAATCGGGCTGAGTGTCGTGCTTTGTATTGCTGATAGCGCCTTCGAGGACTTCCTCGATACGAATCACGTTGATTAATTTGTCGAGCTGAGCGATAACTTGCTCCAAAGAGTGACCTTCGACACTTACCTCGATGATCATCTTGGAAATCTTGGAATTCTCAGTTGGTCCAACAACGAGAGAATCGATGTTGTAGGTACGGCGAGCAAAGAGTCCGGCAACGCGTGCCAATACTCCCGGTTCGTTTTCAACGAGAACTTCTAGTTTATGAATGGCCATTAGAGCTCCTGTGAATCCCAGTCAGGCGCAGTAGCGCGAGCGATCATGATGTCATCGTTAGACGTTCCAGCTGCAACCATCGGCCAGACCATCGCATCGCGATGAACGCGGAAATCGACGACGACAGGTTGGTTATTGATTGACATCGCCTTTTCGATTGTTGCATCAACATCTTCAGGACGCTCGCATGCAAGACCGACGCAGCCCATAGCTTCTGCCAACATTGGAAAGTTTGGAACGCGCTTTGAATCAAGGCTTGTATTGGAGTAACGGCTGTCGTAGAAGAGTGTCTGCCACTGGCGAACCATTCCAAGACTTTCGTTATTAATGATTGCAATCTTTACAGGGATATCGTTAAGTGCACAGGTAACAAGTTCCTGATTTGTCATCTGGAAACAACCATCGCCATCGATAGCCCAGACAGTTGTATCTGGCGCGCCAACCTTTGCACCCATCGCAGCAGGAACGGCATAACCCATAGTTCCAGCTCCACCTGAGTTGAGCCAGGTGCGAGGCTTTTCATACTTAACGAATTGAGATGCCCACATCTGATGCTGGCCAACACCTGCAGCAAAGATTGTGTCAGGGCCACAGATTTGGCTTAAGCGCTCGATAACAAATTGTGGTGAGAGCGATCCATCTGATGGAAGGTCGTAACCCAATGGATACGTTGCACGCAATTTATTCATTGATTGCAACCATGGTGATAAATCTGGTTGGCTCTTTGCGAGGGCTGCCTTGAGGGCTGGAATAAGTGCCTTCATTGTTTCGCGAACATCACCAATAACTGCCACATCTGCATAGCGATTCTTGCCGATTTCAGCAGGATCGATATCGGCGTGAATTACCTTGGCATTGACTGCAAATGTTGAGAGCTTTCCAGTCACGCGATCATCAAAGCGTGCGCCCAAAGTAATGAGGAGATCAGCCTTCTGCAGTGCAGTAACTGCAGCCACTGTGCCATGCATGCCAGGCATACCCATATGCAATGGATGTGAATCTGGGAAGGCACCGCGTGCCATAAGAGTTGTCACAACTGGCGCGCCGAGAAGTTCTGCAAGTTCTAGAAGTTCGCGAGATGCATTAGCTTTAATGACTCCGCCACCAACGTAGAAGACTGGTTTCTTTGATGAGGCGATGAGTGCTGCCGCATCATTGATTGCGCTTTGGTTAGGAATTACTTGTGGCTTGTAACCTGCAAGCTCAATTGAAGTAGGCCAATTAAAGACGCTCTCTTTTTGAAGAGCATCTTTAGCAATATCGACAAGAACCGGTCCTGGGCGACCTGTAGTTGCAATATGGAAAGCCTCTGCAACCACGCGTGGGATATCAAGCGGGTTGGTGACAAGAAAGTTATGTTTTGTAAATGGCATGGTGATGCCGCGAATATCTGCTTCTTGGAACGCATCTGTTCCGATAGCAACAGATGGAACCTGGCCTGTAATTGCAACCATTGGAACAGAATCCATTGCAGCATCGGCTAAAGGTGTAACTAAGTTTGTAGCGCCTGGACCAGACGTAGCGATACATACGCCGGCGCGACCTGTGACTTGGGCATAACCAGTTGCTGCATGTCCTGCGCCTTGTTCATGGCGGACCAAGATGTGGCGGATAGTGGAGTCGTAGATGGGATCGTAGGCGGGAAGAATTGCTCCACCAGGAAGACCAAACATCACATCGACGCCTGCTGCTTCAAGGCTCTTCACCAATGAAGTAGCTCCATTCATTGCCGTGCCGTTTGCTGTTGGTACATGTGCCATCTCTTCGTACTCCTTTCTATCCTCGTATCCGTTTTCGATCTCTTTACCGTTAAATGAAAAAACCCTCAGATACCTGAGGGCGCGCGTGACAAGCAGGCACGCGCTATCGAATCACCACCACTGATGAAGCGAGAGCGCGAGTTGTTGTCATATGCATATTCTCCAACGCCAAAGGCTATGCGTCAAGAGATGAGATGGCCGTCTCAATAATTGGGACGGCTGCAGGCCTTACTTCCAGACTGCGCCTTCAGAGGCTGAACTGACGCCCTTTGAAAACTTGGCGAGCACTCCCCGAGTGAACTTGTGCGGGATTGGCTTCCATCCCACCTTGCGAGCTTCGAGTTCGGCTGGGTCGACAAGGAGATCGAGAGTGCGATTGACGACGTCGATACGAATGCGATCGCCATCTTTAATAAATGCAATTGGTCCACCATCGACTGCTTCAGGTGAAATATGTCCGACGCAAAGTCCGGTTGAGCCACCAGAGAAGCGACCATCGGTCAGAAGTAGCGTCTTCTTTCCAAGACCTGCACCCTTAATCGCACCGGTCACCATCAACATCTCGCGCATACCTGGTCCACCCTTAGGGCCCTCGTAGCGGATAACGACTACATCGCCTTCTTTGATTGTTCCATTTTCGACTGCATCCATTGCAGCTTGTTCACGTTCAAAGACGCGCGCTGGACCTTCAAAAGTATCGATGCCGATACCAGCTGTCTTACAGACTGCGCCATCGGGAGCAAGAGATCCGCCGAGAATTGTGATTCCAATATCGGTAGAGATTGGCTTATCTGCTGGGAAGAGAACATCGCTATCAGGAAATGGTGGATTGATATCGGCCAAATTCTCGGCCATCGTCTTTCCTGTCACTGTCATGCAATCGCCATGCAGGTATCCCGCATCAAGAAGGATGCGAAGTACAACAGGGATTCCGCCTACGCGATCGACATCTGTCATGACGTACTTACCGAAAGGCTTGAGGTCTCCAAGTAGAGGAACCTTAGAACCAATGCGATGGAAATCTTCGAGTGTCAGATCTACCTCTGCTTCATAAGCAATCGCAAGAAGGTGAAGAACAGCGTTGGTAGAGCCACCGAGTGCCATCAAGATCGTAATGGCATTTTCAAATGCCTTCTTGGTCAAGATATCGCGGGTTGTGATTCCAAGTCTGATGAGATTGACAACTGCTTCTCCAGATTTAATTGCATATGCGTCGCGGCGGCGATCAACTGCAGGAGGTGCTGCAGATCCTGGAAGTGAGAGTCCAATAGCTTCGGCAATACTTGCCATCGTGTTTGCGGTGTACATACCGCCACAAGCGCCTTCACCCGGACAGATCGCCTTTTCAATTTGATCTACGCGCTCTTTAGTAATGAGTCCACGTGCACATGCACCGACTGCCTCGAAGGCATCGATGATGGTGACATCTTTGCCATCTACTTGGCCTGGAAGAGTTGAACCGGCGTAGACAAAGACTGATGCAACATCAAGGCGAGCTGCCGCCATCATCATTCCAGGAAGGGATTTATCGCATCCGGCAAATGTCACCATTCCATCAAGACGTTCCGCATTCATTACTGTCTCAACAGAGTCGGCGATGATTTCGCGAGAAACGAGTGAGAAGTGCATTCCTTCGTGGCCCATGGAGATTCCGTCAGAGACTGAGATTGTGCCAAATTGCATCGGGAATCCACCTGCAGCAATGACGCCTTCCTTCGATGCCTTTGCTAAACGATCAAGTGAAAGGTTGCAGGGGGTGATCTCATTCCAGGAAGATGCGATACCGATCTGCGGCTTTACCCAATCGTCATCGCCCATTCCAACTGCACGTAACATTCCACGCGCAGGTGCACGCTCAAGTCCATCAGTTACAACGCCAGAACGCGGCTTCATCTTCGACATGAGATAATTCTAGCCTTAATCCAATATATGTCTTATCTCTTTAAGGAGCGCTTTTCTATGTCAAAACCACACTCAACTGAAAACCCAGCAGGCTTAGATCCAACGAGATGGCGCACGCTCTTTGTCGTTGCCACCGCACAATTGATGATCGTTCTCGATGGTTCGATTATGAATATCGCGATCCCAAGCGCAAAGCTTGAACTTGGAATATCAGATGCAAACCAGCATTGGGTAATCACCGCCTACACCTTGGCCTTTGGTTCACTCCTGCTCCTTGGTGGACGCATCGGTGATTACATGGGTCGTCGTAAGATTTTCCTAATTGGATTGATTGGATTTGCTGCAGCATCAGCACTTGGCGGAATCGCTTCAAACCAAGGGTTGCTCTTTGCATCTCGTGCGCTGCAAGGTGTCTTCGGTGCACTCCTTGCTCCTGCAGCACTTTCGATCATCTCTGTAACTTTTACAGTTCCGCAAGAGCGCGCAAAGGCTTTCGGAGTAATTGGTGCAATCTCAGGTGGTGGCGCAGCGATCGGTCTGATCCTCGGTGGCGCACTTACTGAGTTCTTCTCATGGCGCTGGTGCCTTGGTGTAAACACACCGATCGCGATTTTGGTTGCGATTCTGGCGATTAAGTTTGTCAAGGAGTCAAAGGCTCCTGGAGATAACACCTATGACATCCCTGGTGTTGTCACTGCAACTGCCGGTCTCTTCTCCCTTACCTACGGATTTAACGAAGCAGCGCTTAAGGGTTGGTCAGATCCTCTGACAATCACCTTCCTTGTCGTTGCAGTCGTTCTCTTGACCATCTTCGTTGCGATCGAAATGCGCGTGAAGAATCCATTGATGCCACTTCGCGTTGTCACAGAGCGCAACCGTGGTGGTTCATACCTTGGCTCACTAGTTGTTGGCGCAGGATTGTTCTCGATGTTCCTATTCCTTGGTATCTACCTTCAGGTGATCTTGGGATATAGCCCGCTTAAATCAGGCTTTGCATTCTTGCCCTTTACCGCAGGAATTATTGTCTTTGCCGGAATTGCATCAACGCTTCTTCCTAAGGTTGGACCTAAGCCTTTGATGGTTCCAGGTTTACTTGCAGCAAGCGTTGGTCTACTGATGCTGACTCAGATCACTCCTGAGACTTCATATGTGACCCATGTACTGCCATCGCTTCTCATCATGTCTAGCGGTATGGCCCTGGTCTTTATCCCGCTGACATCAACTTCGCTCCACGCTGTCTCAAACCATGACACCGGCGTAGCAAGTGCCATGGTCAACACCAGCCAGCAAATTGGTGGATCACTTGGAACGGCACTTCTTAACACCGTTGCCGCAACAGCCACGACAACATTTGCTGTGGCCAATACTCAGCTTGGTGAAAAGGTGATGCCATACGCCATGACACATGGCTTCACTGTGGCATTTAAGTTCAGTGCAGCGTTGCTCTTTGTGGGAGCGATCGTTCTCTACTTCTTTATCAATATCGGTAAAGAGTCACTAGTGGAGACAGAAGGCGCTGGCTTTCATTAATTAGCGGATTGACCCAAAACTATTGACCTAAGTGGCCAAGTAGGAGCTCACGTACGCGTGCAGCATCTGCTTGGCCCTTTGTCTCTTTCATGACTGCACCGATCAAAGCGCCAGCTGCAGGAAGGTGTCCATCGCGAACTTTCTGCGCAGTATCTGGTTGATCGTTACAGACCTTTTCGATCGCAGCCATCAAAGCGCCATCATCATTTACAACCTTAATCCCGCGCTTTGCAACAACAGCTGCGGGGCTTCCCTCCCCCGCAATCACACCCTCAACAACTTGGCGGGCCAACTTATCTGTCAGCTCTCCCTTATTTACGAGAGCAACAATCTCTGCAACATCTGCTGGTGTAATTGAAAGTTCTGTAACAGCAACTTCCTTGTCATTTGCAATACGTGAAATTTCACCAAGCCACCATGAACGCGCCTTCGTTGGATCTGCGCCAAGAATTACTGTGGCTTCAACGATATCCAAGACATCAGCGTTGACCATCGCTGCCATCTCTTTATCAGGAACGCTCCACTCTTCCTTCAAACGCTTACGGCGAAGTGATGGTCGCTCTGGAAGTGCTGCGCGAAGCTCTTCAATCCATGCAGCATCTGGTGCAACTGGAACAAGATCTGGCTCTGGGAAGTAACGGTAATCCTCTGCCTGCTCTTTTGAACGACCAGAACGTGTCAGGCCAGTATCTTCCTGGAAGTGACGTGTCTCTTGCTTAACCTTCTGTCCGGCATCGAGAAGTTCTGCATGGCGGATCATCTCACCGCGAATTGCGCGCTCTACTGAGCGAAGTGAGTTCACATTCTTTGTCTCAGAGCGAGTACCAAGAACATCTGATCCCATTGGCTTAAGCGAAACGTTGGCATCGCAACGAAGCGAGCCCTGCTCCATCTTCACATCAGAGACTCCGAGTCCGCGCAAGATGTCGCGAAGTTCTGCGACGTAGGCACGTGCGACCTCAGGTGCGTACTTACCTGTTCCAGGAACAATCTTTGTGACGATCTCAACTAAAGGAATACCTGCACGGTTGTAATCAAGGAGTGAGTAATCAGCGCCGTGAATACGACCTGTTGCACCACCTACGTGAAGTGATTTTCCAGTGTCCTCTTCCATATGTACGCGCTCGATCTCGATACGGAATTGGCGAGGACCTTCATCCGTCTCAATCTCCACATCGACATAGCCATCAAAGCAGATTGGCTCGTCATATTGAGAAATCTGAAAGTTCTTTGGCATATCTGGATAGAAGTAATTCTTACGAGCAAAGCGACTATATGGCGCAATCGAACAGTTAAGGGCTAGACCAATTTTGATTGTTGATTCGATAGCCGTTGCATTGACTACGGGCAGTGCTCCAGGGAGCGCCAAACAGACAGGACATGTCTGCGTATTTGGTTGCGCACCAAATGTTGTACTGCATGAGCAGAACATCTTTGATTCTGTATTGAGTTCAACGTGTACTTCAAGACCCAAGACTGGATCGTACTTTGCTACAACGTCATCGTATGAGATAGCCATTACTTGCTACCTCCCAACGCTGGAGCCTTTGAAATTAAATGTCCGCCCCATTGTGATACGAGTGCTGCTTCAAGTGCTGAGCCCACTTGATAGAGGCGCGCATCTTGCATGGCAGGTGCCATGATTTGGAAACCAACTGGAAGGTTATCTTCATCGGCAAGTCCTGCAGGAAGGCTCATGCCGCAGATACCGGCAAGGTTGACTGGGATGGTTGCAACATCGCCAAGGTACATAGCTATTGGATCATCTGATTTCTCACCGATTTTAAATGCCGTTGTTGGAGCAGTTGGTGAGACCAATACATCTGCTTGAGCAAAGGCCTTTGCATAATCTTGGATGATCAGTGTGCGAATCTTCTGCGCACTTCCATAGTAGGCATCGTAATAACCTGAAGAGAGAGCATAAGTACCAAGGATGATGCGGCGCTTTACCTCGTGGCCAAAACCTGCGTTACGGGTAGCGTTCATCACTGACTCTGCTGATGCTCCATCGCTATCGCCTACTCGTAAGCCATAACGCATTGCATCAAAGCGAGCTAGGTTTGAAGAGCATTCAGATGGTGCGATCAGATAGTAGGCGGCAAGTGCGTACTCAAAACTTGGGCAATCTACTTCAACGATCTGCGCGCCAAGGGACGCCAATACCTGAAGAGATTCATCAAAACGCGCCTGCACGCCACTTTGATAACCCTCACCTTGAAGCTGCTTGATAACGCCAATCTTCAATCCCTTAACATCGCACTTACGTGCTGCTGCAACTACATCTGGGAATGCGCCATTGATGCTTGTTGCATCCTTTGGATCATGTCCTGCCATCACATCGTGCAAGAGCGCTGTATCTAGAACTGTGCGTCCAAATGGTCCTGCCTGATCAAGACTTGATGAGTAAGCAATAAGGCCATAACGAGAGACAGCGCCATATGTTGGTCGAACTCCGACAATTCCAGTAAGTGCGGCAGGCTGGCGAATAGATCCACCTGTATCTGAACCGATGGCAAGAGGGGCTTCAAATGCGCTTACTGCAGCAGCTGATCCACCACTTGAACCGCCAGGTGTTCGCGTGAGATCCCACGGATTAAATGTTGGTCCGTATGCAGAGTTTTCAGTTGAGGAGCCCATTGCAAATTCATCCATGTTGGTTTTACCAACGATGACAATGCCAGCGTCTTTAATCTTGGAGACAACGGTTGAGTCGTACTGTGGCTTCCATCCCTGCAGAATCTTTGAACCCGCAGTTGTTGGAACACCTTCTTGCGTCAGAACATCTTTGAGAGCAAGTGGAATACCTGCAAGTGGATGGAGAGTTTTTCCTGCGCTGCGATCTGCATCCACGCGCGCTGCTTGTTCGAGTGCGCCATCGGTATCGACGTGGAGAAATGCTTTAACTGCTGGATCGACATCTTTGATTCGATCTAGATGTGCCTGCGTTAATTGAGTAGATGTCACCTCGCCCTTTGTGAGGGCTTCTGACATTGATGCTGCGCTCTGGGTAATCACTCTGCTTCACCAAGAATCTGCGGAACTCTAAAACGTTGCTCTTCTTGCGCTGGCGCTCCAGAGAGTGCTTGCTCGGGAGTCAGGCTTGGGTGGACAACATCTTCGCGAAAAACATTGCGAATTGGTTGTGGGTGTGAAGTCGGGGCTACGCCTTCAAGATCGACATCTTGTACGCGTGCTACTGCATCAAGAATCATTCCAAATTGTGATGCCAGGCTGACAAGCTCTTCTTCGCTCATCTCGATGCGGGCTAGCCCTGCCAACTTTGCGACATCATCTCGTGACAGGCTGCTCATGAGTGCAGTCTATAAAAAGAAGTGATTATGAGCGAATCTGCCCCGTACCGGTGACTACCCAGGTAGTAGTTGTCATCGCCTCTAACCCCATCGGGCCACGGGCGTGAAGTTTCTGATTTGAGATACCGATCTCTGCGCCAAATCCCATCTGCTCGCCATCTGTAAAGCGAGTCGAGGCGTTAACCATGACAGCTGCGCAATCTGACATTGCAATAAATTTACGGGCGCTCTCTTTATCCTCGGTCACAATCGCTTCGGTATGTTGCGTGCCAAAGTTTGCAATGTGGTCGATCGCACTTTCCAGTGAATCTACAACTCCCACATTCATCTCAAGAACCCCGTACTCAGTCCCCCAGTTTTGAGCTGTTGCTCGGGTCGTATCGATGGAGAGCGATTGTGCAACTTTCTCTGTCGCTTCATCACAGTGCAAGAGAACTCCTGCGCCATGAAGTGATTGCAAGAGAGTTGGCAAGAATGTATCTGCAACGCTTCTATGTACAAGTACAGTTTCAGCGGCATTACAGACACTTGGTCGATGCGTCTTTGAATTCATGACAATTGGTAGCGCCTTCTGTAGATCAGCGGCCGCATCTACATAGACGTGGCAGACTCCCGCACCGGTTTCAATTGTTGGGACTGTCGCTTCATCTACAACCATGCGAATGAGTGCTGCGCTCCCCCGGGGAATAACAAGATCGACTTTTCCACGTGCAGTAAGAAGCGCCTTAACAGTCGCGCGATCATTTGATGGAACTAGTTGAATCACATCTGGTGAGATTGAAGTCTTGGAAAGAGCTGATCTCATGACATCGATCAGAACTTTGTTGCTGGCATCAGCAGTTGATGAGCCGCGCAAGAGAGCGGCATTTCCTGACATCAACAAAATAACAGCGGCATCAACGGTTACATTGGGACGCGCCTCATAGACCATACCAATTACACCGAAGGGAACTGTGATCTGCTCGAGTTCTAGCCCATTAGGCAGCGTTGATTTTTTGAGAATGCGTCCGAGTGGATCGTCAAGATCGGCAACCTGCCTGGCTCCGCGTGCAATGCCCGCAATACGTTCGTGAGTAAGCAAAAGGCGATCTTGCATCTGTGGATGCATCGACTCTGCTTTAGCTCTCTCGATATCGAGGTTGTTGGCGGCAGCAATCTCATCTGTGCGTGCATCGATCTCATCTGCGATCGCACGTAGCGCTGCTCGACGTTCTTCGCCGGTTGTTGCGACAAGGGTGCGAGCAGCTGTTCGCGCTGTGAGCGCTAGCCCCTCAACTATCTCTCGTGCATCCATAGGAATAAGCCTAGCGGCCGATACCCTAATCTCGTGCGCAAAATAATTCGTAACACCCTCCTTTCTCTCTTCGTTCTCTACCTCGCCCTCTTTGGCTTAACAAAGGCGATTCGATATCCAGAGCCGATAGCAGCAATCAGGCTGGGATTAGCCCCTGCCTCCAAGACTCCTGATCTCATGCCATTTCACGTGATCAAAGGCGCTCCTTCCGATGAATCTGCATGGGTAATAGGAGAAGAAGAGAAAATTACTGAAGTGATGTGGCAAGGCAAGAGAGTGCCATTCGAGGAATTTCTTAACGCAACCCAGACAAATGCCTTCTTAGTAATACGCGATGGAAAGATTACCTACGAGCGTTATCTCAACGGAAAGAGTGAATCCACGGTTCTTCCTTCTTACTCTGTAGCAAAGACGATGACATCTCTTGTGATTGGTCAGCTCGTGGATGAAGGCACTCTCAATGAGAGCGATACCTTTGTGAAGTATCTTCCGAGATTCAAGGCTGGAACCTCTTTTGATAGCGTCACCATTCGAGATCTCCTGGATATGAATTCAGGTATTGGAGTCTCAGATAACTATCCATCTGGCCCATCAGGGTGGGGCGTAGCTATTGCCCAGATGTATGCCACCACCGATATGAATTTCTTCTTGGATAACAATCGCAAGATGCGCGAAGAGCCAGGAACGTATCCTGAGTATCGCAGCGTAAACACTCAGATGCTCGGCATGATTATTCAAGAGGTAACTGGCAATACATTAGCCGATGAATTCAGTGATCGAATCTGGAAGCGTGTTCGCGCTGATTACGATGCAACATGGAACGTCGACAAGGTTGGCGGCCATGAGAAGGCGTTCTGTTGCTTTAATGCAACTGCCCGTGACTATGCACGCGTGGGACAGGCGATCATGAGCGGTGCCCCAGATATCGCTAGCCCTTCATGGACGCAGCGTCTATCGACTCCAGTTGTGAAATTAGATTACGGCTGGGGTTATGGCGCACAGATGTGGCATCCATATCCTGGAGTCAATCTCATGATGGGACTACACGGCCAGTACATCTACCAAGATAAGGCGTGGAATACCGTCATCGTAAAGCTCAGCGATATGCCAACGAGCTCAGATGGAATTAGCGTCGATGTTGCAGATGTCTTAAGGCAGATTTCAGAGAAGAACTAGATCATCTCTATGTACGAGTTCGCGCTCGTACTCTGCGCCAAGTGTTGCAGCAAGTTCTTTTGTTGAACGCCCAAGCATCTGTGGAATCTCTGCGGCATCAAAAGCCACAAGTCCGCGTGCAATAACTTCGCCACTTTGAGAGACGAGTTCAACGGTATCTCCTGAAATGAAATCTCCACTAACGCTGGTGACCCCTGCTGGAAGAAGTGAGACGCCGCGTTCGCGGATTGCAGTAACTGCGCCATCATCTAAAACTAAGCGGCCTTGTGGAGTTGATGCGTGGGCTAGCCACAAGAGACGTGATGTTGTTCGGTGGCCTTGGGCGTGAAAGAAAGTTCCGACTTGATCACCGGCAAGGGCAGCGGCTGCCTGCGAAAGAGATGTCAGAAGCATCGCAATTCCCGCACTTGTTGAGATACGTGCTGCCTCAACCTTTGTCACCATTCCCCCGCTACCTACGCCGGCAGAACCTGCGCCACCGAGTGCAATCGATTCAATATCTGACATTGCTACGACTTCGTGGATTGCCTTTGCACCAGCCTGAGTAGGTGGAGCGTCATAGAGTGCGTCGATATCAGAGACAAGAACTAAAAGATCTGCACCGATGAGAAGGGCAACGAGTGCTGCCAAACGATCGTTATCGCCAAAGCGAATCTCTTGCGTTCCAACTGAGTCATTCTCGTTGATGATTGGAACTACACCGAGTGAGAGCAGCTTAGAGAGCGTCTGATGTGCATTTTGGTAGTGAGATCTACGCACAACATCTTCAGTTGTCAGTAGAACCTGCGACGAGAGAATCGAATGCGATGAGAATGCTTCGTTATAGCGAGCGATAAGTAGACCTTGGCCGACAGATGCTGCGGCTTGCTGCGTGGCTAAATCCTTAGGACGCGAGGTTAGCTTCAGCGGAGCAAGGCCAGCTGCGATTGCACCAGATGAGACGAGAGCGACTTCAGCCCCGCGTGCCTTGAGAGTTGCGATGACACTTACGATCTTTTCGACAGCTGATGAATCTAGCTGTGATCCAGCTGTTCCTGTCAGTGAAGAAGAGCCAATCTTGATAACGATGCGCTTTGCAGAGGTGATTGCAGTGCGGTCCATATGGCTACTCTTTCACCCGCGGCGTATGTGGATCTTCTACGTTGTACTCCCACTGCTGGGCAATCTCTTCATCGGTAAGTTCATTCACTTCGCGCTCAGGAACAATCCATGTTGAATCAAGGCGAGAATCCTCACCACGACGATGCAGATGGCCGGCAAGTTGTTCTGCTCCTGCCTCAATTGTTGGCTCCCAATCAAAGATGATCTCGTTATCGCCATCGCCAATACGGACTTCACTTCCGGCAACTGCGCCCTTCTTGTAGAGCTCCTTCTCAACACCGAGTTGAGCAAGGCGATCTGCAAGGTAGCCAATTGCTTCAGCATTCTTAAAGTTTGTCTGGCGAACCCAGCGCTCTACCTTCTTGCCGCGAACGGTAAATGAGCCATCGGCATTTGCGCGGACTTTAAATCCTGAATCATCTACCGCAGTTGGTCGCAAGATAATGCGCGTGCGCTCATCGGTTGCAGCCTCTGCACGTGCCTTATGAACCAGGCGACCCATGGCGTAGATAAGTTCTTGCAGACCTTCTCGGCTTGCTGCAGAGACCTTATAGACGTCATAACCCTTTTCGCGCAGTGAATCTTCAACCATATCTGCCATCGCAGATCCATCTGGAAGGTCAATTTTATTTAAGGCAACGATGCGTACGCGATCTTCGAGGCCGCCGTATAGCGCAAGCTCTTCTTCGATAATCTCTAGATCCTGCATTGGGTTGCGATCTGTTTCCAGTGTTCCGCAATCGAGAACATGGACAAGTGCCACGCATCGTTCAACGTGACGTAAGAACTCAAGGCCAAGACCCTTACCTTGTGATGCTCCAGGAATAAGTCCAGGAACATCTGCGACGGTAAAGCGAGTCTCACCAGCTTGAACAACTCCAAGGTTTGGAACCAAAGTTGTAAATGGATAGTCGGCAATCTTTGGGCGGGCAGCCGAAATTGCTGCAATCAGCGAAGACTTTCCAGCACTTGGAAAACCAACGAGTGCGATATCTGCAACTGACTTTAATTCGAGATAGAGAGTGCGTGATTCACCTGGTTCGCCAAGGAGAGCAAAACCTGGTGCACGGCGCTTAGATGATGAGAGGGCTAAATTTCCAAGGCCACCATGTCCGCCTTGTGCTGCCATAAATGTTGTACCGATGCCTACGAGATCTGCAAGAAGGTTTCCTTCTTTATCGTAGACAACGGTGCCATTTGGAACAGGCAGGATGAGATCTTCACCGTAATGACCATCTTTGCGATCGCCGTAACCTTGATGGCCTGATGTCGCCTTGCGATGTGGTGAGTGGTGGAAATCAAGGAGCGTTGTAACGCTTGAATCAACAACGAGAATGACATCGCCACCGCGTCCACCGTTACCGCCATCTGGACCACCGAGTGGTTTAAATTTCTCGCGCTTTACAGAGACGCAACCATCTCCACCATTTCCAGCGGTTGCGAAAAGGGTTACGCGGTCTACAAATGTTGTCATCGCCTCTCCCCTTTCTTGTTAGTTAAAGCGTTACCTGCGTTTAATTTTTATGAGCAATAAAAAAGCGGACACGCATGGATGCGGCCCGCTCTTTTAAGAGAAACCTTTTTACGCTACCGGAACTACATTCACTACACGGCGACCGCGAGCGCGACCGAATTCAACAGCTCCTGCAGCGAGTGCAAAAAGTGTGTCGTCCTTACCGCGTCCTACGTTCTTGCCTGGGTGAAAGTGTGTACCGCGCTGACGGACCAAGATCTCGCCTGCGTTAACTTCTTGTCCACCAAAACGCTTGATGCCAAGGTACTGTGGATTGGAATCGCGACCGTTACGTGTCGAGGAGACACCCTTCTTACTTGCCATTTATTGCGCCCCTTTTACTTAACGCCGCTGATTGCGGTGATCTTGACTCGAGTGTGTTGTGCACGAAAACCTTGACGACGGCGATAGCCGGTCTTATTCATGTAACGAAGGATGTCGATCTTTGGACCCTTTACTTCGTCAATGATCTCGCCATTCACCTTTACAGATGCGAGCGCCTTTGGATCTGCAGTAACGGTTGTACCGTCAACGACGAGAACAGCTGGGAATGAAACTGATGATCCCGCAGCAGAGTCGATGCGATCGACTGTGATGGTCTCGCCAACAGTTACCTTCTCCTGGCGTCCGCCAGCCTTCACGATTGCGTACACGTTATTACTCCAGTTCAGTTAAGCCTTGGCTCGAGCTTGGGGGCTCGCCGTGGGCAGGGGTCTAGGGTACGGAGTTCGTACGCCCAGGGTCAAATTGGGTTATTTCGGCGTTATGCCCCAGGCGTGATGACACCGGAAGAGGCAGCTCTACGTCGGCGGCGACCCTTTGGGGCGGCCTCGGCGGCTTCCTCGACGGGAGTCTCATCCTTTGCCATCTCATCGTTGAGGACCTCATGGAACTCATGCTCTGTGGCAGCTGACTCTTCAACATCTGGATGATGGGCTGTCTGTGAATTTACCTGTGGCGTTGGAGCCTTGATCTTCACTGGATCCATATGGATATGAATTCCGCGACCAGAACATGCATCACATGTTGTTGAGAATGCTTCGATAAGACCCTGTCCAACGCGCTTACGTGTCATCTGAACAAGTCCAAGCGAGGTAACTTCGGCAACTTGGTGTTTAGTGCGATCGCGACCAAGACATTCAATGAGGCGGCGCAAGACAGCCTCACGGTTTGATTCCAGAACCATATCGATAAAGTCGATGACGATAATTCCACCAAGGTCGCGCAGGCGAAGTTGACGTGCGATCTCTTCTGCAGCTTCCAAGTTGTTCTTGGTGACAGTCTCTTCGAGGTTTCCACCCTTACCGATAAATTTACCGGTGTTCACATCGATCACGATCATCGCCTCTGTGCGATCGATAACAAGGGAACCACCTGAAGGTAGATAGACCTTGCGATCAAATGCCTTGGCTAGTTGCTCTTCTACACGATAGTCAGCAAAGAGATCTCCGGTACCTGTGTACTTTTCAATCTTGGCAACAAGCTCTGGTGCGATTGAACCCAGGTAATCGGTAATCTCGGTATAAGCCTCATTGCCTTGGATGATGAGTGTGCGGAAATCTTCATTGAAGATATCGCGGATAACGCGAACAGCAAGATCTGGCTCTGAAAGTAGAAGCGCTGGTGCGTGGAAGTTTGGATTCTGCGACTTTGCGTAGATATCTTCCCATTGGGCCTTGAGGCGAGCCACATCATTGGTGAGCTCTTCCTCAGAGACACCCTCTGCTGCAGTACGCACGATCACGCCAGCTTCTTCAGGGATAAGAGTTTTCAAGATTGCCTTAAGGCGTGTGCGCTCTGATTCAGGAAGGCGCTTTGAGATTCCACTCATGCCGCCACCTGGAACGTAGACAACATAACGGCCTGGAAGAGAGATCTGCGATGTAAGACGTGCACCCTTTTGACCGATTGGATCCTTAGTTACCTGAACAAGTACTGGCTGGCCAGTCTTTAAGACCATCTCAATTTTACGTGGAGAGGATTCAGAGATACCTGCTGCATCCCAATTAACTTCACCTGCATAGAGAACAGCGTTACGACCTTTGCCGATATCAACGAAGGCTGCTTCCATCGATGGAAGTACGTTCTGCACGCGTCCTAGGTAGACGTTTCCAACGTATGAAACGTTGGCGTTACGGTTGACGTAATGCTCAACCATGACCTTATCTTCGATGACACCAATCTGAATACGATCACCGATTTGGCGAACAACCATCTCGCGATCAACATTTTCGCGGCGAGCTAAGAATTCACCATCAGTAATTACTGTTCCGCGGCGACGGTATGGCTCACGGTAATCTCCGCGTGAATCTCCACGATCGCGATCGCGTCCGCGATCACGGTCACGACGATTGCGAGTGCCGCGTTCTGCGCGCTCGGCACGTTCTGGGCGAGCTGGACGTTCACGAACTTCACGGACCTTAACAACTGTGACAACGCCATCTTCATCGATGGTCTCACCTGGCGTTACATCATCTCCTGCTGCGCGACGGCGACGGCGACGGCGATGAGTTGTGCCATCTGCAGAATCTGCACTTGAACCATCTTCAGCATCCTCTGCGGAATCGTCACTTGAATCTACATCCTGGCCTTCGCCACCTTCAGATTGTGGGCGACGACGTCCACGTCCACCGCGGCGACGGCGACGATTGCGATTGCGTGGATCTGAATCGCTCTCATCTGCTGCTGCAGTTGATGGCGCATCTTCTGCGGGAGCCTTCTCATCTGCACTCATCGCATTAGCCTTAGCTTTACGTGGGGCCTTAGCGGGTGCATCAGTTACTGCAGCTGCTTGAAAAACTGGAACCGGGATAGCAGCAGCACGCTTGCGCGTCTTTGGGGCTGCTTCACCTTCGGCTGTTGGAGCAGGAATCTCAACGCTCTCACTACCTGCTTGTGTCTTACTTTTCTTAACCGCACGCTTGCGCGGTAATTTTGGCTCGATTGCCATCACTGTTAAATCCTCTACGCCATTACTTATGTAACGACTTGCTCGTAGCTCAAGTCTCCTTGAGCAAAATCTTCTACCGACCCACTGTGGGTTCGATACCTAAAACGTCCTACTTAAAATCAACTAAATTTAATGAGTCCGCCGCTGGCGCGATTTGAGATCGCTAGCCGCGCTGAACTGTTGCCCAATTATGGCAGATTGCAGGGCGATATTCCTAAAAATCGGGAAATTAGGCGTAAATCACCCGCGTTGGCGGGCGTAGACATTCTGCAAAAGGCCAAATCCAATGAGATTGGCGAACATGCTCGATCCACCATAGGACATGAATGGAAGAGGCACTCCAGTCATCGGCATCAGCCCCAGAGTCATACCAATATTTTCAAAGGTTTGGAATGCAAACCACGAGAGCACACCTACGCAGACTAATCGGCCGAATGCATCGGTTGATCTTCGAGCAATAGAGAAAGCTCGCATCAATATCGTGAGGTAGAGAAGAAGGATAAATCCACTTCCAATAAAACCTAACTGCTCTCCCGCTACTGTAAAGATGAAGTCTGTCTGCTGTTCTGGAACAAAGCGACCATTGGTTTGTGGGCCATCAAATAACCCGGTTCCAAGTAAGCCACCTGATCCAACTGCGATTCGCGCTTGTCGTAATTGATAGCCAGCTCCTTGTGAGTCAGCATTAGGATCAACGAAAGATTGCAGACGCTTTACTTGATAATCATTGATCACGCCTAACTGAGTTGCTCCAAAACCGCCAAGGAGGGCGGCAAGGATGAGGCCAACTACCCAACGTGATGGAGCACCTGAGGCGGCGATGATTGCAACGACTGCGATGCTGATAATAAAGACAGTGCCCATATCGGGTTGCAAGAGAATGAGTCCTACAGGGATCGCGGCAACTAAGAGAGCTTGAATCACATCACGATGTGAAGGTTCATCATTTTCGTGGCGGTATTCAGACAAGAGCATCGACATTCCAACGATGATTGCAATCTTTGCCATCTCAGCTGGCTGGATCTGGAAGCCGCCGGGGAGATTGATCCATGCACGTGCACCGTTGATCTCGTTTCCGATTCCTGGGATCAAAACTGCAGTTAATCCGATTACGGCTAGTCCCCATACAACCGGCGTATATGCCCGAAGCATGCGGTAATCGATGACTGTCGTTCCCCACGCGAGCAGGATTCCAATAATGATATTGATGACGTGGCGTTTGAGGTAATACTGTGGATCGAGCCCATTTGCCGCATACCAATCACGCGTTGCTGCATAGACAAGAAGAGTTCCGATAAAGAGAAGCGCTCCGACTGCAACTGTCAGGATGGGATCAAATCCCCAGAAAGTTTGGGTCGAGCGAGTGCGGCGAAACCCTTGTCGTTGATTGATCAAACTCATGGGCTCACCTTTACCTTCGTCGCAGGAGAGATCTTAGGTAACTTCAGCGGTGGTTTGCCCTCAGGGTATATCGCCGCACCGGGAACAAGTGTGGATCCCTTGGTACCAAAGAGAGTTTCGTAGATCTTGCGAACACCAACGCCAGATGATGAAGCACCGAATCCGCCTTGCGAGACCATCATGACGACGGCATATCGTGGTTTATCAGTCGGAGCGTACGAAGCAAACCATGACGTATCGCTCTTGAGCGAACCATTGGCATTTCTACCGAAAACTTGAGCAGTTCCAGTTTTTCCACTGATTGCAACAGGGAATCCTGCAAATGCACCAGCGCCAGTTCCAGAAGTTACTACTTCACGCAATGAATTCTGTAATAACTTAAGGATTGGCTTTGTTGTAGGTAGCGTCCCAATCTTCACAGGATTGATTGTCTCCAAAACTTTGCCCTCGGTGGTGACGATTGCTTTTCCAATAGTTGGCTTCCAGATGATTCCGCCATTTGCGATTGCTGCATACATCTGTGCAAGCTTGAGTGGGGTAATGACGGTATCGCCTTGACCAATAGAGAAGTTAACGGCATCTCCTGCACGAATCTTGTCGCCATCTAAACAGTTTTCGCGAGCCAGCTCGATGAGAAATGCTGTCTGTTGAGCCTTAGGGGCGCGAGTTTTGTAATTGCAGTAGAAATCTTTATTTTGCTCGTACCAAGATTTTCTCCACTCGCGGTTTGCCAATCGTCCAGATGATTCAGAGGGAAGATCAATTCCTGTCTTCTGGCCAATCTGAAAACCCTCTGCCGCCTTAAAGAAGTAATCATTTGGATTGGCCTTTGGCTTAAGGCCACCATCTTTGAGCCACTCAGCGAAGGCAATCTTGTACCAAATCGTGTCACAGGAGATAGCCATCGCCTTAGTCATATTCATGCGGCCCTGGGCTTTACTTTCAAAGTTTTGGAATGCTCTCGTACCCACTTGATACTCGCCAGGACAGTCGTAGATGGCGTTCATGTCATAGCCAGCATTTGCTGCTGCAATCAGTGAGACTGCCTTAAATGTTGAAGCGGGGGCAAAGAGTCCTTGAAGTGCGCGCGATAGAGCGGGGACTCCCTCTTTCTCTGAGTAGAGATCACTTGCTTGTTTAACTGTTAGGCCCTGCTCATAAATATTTGGATCATAGGTCGGATATGAGGCAAGTGCCAAGACTCGACCTGTGACAACATCGAGCACAACGGCAGCTCCACCATCTGCACTAAAACCACTAGCGCGAGAGCGAGCTACTGCATCGGCTAGGGCCTTTTCGCTCGCCGCTTGCAGGCGAACATCAATACTTGTTACCAAGTGATTGCCAGCAACCGGATTTGTAACCTTACTGGTGTTGGTTACGGCTTCCTTGCGATCAACAATTACCGTTTTGATGCCCGGTGTTCCGCGTAGAAATTCATCGTATTGAACTTCAAGGCCAGCTTTGCCGATGGATTCAGATCTAAAGTAACTACGCCCATTTTCTCCGGCTAAATCACCTTCTGTCAGCGGGCCGATATATCCCAACATATGTGCTGCATTTGCATCTGCATTTGCCGGATACGAGCGAATTGCAATTGGTTGTGCATCAATTCCCGGGAAGAGATCTGAGCGCTCCACAATCTGTAGCGCCAGAGCCGGGTCAGCATCTTTTGTGATCGGAATCGGCTGGAAGCGAGAACCCGTCCAACATCCTGCCCGCTTGCCTTTCTCCAATTCACCACACAATCGCGTGCGTTGGAAAACATCGACATACTTAAGGCCCAGAAGTTGAGCTAGCGATCTCAATACCGCTTCGCCCTTATCTTCTTGTTTATCAATCTTTGTGCGATCGACAGTGATTGCTACGCCAACCTTATTCAGGGCTAGCGGCACTCCCGATGAATCGACGATCAAGCCACGTGTTGCCGGGGTGACCACATCTCGACTCTGAATAGAGAGCGCCGCATCCTTATATTTTGGACCCGCTGCTACTTGGAGATAGAAGAGGCGACCAAGGAGGGCGACCATCAGAGAGATGATGAATATCTGAATCACTAGAAGGCTAAGGCGCGACCGTAGGTTCATATGCGTGATCTCGAATCATCGATAAAGTCATAAGCCTTTGCAACAACGGGCATCGCTATCGGAACAACAGCTGCCGACCAGAGCGCTCCGATCAAGAGCGAAGTAATGATCGATGTAAAACTTCCAACGCTCTCCCCCAGCAATAGCGAAAGCAGTAGGTAGAGAATCCGGGCTACTACGACGGAGGCGGTGACTAAGAAAGTGATCGTAAAGGGATTCATTCGAACATTTTCATATCCGAGGCCGAGATAAGAGATTCCAAAACCGACAAGGATCAAGACAAAGGTCCATTGGCCAACTGCGCCAGATGTGCTCTGTGAAAGATCGATCAGAAAACCGGCGACAAAGCCGGTGAGTGCACCTACATCAGGAGATGAGAGAGCCGCCCACAGAAGAGCGAAGATGAGGAAGAGTGAGAATCCACCGCCGCCAATGTGAAGTTGGGTAACAAATGCTTCCTGAATCACATAGACGATCAGGAAGAGAAGGGCTGAGAGAGAAATCTTGCGCGTTGACATTAGCCATTATCACTTGCACTTGGCGATGGAGATCCACTTGGAGTTACAAATACTGTGACGGTGGGAACTGGAGTTGGAACTGGCTTGGCTGGGATTAGCGAGTCACGAGGATCAACTTCTGGTCCTTTTAGAACAACGGTAACAATTGAAATTGCTGAATAGTCTGCAAAGAAGCGAACATCAGCCGTCTGCGTGACAGCACCTGCTGCATTGTTCACCGATGTCACTTCACCCACTGGAACACCTGGAACAAAGGGGCGGTTATTGAGACTTCCTCGAGCGACGAGAATATCGCCGACCTTAATTGTCGATTGATTATCAAGAAGCTGCAGAACGCCTTTACGGGTTCCTTGCCCTGAAAGTATTCCAATCTGCTCACTTCCGGCTACGCGGACACCGATTCGAAAAGATGGATCTGAGGCAAGTGAGACGAGAGAGCTTCCTGGATAGACAGTCTTAACTACTCCCAATAGACCGTATGCATTGATCACAGTCATATTTGGCTTAATGCCATTTCGCGCACCTGCATCGATGGTGATCGTCTGCGTAAATGATGTTGTTGCACCCTGTGAAATAACACGAGCGCCGACAACTTTAAATTCGGCCTTACCCGCCAGATCGAGCGCACCCTGAAGCTGTTCTAGTTGGGCATCAATACTTCTGCGCTGGCGAAGCTCGGAAAGTAATTTTCCATTCTCTTCGCGCAGTGCTTCCATCTCAGAACGTGTTCGACCAAGATGGATGACATCAGAGAAGAAGTTTCGTACTGGTGAAAGCACCGTTGATCCAAAACTTTGAACTGGGCTAAGCGCGCTCTGGGTTCCTGTTCGCAATCCCCCGACGACTGAGACACCGCGCAGATCTAAAGTGATCAGAAAGAGCGATGTAATAATCAGGATGATGAGCAGTAAACGCCCGCGGTTCTCGCCGCCGCGCGCCATTACCTAGCCGCCTATCGACGAGGTTCTGAGATCAAGACCTTTTCAAGTGCCTCGAACTCTTCAATACATTTGCCTGAACCTTCAACAACAGCATCCAATGCGCGCTCTGCGACGTGAATTGGCATTCCTGTTTCGCGACGAAGACGCTCATCAAGGCCCTTGAGGAGTGCTCCTCCACCTGTAAGAACGATTCCGCGGTTGATCAAATCTGATGAAAGCTCTGGTGGACACTTATCGAGAGTGTTCTTGACTGCTGCAACGATCGCCTTTACCGGCTCATCGAGAGCCTTACGGATCTCGGCAGCTGTCACGATGATTGTCTTTGGTAGTCCAGTTGCAAGATCGCGACCGCGAATCTCTGCATCCTTCTCATCTGCAAGAACATATGCAGATCCAATAGCCATCTTGATCTCTTCTGCTGTGCGCTCACCCAAAAGTAGTGAATATTCGCGCTTTACCCAGTCGATAATTGCCTGATCGAGCTTGTCCCCACCAACGCGGATTGAGAGAGCTGTCACGATTCCACCGAGTGAGATCACAGCAACTTCAGTTGTACCGCCACCGATATCGACAACCATGTTGCCTGTTGGCTCGTGGATTGGGAGACCGGCACCAATTGCCGCAGCCATTGGCTCTTCAATGATGTAAACCTTACGTGCACCAGCATCGTAACCAGCTTCTGTGACAGCGCGTTGCTCAACGCCGGTGATACCTGAAGGTACGCAGATGACAAGACGTGGCTTTGCGAGAACGCGACGGCCATGAACTTTGCGAATGAAGTGCTTAAGCATGCGAGCTGTTGTATCGAAGTCTGCGATCACACCATCTTTAAGTGGACGGATTGCGACGATGTTGCCCGGTGTACGGCCAATCATCAACTTTGCCTCTGCTCCAATTGCAAGAACTGCGCCAGTATCTTGGTTAACGGCAACCACAGATGGCTCGTTAAGAACGATTCCACGCCCACGTACATAGACGAGTGTGTTTGCAGTTCCAAGATCGATCGCCATGTCGCGACCAATGAATGCTGTTCTGGCGCTCATTTATTTCCCTTCGAAGAAGATTGCTATTTCACGTGCTGCTGACTCGGGTGAGTCAGAACCGTGAACAAGATTTTGTTGAACTTTGGTTCCTTGATCGCGAGCAAGATCGCCACGAATAGTTCCTGGAGCGGCAACAGTTGGATCTGTAGCTCCTGCAAGAGATCTAAAGCCCTCGATCACGCGTTGACCTTCTGCAATGATCGCAACGATTGGACCAGAGAGCATAAATTCAACGAGTGGTTCGAAGAATGGCTTACCTTGATGCTCTGCGTAATGACGTTCGAGAAGAGCACGATCTGCCTGCATCATCTTAAGATCTGCAATGACATATCCCTTAGATTCAATGCGACCAATGATCTCTCCCACTAGTCCGCGGGAAACGCCATCAGGCTTTACAAGGATGAGGGTCTGCTCGATTTTCACCGCGTCAGTCTATTAGGGTTTTGGAGGGCCCTGCGACAGCAAAGCTGCGCGAGCGGCCTCACCCTTACGCCCCACGACGATCGCTGCCACCCATAGGGCCATGAAGATCAGATTGATGATCCACATAGCTGGGACGACGACGCTATAGGCCATCAGGGCAAATTGCAGGATCCATCCCAGAATCCAGCCGATCTTCTTGGTGAGCAATCTGACTGTGATGATGGCAGCAACCATAAAACCAAAACCGTAGATGAGCGTTGCAGGCTCATGAATATCTTTAGCAATGAGCATTGCAAAGCCCATGATGAAGATCTCCATCGTCAACACTGCGCTGCCGAGCACCTTCATGAAGCCTCCCCTGTGCTCTTTTTAAACTTATTACCTAGAAATGTTCGCGCTTCACCGACTGTAACGACTGAACCGGTGACAACTATTCCCAATGTCTCATCGCTCAATGGACGAACTGAATCCTTAATCGCCTTGTCCAGAGCTGCATCTAAATTCTCGGCAGAGAAGACTCGGTCGGCGCCAAAGATTTCGATGGCAAGGAGTTCGAGATCAGAGACCTCCATGGCGCGGTGCGATGAATTCTTCGTCACGATAATTGAATCCATAAATGTTTCGAAATTCACGAGAATTCCTCGAGCATCCTTATCGCCCATTACGCCGACAACTCCGATGATTTCGTCGAAGGTAAACTCTGCAGCGATGGTTTCGCGGAGTGCAACGCTTCCATGTGGGTTATGTGCTGCATCAAGGATAATTGTTGGATCACGATGGATCACTTCGCATCGACCAGGTGAACGAACATTGGCAAATCCCTCACGCACCGCCTCGATGTCAAGATCATTTTCACCAAAGAAGACTTCAACTGCCACTAGGGCTGCGGCGGCGTTGGAAGCCTGATGCTTGCCATGGAGAGGAATGAAGATGTCCTCGTAAACACCCTTGAGTCCCTGGATGTTTACAAGCTGCCCGCCTACTGCAACTGCGCGCGATAGCACTGAATATTCAAGGCCTTCACGTGCAACATCTGCACCGACTTCAGCTGCCTTGCGCAACAACTCGACTGCAACCTCTGGCTCTTGTTGAGAGAGAACTGCAAAACCGCCCTCTTTAATAATTCCAGCCTTTGTTTGGGCAATCTCTAAAAGGG
>JACCDU010748022.1_pt1 | contig 25319 bp, 32 predicted proteins | sample 7446081 | NCBI WGS metagenome assembly JACCDU01 (sample SAMN15323447, study PRJNA562643) | freshwater metagenome | isolation source: river surface water | place: USA:Blue River Watershed | collected 2017-08-17
GGCGGTGCGGATGGTCTGCCACGTGATCTTGTGTTGCATTGTGTTGGGTCGCGTAGTCACGCCGTGTCGCGGCGGTCCATACCCGGACGGGGTGAGGCGGGATGCCTCGAAAGTGGGAGGCGGCTTGCGCCGCCGGGCTCAAGCGGGGTTGATGGGCGCGTAGGTGTTCAAGACGCGGCAGCCGTAGTCGTGCACCGTCTCGGCGTGGGTCTTCATCGAAGGCGTGGTGTCGAGACGGCGGAGGGCCAGCATCAATCGGGCAACGGCGGCGTCGAGCTGCTGCAAGCGCTTGTTGTGTTCGGCCAGCCAACCAGCCCGGATGCGGGGCTTGCCTTGGGCGCGGTTGAGGCCTTCGGCGGTCGAGCGCACGTTGGAAACGGCGAGGTCGAGTTGCGCGCAGTAGTGGGCGAGATTCTGGTCGGGGGTGAGTGTCGGCGTGGTGTTCATCGTTCTGAAGGAGACGGTGACAGCGGCCGGGGACTTTTCGAGCACAACAACCTGACATTTTCTGTCAGGTTCGGCCGCCGGATTTCAATTCAATTTGAAATGAAGCGAAGGCGAGGGCGGGCTGGCAACGGTCGCAGGGGAGGGTAGATGCAAGAGAATGGCGAAAGCCATTCTCACTATCACGGTTGAACTACCCCTAGCCGTTGCTCGGCCTTGCGCCGGGTTGATCCACCCCTAGCCATTGGTAGAATGGCAACCTATGAGAAACGGCCTTGCAGGGCGATTTACGGGGCGATCTGATAGCAGCCGCTACTATGCCTCCAACCCGGAGGCCAGAAGGCGTAAAAACGCCTACAACAAGGCCTATCACGCGACGGAGGAGCGGCGGGACTACCGTTCTGAGCTCAATCATGCCAATCGGAAGATGGGCAGGAAGGGTGACGGCAAGGACGTGAGCCACACCCGCAGCGGGAAGCTGGTTCTGGAGAGTCGGAAGAGCAATCGGGCCCGCAATGGGCACGGGGGAAGACGACTTTTGTAAATCCACGCTTGACGGATGCGATTGTCCTGCTACTCTCCGTCTTGCCAGTCGTTCTATGTGTTAATCGTATGGGAGTGTCGCCCTGTACGGTGGAACCCACCTCACGCTTAGCGGGGGGTGGGTTTTCCGTTTCTTAGGTTAGAAGGGTAAGACGGTCTGGCTCCGACCTGTGCAAGGCGGTTCTTGGGCCTACTGGCGGGGAGCCTGACGAATTTACCAACTCCCCTTAATGTTGGCTCCTTTGGGAGTGAACGTGCCGAGAACCACGGGCAATGGCCTACCAGCGTGGCGGCAGCACCCGGAAACCTCGTCTCTCGGCAGACAGCGTTCTAGTGGTTCATCCAGCAATGGGTGAACTCTGCCCCCGTGTTCCTGCATCAGCACCAGCGTCCTGCTGGGAGCGGAAGTAGGATGTAAGTCGATGAATGGGAGGGCGAAACGAATCTCCTAAAGAAAAAGCTCGTAGTCCCTAACAAAAAGTGATTGGATGGTGGGGATGAAAGAAAACACATTGAACCTGACCTGTGAGGATCAACTTCAGATTGCGGTGAAGTTTATGGCGTGTGAATATGCCATTGACGGGCTGCTCCGCTATCTCCCGGCTCCTGAGTGCAAGGAGCAGGAGCACGCGGTGAATTGGGCCAAGGATACGCTTGGCTGGCTGAAGGAGTGCCGGGAGTCGGCGGGGTTGCCCTACGACTACAAGGCGATCACCCATCTTTCCGTCGTGTTCAACGACGACAACCAAAACCACAACCAAAACTAACCATATGCCAATCGTAAAAGCTGAGAGTAAGGGCGTTGATCCGGTGCCTGCTGGTGTCCATCAGGCCGTTTGTTACGCCGTCATTGATCTGGGGACGCAGGACCCTGGCAACCCGCAATTCCGGCCCAGCCGGAAGGTGATGCTGATGTGGGAGCTGCCCCACGAGACGATTCAGACGCCTGATGGGGCGAAGCCGCGCATCATCTCGTCTGAGTACACGATGTCCATCGGCAAGAAGGCTACGCTGCGAGGCGTGCTGGAGAGCTGGCGTGGGCGTCCGTTCACGGCGGATGAGCTCAATGCGTTCGACCTGAAGAACATCCTCGGGGCGAATTGCCAGCTCAACGTGGTGCACAAGCCGGGGAAGGCTGATCCGAGCCGGGTGTATGCCCGCATTCAGGGGGTGATTCCCTTGGTGAAGGGTATGCAGCCGATCAAGCCGGTGAACGACACCATCCTGTACGACATCCCGGAGAGTGGCCCCATCACGCTGCCGAAGGGTTTGCCGGAGTGGATTGGGGCGAAGATCACCTCCTCCGACGAATACAAGCAGCGCACGGGCGCGTCAGTTACGGAAGCTGCCACGGAAAGTGGTGGGAATGGTGTTGACGAAGACGTGCCATTCTGAGCCTATTAGGGGGAGCCGACACTCCCCCTCTTTTTCTCCTATGAACACAAAGAACGTCAGATTCAAGCTACTGAGCAACCCGCTGCACAATGCGGGCTATTGGATTGGCAAGGCCACGCACTATCGGGTGCAGAGCGACTTTGCCTCCGGGTTTGAGCGTACGCTCGCCCGTATTTCTATGCGGACAGCGGCCCGGTGCGCTGCCTACAACATTCGCAGGGCAAGGGCGGAGGGCTTGTTGTGATTATCTTTCTTTTCGTTCTCACCTTTGCCATCGGCTTGGCTGCCGGCATCATCATTCAAAGCGAGTGCGGACCCGACTATGACGACCACGAGTGACACACCACGAACGGACAAGGCGCGGCTGGACATCCTGCAAACGGGGAGTCCGGCACGGGTGAAGGCTGAATTTGCGGAAGAGCTGGAGCGTGAGAACCAGCTTCTCCGTGAGGAGCTTGAGCAGCAGGCCATCTGCAATGGGGCAGGAGCCTCGCGGGAGCTGTCCTTGCGGGCCACCATTGATGCCCTTCAAAAGGAGCTCTGCGTGCTTCGGGAGCGCATCGTGAAGGAGGGCTACATCGTCACCAACTTTGACGGGACGATTGAGCTGGCCATTGACCCGTGGCACAAGCGGGAGAAGGAGGTGAAGCCGTGAGCAACGAGGCTTTTTACTCAAAGCCCTTTGGAGACAAGCTGTTGAAGGCTTGCGTAGATTACCGCGCTCAAGTCGACCAACTAGAGCGCGAGAAGTCTCTTCAAGGCCTCCATCTCGCTACTATGGCAGACGTAGTGCTGGGCGAGAATGCCGAGGACCGCAGCGACGAGACGCTGGTGCGGGAAGTGTGCAAGATGGCGCGGGAACTCACCGCACTGCGGGCCTATCTTAAAACTGGCGATATGCCTGACCCTCAATGGTCGAAAGACGATATTGTGCATATGTACGAACTTGCGGCTGACGAGCGAGATGCTGCAAATAAAAGTCTGGCTGCATTGCACCGTGAAAACGCTGCGCTGCGGGCGGATCGTGAGCGGCTGGACTGGCTTCAGAACGCGCCTTATTGTCCGCTTCCATCGCTTGGAGAAGACCTCCGCGCCGCCATCGACGCCGCACGAAAGGAGCAGCCGTGAACGCACCTATTGAAAAACGGCTCTGGTCATCCATTGCCAGAAATTTCATCACGGGAAGTCAGGAGGAACAACTCATTGTCGAGATACAAAGTCGGGAAGCAATCGGAGAGCTTACGCGGCTACGCAACGAGAACGCCGCGCTGGAGAAACTGATCATCAAAGAGGGCTACAGCATCACCAATTTCAATGGTGAGATGGCACTTTGCCGCGACCCTTGGCATCAACCGAAGGAGGAGCAGCCGTGAACGCCAAACTCGTATCCATCACCCAACCCTGTGCCGATCTCATCGAACAGGGCATCCTCACCGCAGACGACCTCATCGCCTACTGTGCTCGGGTCAGCAATCCGTCCAACCAGCTCAACACGGAGACGGCTCCGCGTCTCCTTGCTTATTGCATCAGGCACGGGCATTGGTCTGTCTTTGAGACTGCGAGTATGACCGTGGAGGTCGAGACTAGCCGGGCCATTGCCGCCCAGCTTCTCCGCCATCGCTCGTTCACTTTTCAGGAGTGGTCCCAAAGGTATGCGGCCAGCGGCCAATACGAGCCTATCGAACTACGTTTGCAGGATCAAAAGAATCGTCAGGCATCTGGTGAGCCCTGCAACGATCTCGATTTAGAACTGGAGGCCATCGAGGCGATTCACGTTAGCTTCGATACATACAAGCGACTTATCGAGGCTGGTGTAAGCAAAGAGACCGCCCGGATGGTGTTGCCATTGTCAACACGCACCCGGATGTACGTGACCGGCAATGTCAGGTCTTGGATTCATTACTTCGACCAAAGGTGCGCGGAGCACACGCAGAAAGAGCATCGTGAGCTTGCCTGCCTTATCCGCGAGGTGTTTGCCAAGCAGTTCCCCAACGTATGGAATGCGCTGCAACTGAGGGAGGCCAAGCCGTGAGCCAAGACCCTCAACTCTCGGATGAGTTTATGAAGTTGATTGATGAACTGTTCGCCTCCACCGGCAAGGTGCCGCAACTCATCTACGACGCAGACGACAGGGTGGTTGTCGAGATGGTCAACCAAGTGAGGGACAAGCTGGCCAAGGAAGAGAAGTACAGGAGTGCGCTTGTCTGGAAGTACAGGAAACACAAATGAGCGACTCGATGCACGATAAAGGGGCAGCGTTTACTGTGCAGGGCCCGTTTACCACGAACGGCGAGTGCCTGAATTTGCTTCAACTTCCAGACGAAAAGTGGGAGTGGGCCATCTTCGGAGACCCATCTATCCTCGTCATCAGGCTTCGCAGCAATGTTTCGTGGTGGCAAAGAATCAGCACCACAATCTTCTTTGGATCGAAGTGGAGGAAGCTATCGTGAACGAACTAGCCCTTGTCGCCCTGTTCCAAGCCATCGTGCAGCTTGAAAGCGGAGGCTATCTCAAGGCCCGCAACGGCGAGGCCTATGGCCCCGCCCAGATCAAGCCCGTCGTAGTGGAGGACCTGAAGCGCGCTGGCTACGACGTATCCCTGCGTGAGCGGGGCACGATGGAGGGGTCCTATCGCCTGTTCAAGCTGTACACCCAGCATTGGGTGCAGAAGCGCAAGCTGAAGGATACGCCTAGGACTAGGGCCAACATCTGGCGGCACGGCCCCTTCAGCTCAAAAACCACGCAGAACGAAGCCACCTCCTACTCAAAGATGGCGGAAGTGCTGATGAATATGAAGAAATAGTCTTTACTTCTGACGCTTCCGGCGTCAGCAACGACACGAACACACAACACATATGAGCGAACATTGGTACACACGGGACGGCAAGAGCAGCCACACGCGGCTTACGAAGAAGGGCACGGAGAGGGCTACCACCCTCCGCGATGCACGGCTGGAGGGCTTGCTGCCCTCCGTTTCCTCCATCCTAAACGAAGCCTACAGCCCTGAGCTGGAGCGCTACAAGCAGTCGCGTCTGCTGGACGCCTGCCTCAAGTTCACGCCTGACGCCTTCTCCACCACGGAGGAATGGAAGAAGGCCATCCGTGAGGAGGCTGATCGGGAGATGGTGGAGGCCCAGCAGTTTGGCACCGCCTTCCACAAGGCGATGGAGACTGGCGATCAAATCGACGGGATGGATGTCTTGGTCGCCGCCACCAAGGGGGCAATGGACAAGCTGGCCCTCGACGGGCTGGAAGTACTGGAGCAGGAAGTGGTGCTGGTCAGTAAGGATATGGGCTACGCTGGCACCACGGATGTCCGCTACATCCGCAACGCCCGCAACGGCATCCTCGACTTCAAGACCACGAAGACGACCCCGGGTGAGCCGGTGCTGCTGAAGATGTCTCACAAGGCCCAGATTGCGGCCTACCACCACGCTGCCTTCCCTTGGCTCAACCCTTGGGAGCGCGAGGGCATCAACGTGTACGTCAGCAAGACCGAGCCCGGTCGGGTGGATGTCATCCAGTACACGGCCGAGGAGCTGGAGATTGCGTGGCAATGGTTCGATGCCTGTGCCCGGCTGTGGCGCATTCGTCGGGGTTATGACCCGCGCAAGGAGGTGGTGTCTTGAGCGCCGACCTTCCCCATTCCGAAGAGGGAGAGCGCATCATTCTCTCCTGCATCCTGCTCGATGGTCCGCCATCCTTGGCCAAGGCCATTGATGGGCGCATCGACGAGGGCTGCTTCTATCTGCCCCAGCACCGCAAGCTGTGGCGTGCCATCCAATGGCAGCACAAGAACAATCATCCGCTTGAGCTTCACGCCTTGGCCGAGGAGCTGAAGAAGATGGGCAAGCTGGACGAAGTGGGCGGCATCCCCGGCCTCGTGGAGATGACGCAGCTCGTCTGCACCACGGCCCAGCTCAACCATTGGATTGATGTGGTGCGCCAGCACTACGTGATGCGGGAGCTGCATTCCACCTGCACTCGGATGGCTGAGAAGACGCTGGCCCATAGCGGAGGGGTGGAGCCCTTCGTGCTGGAGGTGAATAACCTCCTGACGAAGCACCACGCTGGCACCAAGCAGGTGACCTTGGCTGACGCCTCAGACGAAGCCATTGCCCTGATCGGTCGCATTCAGGACGGCACGTACACGGACAAGGACACGGGCATTGACTTCCCGTGGCCCGAGTGGAACCGGCGCTTTGGCCTAGCCAAGCCCGGCGAGCTCATCATCCTGTCCGCCCGTCCGGGTATGGGCAAGAGTAGCTGCTGCCGTCAGATTGCCCAGCATTGGTGCAAGCAGGGCAAGGTGCTGCTGTTCAGCCGAGAGATGCCTGTCAAGCAGATGGCCCCGCTGTTCGCCCAAACCACCACGGGCATCAGCTTCCGCGACATACTTGCTGGCCGCGCTACGATGGACGACATCGAAGTCTTCAAGCGTGAGCTTGGCAAGGTGAGGGCGCTCCCAATCGAAATCTACGATCAGGACCGGACGCTCAGCCACATCGTCACCCGGGCCAAGGCCTTTGCTCAGGTAAGCAAGCCCAAGGCCATCTGCGTGGATTACCTCCAGCGCTATGACGCCCAGCAGGAGCGCGGGGAAACCCGTGATATGGCCCTTGGTCGCTTCACGATGGCGATGAAGGACCTAGCCATCGAGCTACAGGTGCCGGTGGTTCTGCTGGCCCAGCTAGGCCGCAGCGTGGAGCGTGAGAACAGGGAGCCCCGGATGTCCGACCTCCGCGAGAGTGGCAATCTGGAGCAGGATGCCGACCGCATCATCTTCCTGAATGCTCCTGACCACCGGCCTGACGGGGTGATGCAGCAGCTCACGGATAATGACTTGCGCTTCATCTACGTGGACGCCATCCAAGCCAAGGGTCGAAGCGATGGCACGGGCCGTTGCGGAATGATGTTCGACCGTCCCATCACCAAGCTCCTCCCTCACCAGCCCGTATGAACACCTCTCCCAACTTCTCTGAAGCCGCGCTCGACCTCATCCTTGGCGACCGCAACGAAGCCTACGGCAACCCCCGTGAGGACTTTGAGGGCATCGCCCTGATGTGGACTGGCCTCATCAATGCCAAGCTGCATCGGGACATCACGGCTGAGGACGTGGCTCGTATGATGGTCGCTCTGAAGCTGCGCCGGGATAGCCACCGGCCCAAGGATGACAACCTCATCGACGCCCACGGCTACCTTCATTGCCTGAGCTGGATTCAGACCGGTCTTCAGCCCGCACGCGGAGGTGAGGAATGAGCTTCGGATTCGACGTGTCCGAGACGATGAAGAGCATCCGTATGATCTTGGAAAAGCACACCAAGAATATGGACTGGAACGAGACTTTGCCGGATGATACCCAGAAAGATCGGGTGTTTCGGCGTATCACCGATCCCGATCTCATCATTGCCGCCGACAAGGACATCCGGGTGCCCGGGGCCCAGATTTACTTGGTGGCCGAGAAGCACAACATCAGCCGCACCACGGTGTCCAACCTCAAGAACCGCAAGTCTCAGTTCCTAGGTATGCCCTATGACGAAAAAGGTATCCGCAAGTATCTCGCTCAAAGGGAAAAGAAGTACCGGGAAAGGGGCAAGGTCTGAGCTGACGAGGGCTGGCGGCAAATGGACCGAGGCACGCTACTGGTCGTTCTTGCGAAGCGCATTAAGGCGCGCCTTTGTTCGTTGGCCCGTCAACTACGACGCAAGGAACGGAGCCCGCAGGGCGTATGCGGGCCCGTCCAAGCAGCAGAAGTGGGAGTACGAGTGTTCAATATGCAAGGGCTGGTTTCCAATGAAGGGGACACAGTTGGACCACGTAAACCCGTGTGGGCCCTTGAAAAGCCTCTCCGACCTCCCGGGTTTTGTGGAGAGGCTTTTCTGCGAAAGAGAGGGGCTCAGGGTGCTGTGCAAGCCGTGCCACCAAGAGGTGACCAATGCAGCTAGACATCTTCGGCCAGAAGGAGGAGTCCAAGAAGCCATCCCCGAAGGAAATCCCGAAGGCATCCCCGAAGCTGCATCACCTGCACGGCCTGCAAAGCGCGGAAGAGTGGATGTTCCAAAAGGCTCGCCCGTACAGGATAACCAAGTTCGGACCCAACAAGACGTTCATTGAGAATCTATGAAGACCACCGGCCTGTTCACCACCCACAAGGTAGTAATCAATCAGCCTTGCGACAGGCCGATCAAGATCATCCCCTTTGGCGATGTCCATCGTGATAGTGATATGCATTGCGGAACCAAGTGGCGGGAGTTTCTGGCCTACGCCAAGGGCCAGAAGGACGCCTACTTCCTAGGGATGGGGGACTACTTCGATGGGATGTCCACCTCGGAGCGGGAGGGGCTGAGCCGCAGCAACCTGCACAACACCACGATCAAGAACATCGAGAAGCTCTACAGCGAGTGGATTGAGCGGATGAGTGGGGAGCTGGCGTTTATGAAGGGGCGGCTGATTGGGATGCTGGGTGGCAACCACTTCTTCTCCTTCAACAGCGGGATGAGCAGCGACACCATCCTTTGCCAGAACCTAGAGGCCCGATTCCTTGGCGTCTGTTCGTTTATCCGTCTTAGCATCCAGACGCAAACCAAGGGCAGGGGCAGGGGTGCCTGCTTTGACATCTTTGCCCACCACGGAGCAGGGGGCGGGAGCACGCCGGGAGCTACGTTTAACACCATCGAAAAGATGCAGCAAACTGCGGATGCTGACCTCTATCTGATGGGACACGACCACAAGAAAGGGTGCATTCCTTCGTTTCCTAGGCTTCGTCTAGCTGAGGGCGGGGGAAGCCTCACCATACGTGAAAGAACCCCTTGGCTGGGCCGCACGGGCAGTTTCCTGAAGGCCTACGAGGACGGCACGGTGAGCTACAATGTGGATGCCGCCCGCTCAGCCTGTGCCCTTGGCTGGATTGAGTTCGACGTTACCGTCCGGCGCCTGTCCGCCGGAGGCGATGACCATCTGGAGGTATCTGTCCGTGGGACCTGCTGAGGAAAAGGGCAGCCCCCTGTTCCGCCTTACGGGGGTGATGCAAACCGTCCTGACGACGGACGGGAATGGCAGCTATGCCAAGTGGTATCCGGGCAAGAACTGCTTCGTAGTCACCAGCCAAGCCCCCCGGGCAGACGGGGGCTACTACCTGCGCTGCGAGGTGGTGGGAGGGCCTGAATGCGGCAGGCCCTTCCTCATCGACTGCGAATGGGATTGTCCCGAGGAATGGGACAAGATGTGTGCGTGGGTGGGTTAGAAGCGGTCGGCCCGCTCCATGATCTGACGCTGCACTTGCGGGGTAATAACCCCAGCCTTGCGGAGCGACCGATTGAGGGAGTCGGCCACCTCGGGGCTGCCTGCATTGATGAACGTAGCCATCGACCGGGCAATGGCATCAGCCCGCTCGCCGTCGCCCACCGTCAGCCCGCCAAAGAGCTTGGCGATGCCCGTGAGGCCACGACGCTCATTCTGCACATAGTCCCCGTAGCTGTCCATCAGGCTGGCCAGCATAATGCGATCAGGCCCAGCTATGTTCCTAATCTCCTGACGGGCGTTGGCCCTGCGCTTCGGGTCGGCCATAATGGCCTCCACAATCTCTCCGTGGCTCTGGTGGATTCCTCGGGGCATAGGCACCGTATGGCCCATCGCTGCGGCAATGATGAGGCGATTGGGAACGCCAGCCGCCTTGAAGGCATCAATGATCTTGTCGTCTGTGATGGCCGTGCTGCCCTCAGCCTGACGCTTCAGGGCTCGGTAGATGTCGGCTAGCTGCTCCTGCCCAGCCTCGTAACGACGATTTCGCTCTTCGTAGATGGCCGCCTCGTTGATGCCAGCGAGCTGTTGGTCGCCCTTGCTGTAGGCCCCCTTGAGGATGCGCTTGTAGCCCGTAAGCTCCTGCCCAAGGGGCTGGGCAACGTCACGGATGCGTACCGCCGCAGACCCAAGGATGTCCACCGTCTGGGCACGCACACCCAGAAAGCGCATCGCCTGATCGCTCAGGTTGTACTGGGTGCCAAGCTTGTTGGTTTCGTTCAGAATACCCTTCTCGACACGGGTGAGGGTGCCGACGATGAACTGAGGCAGGAAGGCGCGGGTGACCAGACGCTCAAAGAGCTTCACGTTGTCCCGTGGCTCCGTGATCGCCACCTGAGTGTCGTAGAAGGTGTTGGTCACCATCTCCGTGGCGCTGGTGAGCAGGGGGCCAATGTCGTCACCGAAGAACGTGCTCTTGAGGTTGGGCAGGGGATCGCCTCCGGTGAAGGCCTCCGTGAGCGCACCCATCATATTGGCGTGCGGCATCAGGTAGTTGAGCGGCACGTAGGTGTAGGTGCCGTCATCGTTCTTCTTTATGGTCACCGCACGATTGCGGTCCCAAGGCGGCAGGGTCTTCTTCAGGTCCTTCTCGTCCTGCTCGCTGGTACCCAGCAGGCGGCTACCGTAAGTGGCTATGGCAGCGGTGGCCGCAGCTACGCCACCCAAGGCCATCGCTCGCTCGGCAAACTGCTTGGCCGCCTCGACCCGGGTGTTCTGGCTCTTGGCCTTGAGCGAAAGCTCCAGCAGGCGCTTGGTGTGGATGATGTTGTTCTTCGTGTTCCGCAGCACCTCAAACTCAAAGGAGCCGAAGGCATTGGCCGCACCAATGGCAGAAGCCTGCCGCAGCCTACGCTTGATGAAGTCGTAGGTAGGGAAGGTGTCGTTGGTGAGGCGAGCCGCCACCTTGTCGATCTCCGTTTTGGAGTAGCCATCTCCGCCAAAGAAGGCCACACCCTCGGGCCCAAGGGCCTCCATTTTCTTGGCGTTGTGCTTCCACAGCGAAAACCTGACAGCCGTGTCAGGAAAGCCGTAGACATCGGAGGCCCTGCCGTAGAACTTCTTCCAACTATCGCTGGTCAGGGCAGAGTCCATCAGGGCCGTGATCTCCTGCGAGTCAGCCCCGCCCCGCAAAACGCCAAGGGAGCGGGCGTACTTGAGCTCCTGAAGCCTGTCTAGCCGTTGCTTGGCCGTGAGGTTACCGCCCCGCCAGCCCATATCGTAAGCGGCCTCGCGGAAGCCTCTCCAGATGTTCACCGGGTTCACCGACCCGCTGGAAGCGGCCAAGGCAACGCTGCCAAAGGCCTGCGGGGCCATCGCCTCGGGGATGTTTCCCACCGTCTTCATCGCCTTGGAGAAGCCAGAGAAGGCGAGGAACTTCTTCACCATCCCGCCGTCCCCAAAGAGGTTGGGGTCATTGACAGTGGCGTAGGCATCCGCCCACACCTTGGGCACCTTGATGTCGGTGAGGTCGCCGTGAACCGTAGGATTCTCCTGCCCAAACAGGAGGACGTGCTCCTCGGCAAGGCCTTGGGTGTTGCCCTTCTTTCCAATCCCGCTCGTAACAAGGAAGTCCGCCAAGTCCCGGTCATACTTGGCCCGCAGGATGAGCCTATCCTGAGCCTGAAGGGTGATGCCAGCAGCCGTTCCCGGGTCGTCCACCATCCCAAGCCATTCGCGGGCAGCAGGGGAGAGGTCCTTCTTTTTCTTGAGCGGGGAGGAGAGTCCGCCAATGAGCGTCTTGTCGATGTCGCCACCAGAAGCCAGCAGGCCGACATCGCCCACCATCCGCTTCATGTAGTTGTCCGCGTAGGCCTCGGCCTGATCCCGGGTGATGGGCTTTTTCTTCTTAGCTGCCTCCTTCTCAAACCCGTCAGCCAGCTCACCCAAGAACTTGTCCCGGGCAGCGGGCGTATCCCAGTCCACCCCGCGCTTGGCATTGCCGTCAAAGGCCCGATAGGCGAAGCGACGATAGGTGTCCTTGTTGCTCAGGAACACATCCTTCATCTTCGGGTAGGCAGCAATCAGCAGCGGCAGATTGTCCTCACGCTGCTTTTGAAAACGAAGGGCGTACTCCCTCAAGTCGCTCGGCAGGACGGAAGGTGAGGCTACGCCATCCAGCACAGACAGCCAATCTGCCGAGGTTTGGGCTGGATCGGGCGCAGCAGCCACCAGCTTGTTGATGTCGTTGGCCAGCTCGGTGGAATACTGCTGGCTGGCCCTAAGCCCGTTCTTCAGGCCAATACTTCCCTTCACCACGTCATCACCGACCACAAACTCCGGCCCAAGGGCGTTCACCGCACCACGGGCTGCGGCCTCCTTGTTGCGGGCAATCAGGGACGGTATGTGCGTACCACCATATGTGAGCAGGCCGTACATCACAGCCGTACCAAGGGCGTTCTCGTTGCCCTTCTCCCGCTCCTCGTTGTACACGTACAGGCCCACCCCGGTACCAGCTCCAGCCTGAGCCGCTTGAGCCGCAACAGGGTTGCTGATGAGGTTGCCGTTCACCTGATAACGGCGCTCCACGCCCCCCAGCGCACCGCCCAAGGCTGCACCAGCAGCGGCAGGAAGGGCCACCTCCTCCCAAGTCGGGAGACGATTCTCGTCAATGGCCACCTCCACGGTCTTGGCCCCAGCTCCCGTGGCAGCACCTTGCCCAGCCCGGATGAGGATAGGCTTGAGATAGCCAGAGGCCCCTTGGATGGCCTTGGCGCCCAAGGAGGCGGGGAGGGCGGACACGGCAGCGCTGGCCACCATCTGTCCCGTGCTTACGTCCTTACGAGCACCCTCGCCAATCTCCATTAGCTGGCGAATGTAGTTGGCCGCACCACCCATCAGGGCCGCACCACCCATAGCCCCAGCCGCCGTACCTGCACCGGGGGCAAGCACCGTTCCAACCGCAGCGCCAGCAATGCCGCCCACAATGGGCAGGCCCACTTCCAAGGCCGTACCAATGGCCGTCGTAGTGATGGACGGCTGGGCCGCATTTACGGCCTCCGTCTTATTCTCCTGAATCGTCTGATTGGCCTGATTGCTCCCAATCCAGCTCTCCACCTCCGCCGCCGAAGGCTGGGTGTCGGCCTCAACCTCCATTACGCCATACTTGGTGCTTACCGTAAACTTGGGCATAGCTCTATCATAGCCTATTGCCCAAGAGGAAAGCGATCAACGGCGGCTGCGGCGGGAGCGCATCATCTGCTCAAGCTGGCGAAGCTGCTCCTGATCCCGCATCATCTTGTCCGTGAGGGCGCGGCTCTCCTTGCGACTAACCTCAAGTTCAGCCTTGGAGTACTTGGGACGTAGGGCTACGGGCCTTTCCGAAACCTGATTGATGGCGTCCCCACGACGCAGCTTGGGCATCCCGTACAGGCCTTCTTCGTCCGCCGCTGTGGCATTGCTAGAACGTAGGGATGTGACCGGGGCGCGCCCACGAGACGCAGCGCTATTGCGCTCATACTCCTCCAATAGCTCGTTTGCGATGCGCTTGGCCTTTGGGTCAAGCTGCATCGTGGTCAGCGCGGTAGCAGCAAGCGCAGGCCCAAGTCCAGCCGCAGCAGGATCATCCAAGATTTGGTTGATCGACATCACCTTTCCGCTTGGCAAACGGCTGACGCTCTCTCCCTCGTATTGCCTTGCCAAGTCGGAGGGCAGAAGCACGCGCTTTTCAGGGCTGAAAAGGCCTTCTGGGCGCCCCTTTCGGAACCGGGCCTTGGCCTCAATGTCGGCCGCCGAAAGGTCTAGGTTGCGGCCAAGATTGTAAAACGCCTTGTTGATGTCCTGACCGATGCTGGACGCAACCCTCTGAGGCTTTTCGGACTGAAAAGGCTGAGGGCGGCCCATGAAGCCGGTGGCAGCAGCAGCTAGTCCCAAATCGGCTCCCTGAGAAGGGAGGACCACATTCGGCGCAGGGGGCGGCACCGGAGCGCCAATGCTAGTGTCCTGCTGCGGGGTCTGAGTGGGGGTCTGAGTCGAGGTACGAGTCGGGCTCCCAAAGGGCTGGGCGCCGCCCATAAGGCCCGTGGATGCAGCGGCAAGTCCGAGGTTGGGACCAGCAGAAGCCGGAGCAGCAGCGGCCGTAGGCTTGGCCCCAGCGGGCGCAGGGGAAACATTCTTGATGTTACTGGGCTTGCCCGCTGGCGCAGCAGCCCCTTGCTGAGGAACGTCAGGGTTAATGACCCCGCCTCCCCACTTCCGGTCTAGGTCGTTGCGCTCGGCCCCAATCTTGTCCAGAGGAGGATTGATGACGTTAAGCCGCTCGGCCAGCTTATCGCGCTGAGCGATGTTCTCAGGGGACTCCCTATCGCCCTGAAGAAGCTGGCGGTATTGGTCGTAAATCCTGCCAACTTCTTCAGCCTTTTCCCGCATTGCCAGAATGCTGGCAGGAGGAGCTCCGGCCTTGAGAACCTCGGTCTTGATCGAGCCAGAAATCGGGTCAAATACCTGAAACACCTTTGCCCCGTTTTCGGCATCAATCTCCCGGTAGGTTTTGCCGCCGAACTCAAGCCTTGTGGCCTCAAAGGCGTTCTTCCTGCGCTCAGCTTCCGCGTTTTCGTTCTGAACCCGCTTCAGGTTTTCCTTGGCAAGTTCTAGGGCGCTGCCAAGTTGGGCAACGTCCATATTCATTCCAACCAACGACCGCAGGTTGTCCAGCGGCATATTGTTGGCGACACCAATGTTGATGATCTGCTGAGGAGTGGCGTTGCCGCCAAGCTTGCCAATCTCGGCCATCGTGGCCGACATCGCATTACGCACGCGAGCGTCCTCAGCGGCCTTATCCACCAAGGCCTTCGTCTGGGCCCTGACGTATTCCGCATTGGCCTGCTGACGCTGTGCCTCGCGGGACTTTTCAGCCAAATCGTAAGCCGTGCTCAGCTCCGCAAAGAGCTTGGTGTTGCCTTTTAGGTCGAGCCCGCCCTTCTGGTCTCGTTGGGCAATGGCCTTCTGGATCGTCGGGCTGCGAAGGATTGCTCCGTTGAGGCTTGGATCGCTCGCCAAGACGTTCAAGAGCTGCGTGTTCTTTCCCTCAAGAACGGCGTTCTTCTCCTTATTCTCAGCGTAGGTGTTGAACGCTTGAACGGCGCTAGAACCGAGCTGGGAGATGCCCTGTGCCCGAATGGCAGCGGCCTGCCCCATAGCCTTGGCTTGATTCTGCGCTCCTTGCAGGATGGCAGAAAAATCCTGACGGCCTAGGGCAGCGTTAATCTGTGAACCGTAGTTGAGCATTGTGGTTTATCCGAACAGCTTACCGATCCCCGGGATTGCCCCAAGCAGGTCGCCCACCAGCTTCATCTTAGCAGCGCTCTTGGTCGCGTTCGCTTGAGCCAGCGCGCCTTCGTAGGTCTTGTTGGCCCCGTAGATGTTAGCCCCGTAGTTGCTCAGATTGGCAGCGGTGGTAGACGCCAGATTGACGCCAGCATTCGGGTCAAACCGAGCCGCATTCGGAACATTGCCGCCAGTCGTGAAGTAGTTGAGCCCAGCCGTAGCGCCCGGGGGAGGGGCGTTAAAGTTGACGGCATTCAGGGCAGCATTGGTTACGCCGCCATAAGCGCCCACCTGATTGAGGTTGTATGCGCGATCCGACTCACGCAACCCCTGCGTAGCCTGACCAAGCAGGCCCAGATTACGGAGGTAGTCCTGATTGGCCGTGTAGTTGAACGTCCGATTGGCCTCCGCCATCCGATTGGCCGCATCCGCGTTGTACGTGCTCGTCTGCAAGCCCGTGCCAATGTTAAACCGGCCAACATCCTGAAGGTTGGTGATGTTGAACTGGTCGGCCTGCATATTGGCCTGCTGGTTGGCCAGCGCCGCCCGCAACATCGCATCCTGATTGGCCTGACTAGCCGTAAGGCCAGTCTGCTGGTTCGCCAGAGCAGCCCGCAGCGCGGCGTCCACGTTGAACTGACCAGCCTGAAGCTGGGTGCCCACATTGGCCTGCTGGCGAGCAATGTCCGCCCGGAGAACATCGGTGGCCAGCGCCTGACCCTGCTGCTGGGCGCCAAGGAGCTGCTGGTTGATCTGCTGGGCAGCAGCGATGTCCTGCATCGACCGCTCACGCGCAGCCCCCGCACGGGCAAGGGCTTCACCCGTAATGGACGCATTGTCCATCAGGCGACCGGATGAAGCGAAGCCTTCGCGGCTTCCTTGCGTAGCTGCCCTTATCTCTTCAGGAGAGAGCTGGCCCGGGGCAGTCGCCATCGACAGCCCGCGAGCCTGCAAGGCCTGCGAGAGCGGGCTCTGCTGCTGGGCGTTGAGGGCCTGCTGATACAGGGATTCGCCAAGGGCCCCGGCGCCAACACGGTCGGCGGACACCTGTCCGGCCGCAATGCGTTCCGCAGCAATCCGCTCCGCCTGTACCTGCTGAGGAGTGAGCGTGCCACCCACCTGAAGCTGCTGAGCGGCTATGCTTTGCGGGGTGAGGTTTTGTACGGCAGGAGCCCCGCCCAAGAGCTGCTTGGAAAGGGCATCATAGGCGGCATTCGTGGACACCCCACCAAGGGCGTCCGAACGATCCATAGCCGACTTCAGGTAGGGGTTCGCCTTGAGGAAGGCGTCCAAAGTCGGATAGCCCAGCGCATTAAGCTGGTCGATGTTGAAGTTGCGCTCTAGATTGGTCTCTCCACGGGAGATTTCACCAGCCTTGGTGGTGAGGTCCCCAATCAGCGGCATCGTACCCTCGATGCGCTGACGAAGCGCGGCAAGGTCGAGGTCGGTGAACTTGGGGCCATAGCCCTGCTCCAGCTTGAAAAGCTGGTCCATCAGCTCCGGCGTAAACGCGGAGAGGTAGGACCCAATGGCCGCACCGGGGTCCACGGCATACGGACCCGGGGCCCCGCTTTGACCCGGAAGCTGCACCACCCCAGCCGTGGGATTGTAGTTGGTGCGGGGGTTGTTTACACCAATAATGCCAAGGTCTTCAATTGGGTCGGCCATAATTAAGCGAATTTGGTCTGGCTGGCGAAAGCGGTGAAGGTGGCCGATCCAGTCTTGAAGATCGTCAGGGTGTAAGCATCCACGCTGTTGGCATTGCCAGCCGTAGGAGCGGTGCCCCCGGCCCACTTGGGCGTCACGCTGGACCCGTCAATCTGGAGCCCCGACTGGTAGTAGGCCGTTGACCCTTGAGTCACAAGCACAGCCAAGCTCAGGCTGTCGCCCGTGGCCATCACGTTGTTTAGGGTGTTGGAGCCATCCCCACGGACGTTCAGGGTCCAGTTGCCAGATGCATTTGATGTGCAATAGAGCACCGCCCCAGCAAGGGCATCGTAGTTCACCGTCCCCGTAAGCGAAGTAGCCGCAATAGAGGCCTTTTCCAGCACTTCGTAGATGGAGGTAGTACCCGTGGCAGAAAGTGTCGTAAACGCGCCGGAAGAGGCCGTAGACGAACCAATAGGACTGTTCTGGATCGACGTAGCCGTCAGGGCCCCGCCCGAGGTCCAAGAGGGGCCACCCGTGGACAGCTTGGCTGGGGTGATACCACCATCCTTCACGATGATGGCACCGGAGGAGAGCTGGGTCGTAGCCCCATCCACGGCACCGGACACGAAGGTGGCATTGTCCACCAGATTGTTCAGGGTGGTGGCCGTGGGGGCATCTCCGACAGCGAACGTGGTGCCTTTGGACAGGACGGGCATATTAGGAGGCTTGAGAGATGGTTGGGTCGGTAAGCATCGCTTGCACCTTTACGGCCCTCAATTTGGGTCGCCCGTTGGTGGGGGCCACCGTCATCTGGATGCCATAGCCGCGCTTGTTCCCAATTCTACCACGCACGGAGGCATCTTCGGCTACCGCCAGATTGGAACCAAGGAGACCTGAGAGAGTGCCAAGAGCAGAGGTGGAATCAGGATTCTCCACCTCCGCCGAGAACGTCGCGTTCGATGACTCTGAAGCAGAGCTTTCAATATGGAACTCATAGGAATTGAACTTCTTGCGATCCATCGTCCCATAGGAATACTGCCGGGTCGTGACGCTGCTGGAGATCGGGTAGATGGCGGCAGGCACCCCAGCAAAGATGGACAGGTTGTCATTGCCGTCCTCTCGCCCATCCAGCCGATGGATTGAGCCATTGGGGCTTACCGTGTACAGGGATGCAAAACCGCTGTTTTCGGCAACCACAAAGTTGTCGATCACCCAGCCTGTTTGACCCGTGCTATCCAAAGACTCCCAGCCTCCGTTCAGGAAGTTGTAGATAAGGATGGCGTTATTGGTTGTGGACGCATCCAGCGGCACCGCAAGGTAGTAGCGGTTGTCGAAGTAGGCCGCAACAGCCCGGTCGGCGTAGTCCTTGTTGATGCGCTGAATCGTGGCCGCAATAGGCTCCGACAACGGGACGCCAGCACCTCTGAGATTGTAGAGGTCGCCAAACGCGGCTGCGTACACTCCGTTGTCGGAGAGGAATAGCACCTGATTCCCAATCTGGAGGATGGACCGGCGGGCCACGCACCCTACCTCAGATGTCACCATCTGCACGGAGGTGTCTGCCACCGACCCGCTGATTCCCTTCACCAGATGGATGGAATTGCGGTTGAAGACCAGGAGGTTGTCCTCTGCAAAGGCCTGGAGGCCAACAACATAGTCGGCCACGCCAGCCGTAATCCGGTACTGGTTCTGGATGCGGTCGTAGGTGTCGCTGTCCAGAATGTCGGAGGCAATGATCTCATCCCTGACGTTCCTGTCAGAATAGGACCCAGCACCCGGCTCGTACCAGTAGGGCACCCACAGACGCCGCTGGTGGTAGTAGCCCCAGCCCGGGGCAGGCATATGGATGAAGCCCTTGCCCGAGCTAATCTTCTTGGACACCACGATGCGGTCGGAGGCGATGTCCGGCACCTGCCCAAGGAACTTGAAGCTGTTGGCCGTGGGCACCTCGCTGACGGTGTACGGGAAGTCTCCCTCCTGAAGCTCGGAGGACGCCCGGTCGATGACGTACACGGTGTCGCCCACCGACAGCCCGTGCGAATTGGCTGTGATAGTGACCACGCCGTCCGTGATGGAGGCGTTGCCAGCTCCGTCAAAGTAGACCGGCTGGGTGTACACGCCGCTGGCCACCGCCGTGAAGGCAGGGCTGCCAGACAGGTCGCCGTTCCACTCCAAGGCCGTCGATCCCTCGCGGAACATCAGCACCTTGTCGAAGCATTGCAGCAGCTCGACATCGGACGAGATGGTAGTCCCAGCCGGGTAGGCGATGGTCGTCGAGGCGCCGCCCGCCACCGGGGTGGCAATGGCGTTCTGGTTGGTCGCCCGGATGATGTAGTTGGCGTTCTGGCTGGAAGGATCGGAGAAGAGGCAGGAGCCGTAGACGCCAGTCGTTTGCGTGGCCGTCAGCTTGGCCGGTCCAGCTACCCCAGAGCTCACCGTGTAGGTCTCGCTGCCCGTGGCCCCGGGGATGGTGAAGGTGAACTGAGTGGTGCTTACGACGGTGATGAGGCGATTGCCCGTTGGGTCCACCGTACCGCTTACTCCGGCAATGTTGACCAGCGTGTTGGTCACGAAGGCATTCGTGGCCGTATTTACCGTTACGGTGGTGCCAGACCGGCTAGCCGAGGAGATGCTGGCCGTGGCGTACAAATACCACACCGGAGGGCTCACTAGCCGGATGGACTCCGTGTTGGCCGTCAGGGTGGGACCAGAGCTCTCCAGCCCCTTGCGGGTTTGCCAAGCCCCCTCAATGTCCATCCGCCCGTTGGAACTAGCCGCCACCTCGCCAGCCTTGAGCTGGTCAGGGCGCAGGCGGTTGTTCACCTTTGTGAACCCTACGTCGCCATCGTCAACAATGGCCGAGTCTAGGGCGCCAAACTTGGAATAGCGTGCCATTATTGGAATTTGTAGCGGATGCGGACAATGCCAGCCTGACCGCTGCCAAAGGACACCCCGTTGTAACCACCGCCCCAGCCACCGTTGCCGGAATTGGCGACCACAGCAGGAAGAGCGACTGATGTGCTGTTAATGTTGCCACGGCCACCAGCGGCAAACGTGGCATACGTCCCAGAAGACGAAATGATGTCGGCGGCCACGCCATCGCCGCCATTCGGCATAGACCCTGCACTACCAGCACCACCGCCGCCACCGTCGTTGCCAAAGGAAGTCCAGTCACCACCCTTATTGCCTAAACCTCCGGTAGACGAAGTGGGCTGCAAGCCAGCGCCACCATTGCTGTCGACACCGCCACCGCCGCTGCCACCCGCTTGGTCATTGCCAGCACCACCACCAAGTGCGACTAGGCCAGCAAACGTGGTGTCACCACCATTTCCTCCTCCGCCAGCGCCAACTACAACGCTGAACGAACCAACAGAGACGGTGAAGGAAGACCTGTAGACGTAGCCACCAGCACCACCGCCGCCATACGAACCACTTCCGCCACCACCAACCATCATCACCTCAACCGAAGGGCTAGCTGGAGCGGCAGAGATGGCGAATGTGCCGTTCGACGTAAACTGATGAATCTTGTAGTCTGCGTTGGTCGGATCAACGTAGACCGTGCCGCCCGTAGCCGAGATGAAGTTGGCCGCAACCGTCCCCTGACGGAAGGCCCCAAACGCCCGCAAAGAGGCAGCACCAACTGTGGACAGGACAGGCATACGCCTATCCTACCACTACCGCCGCTTCCGCTTGAAATCCGTACCCTTAATCGTGCCCTTGTTGGCCGCAGCGTAGAACACCCGCTGGCCCTTCTCCTTGCCGTAAGTCTTTTCCATTTCGGAAAGGACTCGCTTCCCCTTCTTGGTGAGGGGCATCTTAGGAGCACTTCTTACGGGAGGTCCCGTGGTTACGCATCTTCATCGAGCCGTATTCCATCATACGCTCCTTCTTGCCCTCCATCTTCTCGTGCATCATCTTGCCCTTCTTGGTCTTGTAGCGCTCGCCTGATTTGCTCATAGAAATTTGTTTGACTGAAATCGAGTTTCCCCTCCACCTCCCCGATAGGGGAGGAGGCTAGCAGGACCACAGCACCTTGCGAGCCCAGTAGTTGGCGGAGAGCTTCCCGTCCCCGCCCTTGATGCCTCCAGACCTAGCGCAATAGGACTTACGGCGCTCCTTGGAACGGTGCTGGGTGTAGTCCTTCATCGAGCTATCACCGAAATGGACGATCCTCTCCTGTCCATTCGCACAAGCCTTCACCACCTTCTTCTTCCCCGGCCTCCAGCTCTTCATCGGCTGGTTGCAGGGCATATCCGCCTTCTTCACTTGGCCTCCCTCCACCACTTCCAGAGTAGGTATGCAATTCCGAGAAGGGTAGCCACCAAGCCTGCAATCTGGTTCACCTGAGAAAGGGTGATGGACGCCACAGCAGGGGTCCCGGCAACGATGTAGTCCTTGGCTTGGAGCATCGGGCCTATCCTACCACGACTTTTTCTCCGCTTCCGCCAAAGCGTGAAGGACTTCTGAGGTGAAGTTAGGGGCAAACTGAGCCGCCGCCTTAAACTCGGGGTGCTTCAGGAACCTGTCCACCTGCCCCGTCGTGTAGCACCCGGAGAGGGCAAGAAGGGCTAGGACACACAGAAGGCCCTTTGCGGGCCTCTGCAATGGCTTTATCGATGGCATTGTGGGTTTGGGCTACCCTGATACGCTCCACCTCTGAAAGTAGCCTAGAAACGAAAGGAATGGCCTTTCCTAGGGCTACTATGAGGGAGGCTAGCTCAATCACGTCAGATAGGGGTCTGGAGCAAGGATTACGGCAGGGTCAAGGCCAAGCTGGGTACACATACCCACGATGGTTGGGTTGGTGCTCCAGAACCACGCAAAGTTGTTCCATAGATACGCCTCATCCTCCGGCAAACCATTGGTCAGGGTGATGAGGTCGTTGAGCTTCCCAGCAGCCAGCACCCGGCTGACAATGGTGTCCTTGCTAACGCGGTAGGGAGCAGGAGGCGGGATCGGCTTTACCACCCAACCGCAATTCTCCCAGACGGGAGGCTGTTCGGTCGCGGGGTCGTAGGACGGCGGCGGGGTCTCGATCCAGCCCTTGCGCTCAAGGTTGGCGATGGTCTGCGGGTCGGTTTCCGAGCGGAGCTCGCAGTCGAGGACGAGATAGGTGGGCATTTTAGGAGATTGCGTGCTTAAAAGAAATCGCTACCGACTGTTCTACTCGACGACGCAATGAGGCGCTAAGATTGGATCCAAAGATGATGACGCTCGCAATCATCCCATCAGTCGGGTTGGATCCATCAGAACCAATCATCACGCTTCCAGTTGGAGTCCCTACTGTAAGAGGACTGGTTGCGCTAACCGTCTGGCTGGTCCCATTTACCCAAGCCGATGGCGCAGTTCCGCTCGTTTGACTTGCTGTCCACAACTGCCACGTCGTTGTCGTAGCTCCAAAGGTATTAAACCCACGCCCGCCAGTTAATACCGACCTTAGTCCGGTATCAGTTCGGGTGAATCCATAGCCGTTCGACGCGCTATCTCCGTTATGTAGATAAACACGGATGCCGGACGTGCTATCGTTGCGGATGAATAGGTAGATGGTGTATGACGTTGAGGAAGTAGCTACTGATGATGTCACCAGTCGATCATTTGAGCCATCGAACTCAACCGCTGGATTGCCGTTGATTTCGTTAGTCCGATAAAGCGGCCTGTTTGCCGATGTAGCCTGTGTCGCACTATTGGATCCAGTCCGGCTGGTCCAAGTATCTACCTCGGCTCCGTTGGCAAAGGTGATGTAACGAGAGTCATAGACCCCGCCAGCTCCCGCGTGTGCTGGGTTGAAATGCCTTTGCCTCGCTCTCATCAGGTCGAAGTGTAGCTGATCTCCACGCCCAACAATCGGGCATCTGCCCCAAGCGTGTCCCCAGCCGCATTGGCGTCCCGATAAACCTCAAAGATCACCGGATTGCCCGCAGCCGCCGTACCACCAAGGGTGATGGCGGAGGTTGCTGGCGAAATGTCCAAGTCGTTGGTCGCTGTAAGCGTGTCAGTTACCGTCTGTGCCGTGCCCTGCGCTTGGTCAATAGCGTCATCATTCGCGTAAGCCCGACCGGAAAGCCCCCAAACCACATCGCCCGAACTGGTGCTGGCAGTCCAATGGAACTTGGCCGTCACCGTACCGGCATTCCAGTTGCTCGGCATTACGATCATCGCCTGTGCGAACTCATCCGTACCGGCATCGAACAGCAGTTCGTCCGTGTTGATCTTGTTGGTCGATTGCTCGCGGGAGTCGATGCCAGCGCCGGTGGTGGTGCGGGGAATCCACGCCGAGGCAGGAATCCACACATTGCTAACTACTGCAGATTGCGATGCCCAAGCTGGATTTGCGCCAGCTCCGTTTGTTTTTAAGAACTGACCTGAAGTTCCGGCTCCCAATCGGGTCCACGTAGACGCGCCGCGATAGAGAATGTCGCCCTGCGCGGCCGACCCCACAAGATCCAGTACCTGCGTCAAGGTAGCATCTTCTGGAGCACCGGTAGAGGCCGTAATGCGGGCCTTGATGGTGCTCTGGGTCATATTCGCCATCTTGGCGTTCGTGACCGCGCTATTGGCAATGGTGGCGGCAAACGATCCCGTTCCGCTACCCGTCACATCTCCTGTTAGGGAAATGGTCTGATCGCCGGTATTGGTTCCGCTGGACGTGCCGGAGAACGTACCCGACTGCGTAGCCAGCGTGCCCAGCCCAAGGGTGGTGCGCTGCGCGGAGGCGTCCGCGTCGTCAATCAATGCCCGGCCAGCAGCCGTACAGGTGATCTCCTCAACATCCCCAGACCCCGAAGAAGACCGTCCCAGCACCTTATCGGTAGCCGAGACGTTCTGCATCTTGGCGTAGGAGATGGCATCATTAGCCACAGTCAGCGCACCCGCGCTCGACAGCGTGGCGTCTCCCGACATCGACACGGGAGCGTAGGCCGTACCACCAGCATTACCCACCAACACCTGACCCGCAGATGGGGTCGTATTGGGAACGATGGCAGCCTGCGTCTGGGCGTTGTTCGTGACGTTCCCTAGCCCAATGGAGGTCTTAGCATCAGACGGACCTTCGTCCTTCCAAAGTGACGTGGACGACTCGTAGACGAGGAACGAGTTATCCGCCGGGGACGTGATGAGCACGTCGTGCAGCTCCTCCAGCTCAAAGCCGTTGAGGATATCGACGTAGATGATGCCAGCCCCAGCCGAGGTCTTGATGCAGTAGCCGATACGAACCCCGTGGGCGGGTTGGGTAGGCCGGGTGTTTGTGATGTCGCCAGACGACGTGGACGACAGCCACAGCACATCGCCTTCCGTGAAGGCAGAGGTGTCGACGGCAGTCAGCAACCCAGAGGTGATGATGAAGCCTGAGCTGTTGTTGCTAATCGACTGCGCCGTAACGCCAATGGTCGTGGCCGAATTGGGGTCTCCATCGGCCAACGCCAAATCTACCTTGAGGCGGGTACCGGACGACCCGCTCTGCCGCACCACCTTGCACTTGGCAATGGTGGAGCCGGTCTGGTTATACACCTGTACGTGCTGGTCTACGCCAATCTTGCCAGACACGGAGGCATTGAATCCAACGCACGGGGCGCTTTCCGTGCTGTCCCACACCATAATCCCCGACCCAACGGTGGTCGTGGGAGTGGTGTCGAACTCGTAAGCATCCGCCGCTACCTTGCCATTGTCGTCAATGGTGGGAACGCTGCCCTGAATGGCGGAGCCTCCGGTGCCGTCCGCTCGGATGATGGCGTTGTCCGTGCTGCCCGTGGAGCCAGAGATGGACCCGGCTGCCGAGAGCGTGGTGCCGCTCATCGTCAGATTGGTGCCAATCGTGATCTCCTGCGGATCGCCGGAACCAGAAGCCGACCCACGGCCAATCAGCTTAGACGCCGCAGACACGTCCTGCATCTTGGCATACGTGACCGCGCCGTTATCTATGGTCCAAGTCGCACCGCTGGACGAGACCGTCACGTCCCCCTTATCACCGTCCGTCACACCGCTTCCGCTACCGCCCGCATACGAGAGGCTGTTCCACGCCGTCGTGCCGTCGCCAAACTTGATCTTCAGCGTGTCCGTCTCTAGACCAAGCTGACCAGCCTCCAATACAGGGTTATTGGAGGTCCAGTTGGCAGCCGTGTCCCGGCGATGACGAATAATGGCAGGAGTGCTCATACTGATGTACCGTCGTCCAAGTCTACTACAGAGGAGGCATAGGTGGTCGTGCTGCTTCCCTCGTCTAGATCAAA
>JACCDU010088793.1_pt1 | contig 25252 bp, 35 predicted proteins | sample 7446081 | NCBI WGS metagenome assembly JACCDU01 (sample SAMN15323447, study PRJNA562643) | freshwater metagenome | isolation source: river surface water | place: USA:Blue River Watershed | collected 2017-08-17
TATTCTACTGCCCATACGTTCCTCTACAAATGGTTCGTGCAGTTGATCCTAACAGCTTCCAACCTAAGATTGGTTTCAAGACTCGTTACGGTCTAGTTGCTAACCCATTCGTTAACCTTGACGATGGCACTTCTGGTCAAGACAACTTGACTGCTGATGCAAACTACTACTACCGTAAGGTTAAGGTTACTAACCTAATGTAATCTTGAGTTCGGCTTGGTTATGATTAAGCCGACATTAAGAAGCGGTAATTTACAGGGGATCTTTCGGGATCCCCTTTTTCATGGAGTATAAATAGTAATATGGCACTTTCAGATTCTCTATATCCAAATAATTTAAATCCGTTATCACCGAACGGGTTTAACTTCTCCATCACAAAGTTACCAGAGGTTGCATTCTTCTGTCAGCGTGTTACTATCCCAAGTATCTCGCTTGCTTCTATTGATAGACCTACACCGTTCATCAATACACCAATCCCAGGTGAGATTATGACTTTCTCTGAACTGTCTCTTCAGTTCTTAGTTGATGATAAGATGGAGAACTATAAGTCTATTTTTAATTGGATGGTTGCTTTAGGATACCCTGAAGACCACGAACAATATCGTAGATTTATCGGTACACAAACTGGAACTATATACTCTGAGTTGGCCAAAAATTATTCTGATGCTATCGTGACTGTTCTTGATGCTCAAAATAATGCAACTAATGGATTTAAATTTTACGACATCTTCCCAATCTCATTAGACCCTATTCAGTTTGAAGCAACTGCCATGGACGTAAACTATGTGATTGGTTCCGCAACTTTTAAATACTCATACTTTACAATAGATACTTAATTTCGCCGAAGGCGTGGAGATTATTATGACACTTGATGAGATACAAAATGAATGGGAAAAAGACGCTGAGATTGACGACAACTATCTTGGTGAAAACGCAATCATTACTCCCAAACTACACTCAAAATATCTAAAGCTACTGATTGGTGTTAAGCTAAAGCACACCAAACTTCAGTCAGATTATAACCAACTCCGTAAAAACAAATTCAGATACTATCGTGGTGAACTCGGTAGAGAAGAGTTACAGGCATTGGATTGGCAACAGTGGCAAGGTGTCAAACCACTTAAAAACGAGATGGACGAATTCCTTCAAGGTGATACTGAACTTAATACAATGAAGGTTCGTTTAGAATACTTAGAAACAATGATATACTTACTGGAGTCTATCCTTGGTCAGCTTAAAGCCAGAGACTGGCAAATTAAGTCAGCCATTGAATGGAAAAGATTCCTAGCTGGAATGTAATGACTACACTATACGCAGAAAAACTCGATGAAGTTTACATGAGAGTTTTCGGCGATGCTTCTGTTGAAAAAGAACTAGCTGATTTCTTCACATACGAATATCCAGGAGCTCGCTTCACTCCACAATACAAAGCACGTCTATGGGATGGTAAGGTTCGTTTATACGACCAATTGCGCAAGACATTATACATCGGTCTGTATGAATACCTTGAGAAGTTTTGTTCACGTAACGATTACATGTTACAAACAAAGAAGGAAGGTATCATTGACTACGAAGATATTCCTCTTGAAACTGTTCAAGAGTTTGCGGACTGGTTAAACCTTAGAGGTCGTGGTAACCCTATTGAAGTTCGAGACTATCAACTTGAAGCAATTCACACAGCTTTAACTAAACAACGAACTTTACTTCTGTCACCAACTGCTTCAGGTAAATCACTAATCATTTATTCAACGATGCGTTGGCATTTAAACAACAAACGTAAATGTGTTTTGATTGTACCAACTACTTCGTTGGTTGAGCAAATGTACGCTGACTTTGAAGACTATTCAACCGCAAACGGTTTTGACGTTAACAATCATTGTCAGAAATTGTACAGCGGGTTCCCTAAAGAGTTTACCAAAGACGTTTTGATTACAACTTGGCAATCCATCTACTTACAACCAAAGGGGTGGTTCAAACAGTTTGATGTTATCTTTGGTGACGAGGCACACCAGTTTAAAGCTAAGTCGTTAACAACCATCATGGAAAAACTAGATACAGTTAAGTATCGTGTTGGTACAACTGGTACACTAGACAATAAGAAAATTCACCAACTAGTTCTTGAAGGTGTGTTTGGTCCAGTACACCGTGTAACCACTACCAAGGCTCTGATGGATTCTGGAAAGTTATCTGCGCTAAATATAACGTGCCTTATAATGAAATATAGCGACGAGATTCGTAAAGAACGTAATAAGAACACGTACCAAGATGAGATGGACTTTCTTGTTGGCAACGAAAAGCGTAACAAGTTTATCCGGAATCTGGCAGTAAATTCTAACGGTAACACGCTGGTTCTTTTTCAATACGTTGAAAAGCACGGCAAAGTTCTATACGATCTTATAAGTAATAAAGTAAAGGAAGGTCGCCACGTATTCTTCGTACATGGAGGTACTGACGTTACTGATCGTGAATCAATTCGCCATATTACAGAAAAAGAAACTGATGCGATTATCATCGCGAGCTATGGAACTTTCTCGACAGGTATTAATATCCCTTCGATTGAGAACGTTATCTTTGCTTCGCCAAGTAAGTCTAAGATTCGTAACCTTCAATCTATTGGTCGAGGTTTGCGTTTGAAAGATGGAAAGACAGCTTGTAACTTGTACGATATAGCTGATGACTTGCATTGGAAGTCATGGAAAAATCATACGTTGAATCATGCAGCTGAACGCTACAAAACGTATGTTGAAGAAGAATTTAAATTGAAAATGGTGGAAGTGAATTTATATGGATAAAAATTATGTCGTTGTAAAACTAGTCTCAGGCGAGACAGTTATGGCAACCTTTGAGGGTGAAGACGACAAGTATATAAAGATCGATCACCCCATCCAAATCAGAACCCAGATTATCCCAGAGCTGGGAAGAGAATCAATATCGGCATCTCCACTATGCCAATTCTCCGATGCAACAACTTTCGTTCTTGAAAAGAACCACATAGTCTATATCAAGAAGTTGCATAAGCAATTCATCCCCCATTACAATAACTTTTTAAAGTCCTACGAGGAAGCGATGATTCCAACGACTCGATCCGAGATACAGGAAAAGTTGAGTGAATACTTTGATGATGCAGAGCACCTTACGATAGAAGAGATCAACCGAAGGATAGAAATGCTGGAAGCTATCGCTTCAGGGGGACATCCAGAGGAAGACGACGATCTAATGCTCAATGTCATGGAAGGTAACGATACAGTACATTAATTACTCATATCAAACCCGACATCGGTATTATCCTACAAAGTCAAGAAAAAGGCAAATAAATCTTACATCTTTGCATATTGGAAAATAGATTTGCCTTTTAGTATGTTTTCAACTATACTATGAACTAGCCTCTAAATTTAAAGAGGAAATATATTAATGGCACATTACGTCAACAATGCTGACTTCCTAGCAGCCCTTATCGAGCATAAGAAAAAAGTGGAAGAAGCCGAACAGGCTGGGTTACCAAAACCAATCATCCCAAATTATATCGGTGATTGTATTCTTAAAATTGCTAATCATTTAGCATACAAACCCAACTTCATCAATTATTCATATCGAGACGACATGGTACTTGATGGGATTGAAAACTGTATCCAATATTTGGATAACTTCAACCCTGACAAATCAAGCAACCCATTCGCATACTTCACCCAAATTATCTACTATGCTTTCCTTCGTAGGATTACCAAGGAAAAGAAACAAGCATACATCAAAGGTAGATTAATACAAGACATGCCATTTGAAGCCTTTGAACTTCAAGAAGGTGATGATGGTGAATACCATAACCAGTATCTAGAGTTCATGCAACAACATGGAACATTTGATGATTCTTTTATCCAACGTAAAGAGAAAAAGAAGAAAGCAAAGACTAATACTCTTGATGAGTTTATTGAAGATACTAACGACTATGGTGAGGAAGGTAAAGAAGAATGAAGGTAGCAATTATCACAGACCAACACTTTGGCGCTCGTAACGATAGTATCGCATTCCTAGATTATTTCCAAAAGTTTTACGATGATGTTTTCTTCCCTACTCTTGCTGAAAATAATATCACTACTGTTCTTGTTCTCGGTGATACATTTGATCGTCGCAAGTATGTTAACTTCTACGCACTCCAACGTGCAAAAGAAATGTTCTTCGATAAGTTACACAACCGTGGCATTACTGTACATATGCTTGCTGGTAACCATGATACTTACTTCAAGAATACCAATGACGTAAACTCCCCAGACCTACTCCTTCGTGAGTATGACAACATTAACGTGATTGATCACCCTGCTACAATCTACGTTGATGAAACCCCGATCTGTATGATGCCTTGGATTTGCCCAGAGAACTATCAAGACTCTCTAGACACTATCAATGATACGAAGGCTGAGATCTGTATGGGTCATTTTGAAATTGCAGGGTTTGCTATGTATAGAGGGATGGAGTCACATGATGGACTTTCTAAAGAAACATTCGACAAGTTTGATATGGTTTTCAGCGGGCATTATCATCACAAGTCTGATGATGGGCATATTTACTACGTCGGAAACCCATATGAACTTACTTGGCAAGACTACAACGATCCCCGAGGATTTCACTTGTTTGATCTTGGAAGTAGAGAGCTCTCCTTCATCCGAAATCCTTATAGTATGTTTGCGAGAGTCGAATATGACGATAAAGAGCAAGAGCCTGTCGATTTAGACTCGTTAGACTTACAAGGTAAGTATGTGAAACTTGTAGTTGTAAACAAGACTGACTATTATAAATTTGACCGCTTCACTCAGAAGTTATATAATAAAGGTTGCCACGATATTAAAGTCGTGGAAGATATGTCTGAGTTCCAAGAAGGCGAGATTGATGAGTCTATCAACCTTGAAGACACTTTGTCTGTCCTTGGTCATTATGTTGAGTCTATTGAAACCGACTTAGATAAAGAAAAGATTAAAAACTATATGCGTGCTTTATACACTGAAGCAGTTAACATTGAGGTTGTTTGATGATTGTATTTGAGTCCATTGAATGGAAAAACTTTTTATCAACTGGTAATTCTGCGAACAAGGTTCTACTAAACAAGTCTACGACTACCCTCATCATCGGTAAAAATGGCGAGGGTAAATCAACCATCCTTGATGCGTTGTGTTTTTCTTTGTTTGGTAAACCCTTTCGTAACATCAACAAAGGTCAGTTGATTAACTCAATCAATCAAAAGAATTGTTTAGTTGAAGTTCGCTTCTCTGTTAATAGTAAATCTTACAAAGTCATCCGTGGTATCAAACCTAACAAGTTTGAAATCTGGTGCGACGATGAATTACTAAATCAAGATGCTGCTGCAAAAGACTATCAAAAGGTTCTCGAGCAACAAATCCTAAAGCTGAACTACAAAACCTTTACACAGGTTGTTATTCTTGGTTCTGCTTCTTTTGTTCCATTCATGCAGCTGTCTTCATCGCAACGTAGAGAAGTTATCGAGGACATCCTTGATATCCGTATCTTCTCTACTATGAATCAGTTATTGAAGGAGAAAGCCAGTGATACAAAGGCAGAAATTGCTCGGATCGAAACCGAGATTGCGAATGCAAAGACTAAAGTTGAAGCACAAAATGCAATTATTAAAACTATCTCGGATGCGAGGGCAGATAATATTAGATCCGTCCAAGAGAAAATCGCAAGCAGCACTGAAGAAATTAGCCGAACACAGTTGGAAGTTGACAACCTTATCGGAGAAATTGCAAATCTTAAAGATCAGATTAAAGACAAGACGAAAGTACAGGAAGATCTCGACAAAGCCAAGTCAATCAGAAGTAAGTTGCACAGCAAAATCGAAACGTGTGAACACCATAAAGAATTTTTTACTTCACATGATGTATGCCCCTCTTGTTCTCAATCTATCCCAGAGGAACATAAGCAGTCAATCCTCGGCGACCTTAACTCAAAGGTCGAGGACCAAAATGCTAAAGTTGCTGAACTCGAAACCGTTCTTGGGTCTCTCAATGAAAGACTATCGAACATTAACTTGGTCTTGGACCAGATTACAGAAAAGAACATCGAGTTATCAACAAAGAACTCTGCTATCACCCTTATTAACAAGCAGATTACTTCCCTCGAAAGAGAGATTGAAACTCATCAAACGGACACGACAAATCTTGATGAAGAGAAATCTAAGTTAAAGTTGCTCGCTCAAGATGCCATGGAGAAAATTAAATCCAAGACTGCTCTACAAGAACATAGAAATCTTGAAGAGGTTGCAGGTTTACTTTTGAAGGATACTGGTATCAAGACAGCAATCATCCGTGAATACTTACCAATCATGAATAAGCTGATCAACAAGTATCTAAATCAAATGGATGCTTACATCCACTTTGAACTTGATGAAGCGTTCAATGAGATTGTTAAGTCTAGATTCCGCGATGAGTTTACTTACGCAAGTTTCTCTGAAGGTGAGAAGATGCGTATCGACTTGGCTATCCTTTTCACTTGGCGTCAAATCGCTAAGATGAAAAACTCAGTAAACACTAACCTGTTACTGTTGGATGAAATCTTTGATTCAAGTTTAGATACAGCAGGTACTGATTACTTCTTGAACCTGATGAACTCTTTCGGAGAAAACTCAAATATCTTTGTTATCTCTCACAAAGGTGACCAGCTGTTCGATAAGTTCCGCTCTGTCATTAAGTTTGAAAAACGCAACGATTTTTCAGTTATTGCAAAGAACTAACCACGCTGCAACCCTGTGGGGGCAAGGGTTGCAGAAAGTGCTTGCCTTTTATTCATAAATACCGTATAATACTCTTATAGATTGATAGGAGTATATTATGGAAATGCAAGCAACCGACCTTTCAGCCCGTCTGCTAGCAACTGAGAACCTTACAGTTGTTCGTTCAAACGTTCCTACTGCATCGTTTGACATCAAATCACGTGTATTGACTCTTCCAATGTGGAAAGAGATGACTCCAGAAATTGAAGACATGCTGGTTGGTCACGAAGTTGGTCACGCACTTTACACCCTCGACAAATACATCAAACCGATTCAGGACAATCCAAAACTGAAATCGTACATGAACATTCTCGAAGACGTTCGTATCGAGAAGCTGATCAAACGCAAGTATCCTGGTCTGCGCAAACGCATGAACGAAGGTTATAAGCAACTCAACGACAAGGACTTCTTTGGTATCTCTAAAGTTGCATCCCTTGACGCACTCAACCTTATTGACCGCATCAACCTCTACTTCAAAGCAGGTTTCCAGTGCGGTGTTAAGTTTGACGCTGAAGAAAAGAACTTTGTCAACCGTGCCGAACGCACTGAAACCATCGACGAAGTTATTGAACTCGCCAAAGATATATACACGTTCGCTAAAGAGCGAGCCGAGAAACGCAAACAAGAACGCCAAGCAGCTGGCGAAGACGATGGAGAAGATTCTCTGGATGGTGACGAAGAATACATGGATCTAGATCTCGACCTCGATGCTCTAGAAGGTGATGACTTAACCGCACAAGACGCTGACGAAGAAAAAACTGAAAAATCCGCTTCTGGTAAAGGTGCTGGCCAAGACCACACCGAGGAAGATCTTGAGTCTGCCACTGAACGTGCGTTCTCTCAACGTCTTGAAGAACTCGCTGATCAAACAACCGAGTATCGCTATCACAAAATTGAACCTCTTCCATATGATGTTGTCGTTGGTTACAAACAAGTTCTTAAAGACTTGACCTTTGACTTCAACGATCAAGGCATCAGTTCATACTACCACAACCGTGTTTATGGTAGCAAAACTGAAGAGCAATATGCTGAATCTCAATTACAAGCAGTGACTAAGTTCAAATCTGACTCTTTGAGTTCAGTAAACTACTTGATCAAAGAATTTGAAATGAAGAAGTCTGCTCAGCTGTATAAGCGTGCTCAGGTTTCTAAGATTGGTTCTTTGGATATGCGTAAGGTTTATGCCTACCAACTTCAAGACGACTTGTTTAAGCGTGTGACTACTCTACCACAAGGTAAAAACCACGGTATGATCATGATGATCGACTGGTCTGGTTCTATGGCTGATGTTATTATGGACACAATCAAACAAGTTGTTAACTTGGCTATGTTCTGTAATAAGGCTCAGATTCCTTATCGTGTATTTGCTTTCACTAGCCAATATGTTGACCGTGTTGATGTTAGAGAAGACATTGTTCAAAAGCGTTATACACACCAACGTCAGTTGCGCGATCGTGCTATTGCAAACTCTGCCGATTCAGTTTTGGATGGTAGTGGTTTCAACCTGTTGGAGTTGTTCTCTAACAAAATGACCACTAGCGAGTTCAACTCTATGGTTAAGAAGTTGCTTGACCCTCGTGTTTTCTGGCATCGTGGCTACGACCTTGGTGGCACTCCGCTGAACGAAGCATTGCTTTGGACATACAATAACATCGGCGAGTATATGAAGAACAACCGCATCGAGAAGATGAACTTCATCACCTTGTCTGATGGCGCTGGTGGTTCTATGCAAGCATCTGGTGGTATCAGCCGTTACAGCTATGGTAACAAAGTTAAGCACCTCGTGCGCGACCCAGTGACCAAGAAGACTTATCCCTTTGGTTATGATTCTTCTCAACAATCTGAAACTATCTTGAAGATGATAAAAGACCGATACAATATCCGTACGATCGGTTTCTATATCTGTTCAAATCGTCGTCGTTCTTTGGAGTGCGCTCTTAAAGATAACGTCTATGATTACAAAGGTAACAGCAACCTAGCAATTGACGAAATGCGTAAAGCGTTCCGTGACCAAGGTTTCTATTCTCTGCGTGGTACTGGTCGCGATGATTTGTTTATCGTTCCTGCAGAAAAGACTCAGATTGACGAAGGAGAGTTGACTGTAAGTTCAGATATGTCTTCTCGTAAACTTGCAACAAGTCTTGGTAAGTTCCTGAATACCAAGAAAACCAGCCGAGTTTTGTTGAGCCGATTTATCGGGTATGTTGCCTAACCCTGTGGGAGCCTTGCTCCCACAGGGTGCAAAATAGTGCTTGACTTAAATTGGAAAATACCGTATAATTCTATTATAGATTGATGATGTTGTAACTTTATTATGGAGAATGTGATGAGTAAGAAAGCCGAATTCCGTGAACAGTTCGATGCTAAACTAGCCGAGATGTTCCCTGATGTTTTTTCTGATGGACTAGTTTCTCGTCGTCAGATTGACGAAGTCCGTGATGCCCTTGGTACGAAGTCGTATCCTGTGTGGCATATGGAAAACCGAGTCGCTCGTGGTATGTACGCTATCGCTGGTGGCAAATCTAATGTTGTTATGAAAGAAGAACCTGTGCAATCGTTTGAAGTTGATTATACAAACACTGAATCTTTGATTCCAAAGAAAGACCCCAACTATGTTCCATTCGGTAACCATACCGATGTTGAGAACATTATCAAGTCTGGCATTTTCTATCCTGCGTACATCAGTGGTCCAACTGGTAATGGTAAGTCCACGATGGTCGAGCAGATTTGTGCCAAACACAAAAAGCCACTCATCCGTGTCAACCTGAACATGATGACTGATGAAGAACAACTCATCGGCTCTAAGACCCTCGAAGAAGGCAACGTGCGTGTTGTTGAAGGACCAGTCCTTATCGCTATGCGTACTGGTACGACTCTGTTGCTAGACGAGATTGACGCAGGTGCTGCTAACACCCTGCTTTGCTTGCAACCTATTCTCGAAGGCAAGCCATACTACTTCAAGTTGAAGAATGAGATGATTGTCCCTGCTAAGGGTTTCAACGTTCTTGCAACTGCCAACACCAAGGGTAAAGGTTCAGACGATGGTCGCTATATTGGTACCAACATTCTGAACGAAGCCTTCTTGGAGCGTTTCGCTGTTACATTCAACCAAGAATATCCGTCAGCTAAGATTGAAGGTAAGATTGTTCAAAACCTTATGAACTCTTACGACTGTCTTGATGAAACATTCGCTGAAAACTTGGTCAAGTGGGCAGACGCTATCCGTAAGACTTTCGATGACGGTGGTGTTGATGAAACTATTACAACTCGTCGTATGACCCACATCGTTCGTGCTTATGCAATCTTCAAGAACCAGTCTAAAGCGATTGAACTTTGCTGCAACCGATTCGACACTGCAACGAAGACTGCATTCATCGACTTGTATGACAAGATTGCAAACCCTGAGCCAGAGGTGACACCTATTGCACCTGCTCCCAAGGCTCCCGAGTCTGAAGAAATTCCCTTCTAAAAATGCTTGACTTTAATTCCATATTAGGGTATAATTCTAGTATGGAATTGAGTTCCATCCCTGTGAAACTACTGTAAAGGAAATATATTATGTTGAAGTTCTCTGCTCTTACTCTCGCTCAAAAGCGTTTTGTTGTCGCTGCTATTGAATCCAATCCAGCGTATAATAAGAACCCTCAGATTACTCTGAAGGAATGTTCTGCCCTGTATGATGCCGTGCGTGCAACTCGCTCTGGCGCCAAGGGTGAAAAGATCGGCTATCCTAACTGGCTGTTCGCTAACAACAAAGTTGAGCGTGGTGTGTATCAACTTCCTGTTCCAACTGCTGCCGAGCTGTCTGCTTATCAGCAAGAGTTGGATGCTAAGTTGAACCCTGTTAAGAAAGCCAAGGCAAAGGTTGCCAAGCTGGCACAAGCCAAGGTTGTAAAAGCGAAGGCTGTGAAGCCTACGAAGAAAGTTGCTGCAAAGGCAACTGAGGACGAAAGTGAAGTTGAAATCAGCGGTTCACGTTTGAACCGTATCATCGAGGAATCTGCAGAGTACGACCAAGATGTCGAAGACTTTAACCAGATTCTGCGCGAGAACGGTATCGAAGTTTAATTCAACCAACCGTGTAGGTAACACCATCGCCTACACGGTTTCATTTCGTCATGATGGTATATTATGGAGGACATCTATGTCTAAACATGCTAAACTTTTGAACTATCTCCAAAACGGTCACGAAGTAACTGCTAAGCAGATTGAAGGTACTTTTGGTATCAAGAGCCCAAGCCGTGCGGTTCAATATTTGCGCGAGCAAGGTCACTGCGTTTATGCAAACAAAGTTACCCTGAGCGATGGTACTGAAGGTACTAAGTATCGCATCGGTAAGCCAAGCCGTTCTATGGTTGCCTTAGCAAACCAAGTCTTCGGCGCACAAGCGTTTACTCGCAGCTAATCAGCCAGTGGGGATTCTCTGAGTCCCCACGATCGGTTTATCTGGAGGAATAATGACTGAAGGTAGAAAGTTTGATGGTGGTAAGCTGGAGTATGGATTAACACCTCCGCTTGCACTGAAAGAAATGGTTAAAGTTCTCACGTTTGGTGCTCAGAAGTATGAGCGTGATAACTGGCAAAAGGTTCCCGATTCCAAGCGACGTTACTTTGATGCAATGCAACGTCATGTGTGGGCTTGGAAAGAGGGTGAAGAGTTAGACCCTGAATCTGGTATTCACCACTTGGCTCATGCTATGTGCTGCTTGTTCTTTTTGTATGAACATGATGTCAAGTATTCTAAGGAAGAAAAATGATTAAACTTGTAACAGTTTTCTTAGCTGCATGGGCTATCGTATTTTTTGGATTGAGTTATTTCTGGCACACAACTCGTGCTGAGAAACTTGATATGGCTAAAATGGGTTTGTATAGTTTTATGACCGCATTCTTGGCTATCGTATTTTTGAGTGTTATTGTTATTCTTTTTTAAGGAAATTGAAATGAAGCGTATTTTGTCTATGGTTGTTTTGGCTGGCGCAGTTCTCATGACTGGTTGTACTCGTATTGAGACTGGTGAAGTTGGTCTGCGTGTTGGATTCGATAAACAGGTTAAGAATGAGGAATTGCTTCCTGGTTCGTTTAACCAAACCCTTGTTGGTTCTGTTATCACTTTCCCTGTTAAGGAAATCGCAATTAAGGTTGACGACCTGACTCCCCTTGCTAAAGATAATAGCACTATGAAAGACTTTGATTTGATCGTTACATATAACATCAATCAGTCTCAAGTTGCTGAACTGTATAATACAAAGAACAAGTCGTTCCACGCTATGCATAATGGCGATACTTACCTGATGTATAATTACATCTTCAACGCAACTCGTAATGCTGTTTATAAGTCTTCGCGAAAGTATGAAGCACTTGATATGGCTGACAACCGTCCAACTATGGAACAGGAAATTAAGGAACAAATTGTAGCAACTCTTGCAGCTGAAAAACTGGATGGCACAATTACTATTAGCCAAGTTCTAATTCGTAATGTTCTTCCTGCTGACACTGTTGTTGAGTCTGCCAATGCTTTGGTTCGTGCTAAGAATGAGTTTAAGCAGAAGGAAGTTGAAGTGAAGACTGCTGAAGCTGAGGCTCGTCGTATGCAAGCTCTAGCTGCACAAGGTGCTCAGTCTATCGCTTATATGCAAGCCCAAGCTATGATGAATATCTCTGAAGGTATCAAGAACGGTAAAGTGCAAACCATCGTCGTTCCTCAAGACTTCAAGGGTATGGTAAACGTGGGTCGTTAATATGGAAGACATCCTAGCAATTCTTCTCGTTCTTGCTGGGGTGGCTTCGGTCATCCTAGCTTCTCGTTTCCTATGGAATAAGTTTGTAACTGAACGTGCTAAAAAGCGAGAAGAAGAATACAGAGAACAACAAAGACAGATTGAAGCTACACGTGTTTGGCGTGAATCAATGTATAAGAAAATGCAAGCTGAAACTTCTTCATCCAAGAAAGCTGCAGTTGAAAACACTAAAGCTGTCCCAAAGAAACAAACCTCTTACAACCCAAACACTGATACCGTAGTTACTCGCACTAGAGAAACTTCCTCTAGCGATGATAACTTTTTCACTGGCGTTGTTACTGGTATGTTGATTGATAGTGTCGTTGATTCTATCTCTCATAAATCTGAACCGAGCCTTGGTGTAACTAAGACTGAAAGTTCTTGGGGTTTTGATGACTCTGATTCTCGTAAGTCTATTAGTGATACTTTTAGCTCAAGTTGGTCATCGTCTGACTCGTCATCTTCTTGGTCTAGTTCAGATTCTGGACCAAGTTCTGATTGGTAATTTACTTGACTTTCATCACAAAATGTAATATAATTGTTATATCTTTTAATATGGAGAAACTATGAAACTGTCTAAAGACACCCTTGCACTTTTTAAGAACTATGCTGGTATTAATTCCAACTTACTGTTGAAGGCTGGTAACAAACTTTCAACTATCAGTTCTCAAAAGAACGTCATGTCCGACGTTACTGTTACAGAAACATTCCCTGTAGACTTTGGTATCTACGACCTGAACGAATTCCTTGGCGCAATGTCAATCTTCGAAGATCCTGAACTTGACTTCAGTGATAAGGTTTGTAAGATTACTCAGGGTAACATGAGCATCAAATACTTTGCAGCTGATGCCTCTGTTCTGACTGCTCCAACTAAGAGCATCACTTTCCCAACAGCTGAAATCAATTTTGAACTAAGCAACCAAATGCTTACTATGATTCAGCGTACAGCCTCTGTTCTTAAATCTTCTGACGTTTCTATCGTAGGTGAAGCTGGCCAAATCACTATCGTTGTTGGTGATAAGAAGAATGCAACTGGTAACAGTTTCAGCGAGCCAGTTGGCACCACTGATAAGTCTTTCAAGGTCAACTTGAAGGTTGAAAACCTGAAGATGATCCCTGGCGATTATACTGTTAGTGTCTCAAGCAAGAAAATCTCTCGCTTCCAGTCTAGCACTAACGGTGACCTAGTTTATTATGTAGCAGTAGAAGCCGATTCCACCTTCGACTTCTAAAAGTGACTGTTCGGGGAGGGAGAAATCTCTCCCCATTTTTTTATTATGGAGATGTGATGGTTAAACTAAAGAATTTAGATGCACGATTACATCGTGCGATCCCAGACAGTCATAAGCATATGACTGTGTATGGCACTCAAGAGTTTACTAGATTTATTTGCGTTGTATGTAAAGAGCCTGGTTTTCTCTCTGAAGCATACCTTGAATCCAAGTCAAAACGTAAACACGATAGTGATGTAAGACCATATCACGCTTCTTGTTACAACGAAACGAATGGTAGAGTAAGACGTAAATCTGAATCACAACCTGCTGTATCCCTTTCTGACTTTTTTATTATGGAGTAATTATGATTGAATCTCGTGACGACCAATTCTTGTGGGTAGAAAAATATCGCCCACAAACTATTGATGAATGTATTCTCCCTGAGGCTATGAAGAATACTTTTAAGCAATACATCCAACAAGGTGAATTGCCAACCTTCCTATTCAGCGGTACAGCTGGTGTTGGTAAGACCACCGTAGCAAAAGCACTTTGTAACGAAGTCGGCGCAGACTGGATTATGATCAACGGTTCCGACGAAGGTCGTATGATCGAAACCTTGCGTAACAAGATTAAGAACTTCGCTTCAACTGTTTCTTTGACCGATGCTAAGAAAGTTATTATCATCGACGAGGCTGACTATATGAATGCTGACTCCGTTCAGCCAGCTCTTCGTTCTATGATTGAAGACTTCTCTAACAACTGTCGCTTTATTTTTACTTGTAACTTCAAGCATCGTATCATCGAGCCACTTCGTTCTCGTTGTGCCAACATCGAGTTCAAGGTTGATGCGACCGAGAAGCAACAGATCGCTGCGCAGTTTTTCAAACGTGTCGCGCAGATTCTTAAGAACGAAAACATTGAGTTTGACCCAAAGGTTGTGTCTGAACTTATTATCAAACACTTCCCAGACTATCGTCGTATCCTCGGCGAACTTCAACGCTACTCTGTTACAGGTAAGATCGACACTGGTATCTTCGTGAACCTTGGTGAAGAGTCTTACAAAGAACTTTATAAGTTTCTGAAGGATCGTAACTTTACTGAAGTCCGTAAATGGGTTGCTAAGAACTCTGACGCAGATACACCTGCTTTGTTTAAAGAGTTGTATGATAATTCTGGCAACTTCCTAGATCAGTCTACCATCCATAATCTGATTCTTATCCTCGCGGACTACCAATACAAAGCAGCTTTCGTTGCTGACCAAGAACTAAACATCATGGCAGCTTTGACTGAGATTATGATTCAATGTAAATTCAAGTGAGAATAAGATGGAATTTGTTATTTTATTTTGTGCAATCATCGTAGGTTTTTATGCTGGTTGGCAGTTCCGTGAGTTGTATGCTATTCGTCAAGTCAAGCGTCTTTTAGAAGACGGTGACGTTCAGTTTCACACAGTTGAAGAAGAACAAGAGGAAGAAAGAACTAAGATGCGTATTGAGAAACACGGTAGTGTAATCTATGCATTCGAAGAAGAAACCGATTCTTTTATCGCTCAGGGTAAGGATCTTTTTGATTTAGATAAAGCCATTCAAGCTCGTTTCCCAGGCAAGAAGTTCTCAGTTCGAGAGTCAAACTTGGAAGAGGTGAGTCATGACACCGTTTGATTTTATTAATGCAGTAACCTATACAAAGGAAGATTTATTTAAGGATGACCCTCAGGCTAACAAAGACTACAAAGCCTATATTGTTAACAGAGGTTTGTCACTCTATCACGATACAATTGCTCAAGCTAACGCAATGAACCGATACTCATTCTTACCGAATGAGTGGCAATTTAGATTTTTACTAAATAGTATTGCCAAAAAGAAGCGATGGTCCAAGTGGGAAAAAGCCGACAAAGCGACTAACTCGTTACTTATGGTTCAGGAATATTTCGGGTATTCCAGTGAAAAAGCTAAGGAAGCCTTGCGCATCCTTTCCGATGAACAATTGAAACTAATAGAACAAAAATTAAATAAAGGTGGAAAATAATCATGACTGTAGAAATGGTTTATTATGATTGGACACCCGATTCTATGCTAGAGGTAACACTCGCTGAACCAGATAACTTTTTAAAGGTTCGTGAAACCCTGACACGTATCGGTATCGCTTCCAAGAAAGACAACACGCTATATCAATCTTGCCATATCTTACATAAGCAAGGTCGCTATTTTATCGTTCACTTCAAAGAACTCTTTGCATTGGACGGAAAAGATTCAAATATCACTTCAGGTGATATTGAACGTAGAAATGCTATCGCTGGGCTGCTTCAAGACTGGGATCTTCTAAAGATCGTACAGTCTAGTAAAGCAGAGCAGAAAGCATCACTATCCCAGATTAAAGTCGTTTCCTTCAAAGAGAAGAACGATTGGAATCTAGTGGCAAAATATAATATCGGTAAAAAAGTTCGTCCAAGCGAGCAAAACTGATATAAATAGTTTAGTCCCATCGGGATGGGAAGACCGTGATGGCTGTGCTTACGGTATACAAAACAGCCACTAATTTAAGAGTCCCACTACCTTGGGAACCGTTTGACGTACACGGTAACAGGCGTCGCCCAGCAGCCTTGGCTCTGGTTAAACAAACCAAGGATGACCATGCTTCGGGTGGTCGTTTAATTAACTCGCTTAAAAGGAGAAACTATGACAAGCAAACAATTCATCCCTTCATTCTTCAGTCAAGACGTATTCAAAGACTTTGATAAGTTCTTTGTTGGTTTCGATGAGCAATTCTCGAAAATGCAAAAACTGCATGACGACGTCACTAAGAATATTCCTAACTATCCTCCATACAATATCCGTAAGGTTGACGACACTCACTACACTATCGAGATGGCAGTTGCTGGCTTTGGTCAGAACGAAATTGACATCGAGATTGATGGTGGTAAGCTAGTTGTTAAAGGTAATGTATCTTCAGAAGATTCTGATGACTTCCTTTTCAAGGGTATTGCTGCACGTGCTTTCACTCGCACTTTCGCACTTAACGACCAAGTAGAAGTTAAGGACGCTGAACTTTTCAACGGTATGCTTAAGATCGCTCTTGAGCGTTTAATCCCTGAAGCAAGTAAGCCAAAGAAAGTTCCTGTCAAAGCAAAGGGTGATAAGTCCCTGTTGCAAGAGTAAGGAGAAGGGGAGGTAACTCCCCTTTCACAATATGTTAGTAAGAAAATTATCCTTATTGGACAAACACAAAATCATCATGCACCTTCGCAATCTTCAAGGTGAAGATCGTAGATTAAGGTTTGGCGGTGGTGTTTCCGACGAGTATATTTCAGAGTATGTTACTAAATCTTTTGATGAAGAATGTAAATGGTTTGGTGTAGACCATATTGATGGTCACCTAGTTGCCACGTGTCATGTTGCTATCTGTAATGGTGAGGCTGAACTAGGATGCTGCGTTGATGAAGACTATCGTGGTGAAGGTCTAGCCCAACAGATGTTTGATAGAGCCGTAACTTGGCTCCGAACCAAAGGCATCACGAATGTCTTTATGCACTGCTTAACTGAGAATGCTGCAATGCGTCACATCGCTCGAAAGAATGAAATGACGCTTGTTAGCGGTTACGGTGATACTGATGCTTCAGTTGAAGTTTCCCCACCAACGCCAGCCACTATCTTAAAAGATGCGTACATGGATAGAATCGCTTTGTACGATATGTATTATAAGAACAACTATCGTTTGTTTGACTTTTACTGGAATCGACAATCACATACCTAAATAAAGGTATGATGAGAGCAAAAGTTTCACCCAATCTTATTTCATTCGTCACGGTAAGACGTGGGGATTGGATCATGAAGATTTCTGTTTATAAAACTAAACAGGTTTTGTTGGTGGCTCAAAATTATTATGCAACTGAACAGATAATTATTAAGCACTTTAACCATCATGATGAAGCAGCAAAATTTATTGATAACTTAGCAATTGAGGAATAATATGAACAAAGTAAAAGTATTTAAAATGATTAATGGTGAAGAGATTATCTCTGAAGTGTTTAATCATTATAACGACCATTTTGAATTAAAGAACCCAGCCAATATTATGTTACAGCCAACACAGAATGGTCAAATGGGTGTAGGAATTGCCCCATATATGCCATATGCTGATGGTAATGTAAAGCTCTATAAGACTGCAGTTGCAGCAGAAGCCGAACCTGAACAAAGTATGATTAACGAGTATAATCGGATCTTTGGGAGCGGTATCGAAGTCGTATCAGCCAGTGCCCTAGCTGGTCTGAAATAAGCCTGCAAAAGCCCTCTAAACCACCCTCTTGGGTGGTTTTTTCATGGTAGAAAGTGCTTGACTTTAATTGGAAAATAGGGTATAATTATCTTATGAAACTAATAAAAGAAACCACCGTTTGGAAAGATGTCACCCGTCAACCCAACCATACCTATCTCACGAGCGATAGTATGGACAAGGTTTATGCTTACTTCAAGTGGCATAATCCGAAAGACTTTGTTATGTTGAAGACTCCGTTGCGTATTGACCGACGCTATCGTACCTTCAAAGTGCTCCAATCTGGGATTAAGGATATAAAATGAATTTGAATACTTTCTTTGAACAACTCTCCTCCAATGCCTCTCGCAATTATAAGATTGAGCAGCTTGAAGCCAATCGCAACGACGCAACTCTCCGTGAAGTCGTGCGTCTAGCCCTTGACCCATTCACTCAGTTCTACATTCGTAAGATTCCGAAGTACACCCCGAACACTTCGGGTCATGGTGCTTCTATCGCATCCATGCTCCCTGCTTTGTATGAACTCCGTGAGCGTATCGTCACTGGCAATGCTGCCATTGAACACCTTAAAACTGTCCTTGAAGCGTTGAAAGAAGACGACGCAAAGGTTATGGAACGAATTATTCAAAAGGATCTAAAATGTGGAGTAGCAGTATCAACCGCAAACGCAGTGTGGACTGGCTTGCTGAAAGAATATCCAGTAATGTTGTGCAGCCAGTTCGAGCAAAAGCTGGTGGACAAAATCAAATTCCCAGCACTGGTGCAAACCAAAATGGATGGTATGCGATTCAACGCAATCGTTCGGGATGGCAAGGTGGAGTATCGTTCACGCAATGGCAAAGAAATCCAACTGCTAGGAAACCTTGACGCTGACTTTATCGCTCTTGCTGGCGACGTTGACTGCGTGTTTGATGGTGAGTTACTGGTCACTAGTTCTACTGGAATCTTGGATCGTCAGACTGGTAACGGAATTCTGAACAAAGCTAACAAGGGTACAATTACAGTAGGTGAAGCCTCGCTCGTTCGAGCAACTGTGTGGGACGTTATCCCGTTCTTGTATTTCCAAGACGGTCAATGTAACACTCCGTATGGTACTCGCTTTGCTTCTTTGAATAGTCTGATCAATAAGATCGAACCTGAGAAGGTTTCTTCTGTACAAAGTTGGGAAGTTGAAGACTACGAAACCGCAAAGGCTCTGTTTGAAGAACTACTCCAACGTGGTGAAGAAGGTATTATCTTGAAAGACAAGGCTGGTATCTGGGAGGACAAACGTGCGAAACATCAAATCAAGTTCAAGGGTGAACTGGAATGTGACCTCGAAATTATCGCAGTTGAAGAGGGCACTGGTAAGTATGCTGGAAAACTCGGTGCTGTGGTATGTCGTTCAAGACCCACGGACGGGGTCGCTCTTACCGTCAATGTTGGTTCTGGTTTTAATGATGCTCATCGAGATAATCTTTGGAGCGACCGTGATAACCTTATTGGTAAAATTGTTGCAGTAAAATACAACATGCGTAGTAAAAACAAAGCTGGTGAAGAAAGTCTTTTCTTGCCTATCTTCGTTGAAATTCGTGATGATAAAGATGTGGCTGATGCCCTTGGAGATATTAAATGATTTTGGAAACCCTCGTTCGTCAAAAACGTTATTTTGATGCAAAGAATAAAAAGGATATTGAGTCCGCTAAGAAGTTCTTCACTAATCATAGTTGGGGTCATGAAACTGGGTGCCCTTTCATTTTGGAGTACCCATACATGTCAGTCCCTGATATGATCAAAGATAAGCTGATTCATAAAACTCTTGGAATTGAATTTGATAGAGAACATCACTGGGGATGTAAGTGAACAAGATGTATGTAATGGTTGGTGTACCAGGGTCTGGTAAGTCTACTTGGATTAAGAATCAAAAGTGGGCAAAGGATATTCCTGTCGTAAGCACTGACAAATTTGTGGAAGACTATGCAAAGATGCAGGGTAAAACCTACTCTGAAGTCTTCCAAGAGTATATGCCAATTGCAGTAAAGTTGATGGCGAACCAAGTATTAATCTGTCAAGCTAACAAAACAGATTTGATTTGGGATCAAACTTCAACTACAATAGAAACACGTGCGAAGAAGATTCGTATGTTGCCTGATTATTATAAAATTGCCGTCGTGTTTAAGACCCCTGAACCTGAAGAATTAAAGAAGCGTTTGTCTTCTCGACCAGGAAAAGTTATTCCAGAACACGTAAGTGAGGCTATGGCTTTACAATTGAAGAATGAACCACCATCCCTTGAAGAAGGGTTTGATGAAATTTGGTATGCGGAGTGAGTATGCAAAAAGAAGTTGAAGATATCGTAAGAGTTTTTGCCAAAAGGATTTATGACCTGCAGTTTCAGGACATCCCCGAAGGTACTAAGAACTCTGCAGTCGATCGTGACTGTAGGATTATCTCCGACTTCATCGGTTGTGAGAAGGTAAAAGTTACTCACAGCACCTACTTTGTTTTGAAGAACTGTAAACTCTGGAGTAAGAAGGCTATCAAGTTATATAATACTCTAGAAGGAACTCATTCTACACGTTGTTCTTCTGCTAAGAGTGGTGCGTTGTTTACTATTGAACACGAGTACCCTCTTGGTATTGTAAAGAAGATGGTTCAAGATAAAAAGTTTAAAACGGTTGACAGCGTTATCAAGTATATGAAGAAGTATGCTATACCTGTTATTGTTACTCTAGAAGAAGACGCTAAACTTAGAACTTCTTGTCGCACAGCTTCTTCTTTAACCGAAGCCAAAGATCGTTATAAGAAGGTTGGTATAGAGGTTCAACATTTTACTAATTGGAAATGAATATGACTGAAGCTGAAAAGTATGACGCATTCATTAAGCGTCTAGAAGAAATCTACCCACGAGCAATGCGCAACGTGTATTGTGGTGTGTCAATCAACGAAGGGTGGTATCATATTGTGTCTTTGCTTTTGAATCAAATGCACAACCACGTTACCGCTAAAAGACGTCGCCGAGCAAGTGACCTTATGTTGAACCGTGCCATCAAGAAAGGTTATGATGCTACTCTGAAGCAACTCGCTGGTGATAGAGAACCGAATGAATACACTATTGAACGTGCCCGTGAATATGTGGCGCATGGTCCATACGAACCTGAACCGTATGTTCGTCATATTGAAGTTCACCAGATCAAAGAGAAGTTTGGTGGTCTTCGTTTCTACTATGAAGGTGGCGACGACTATTGTAGTGGTCTAGAAACAATGGCTGAGATTTGGGCTAACCGTACATGTGAAACATGCGGTGAAACTGGTCGTCAACGACAAGGTGGTTGGATTCGCACACTTTGCGATAAGCACGAAGCTGAATATCAAGAGAGAATGAAGAATTATAGGAGTGAAGACGATGCGTGAATATACACCTGATCGTTGGGTACTGTTGAAGTTTGTTTCTGAACAAAACATAACTGTATATAAAGTATTGGCTGGTTGGTCTGGTAGCTACACCACTGGCGCAAGCTGGAAGTTGAATAGTGGTGTAACCAAGATTGAAGAAGATGGGCAGTGCTACCTGTTTCATGGTTCAAGTGGTAGCGTGTATCGTTGTCATAAATCTAGTTATGGACTTTCTATGTACACTGCTGGTGTCCTTGAATCTTTCTATAAAGAACTAGAGGGGCAACCTATCAAACTTGAGTGTTTGAACGAAGATACTACTAATTTTATGGAGTTACATTATGAGTAAGTCGTGGATTGTTACTCTCGAAACTGACGAGAGCGGTGAGTTGATTCTTCCTTTATCTGACGAGATGTTAGAAGGTACTGGTATTGGCGTTGGCGATACTGTTGAGTGGGTCGACAACAAGGATGGTTCTTGGACTATTCAGAAGAAAGAAGAAATGGAGTGGGTATTGGTTGAAGCAATTCAATCTTTCCGTATGCGTTACATGGTACAAGTTCCAAAGGGTAAAGCCGAATGGGCACTTGATACTGTTACATGTAACGATGCCAAAGAGTTCTCGCAAGAAGCATTACCTGAATATATCGTAAGTCACCGTGTGGTGACTGAAGATGAAGCTATCCAGATTTGTGATATTGATAATGATTATACTAAGTCTTGGTCTAAAGAACAAAAGCTGAGAGCTTTCTTTACCAAAGACGGAGAAAAGGTAGACCGATAATGTTTGTATTTGATGTTGAAACCCTTGGCGTTGATTCCAACTCCGTAGTTCTTTCCGCTGCCCTTGTTCACTTCGAGGGTGGCGAGTCATATCAAGACCTTCTTGATAATGCATTGTTTGTAAAGTTCAAAGCTAAAGAGCAGGTTGAAATGAAACGCCAAGTTGATATTGGTACTCTGGAATGGTGGAAGAATATCCACCCATATATTCGTTCTTGCTCGTTTGACCCTTCTGGCGACGATGTAACTGCAGCCGAAGGTTTTGCAATTATGCATAATTGGCTTAACAAATACCCAAATGCCCAGAAACAAACTATGTGGGCACGTGGCTCTCTTGACCAGATGGTTATTGACAACCTAGCAAGAAAAGTTGACTGCCAACCATTAACAGGGTATAATATGTGGAGAGACGTAAGAACTGCCGTTGATTGTTTATATGGTTCATCCAACGGTTATGTTGAAGTCGTTAAAGATGGGTTTGATCGTGCAGCTGTTATCAAACACCACCCTGTTCACGATTGCGCATTGGACGCAATGATGTTAATGTATGGAAAACAAGTTTAATGGAATTTTATACTAATGTACAAGTCGCTGGAGATAGGATCCTAGTTCGTGGTTACGAAAACGGACGACCTTACCAGCGACGCATTGATTTTATGCCAACACTCTTTGTTAATGCAAAGGGTAAGTCTAAATGGCAAACACTAGATGGTTCTTATGTTGATGAAGTTCAACCAGGAACCATTCGCGAAACACGTGACTTCCTGAAACGCTATGATGGCGTTCAGGGTTTCAGTGTTTATGGTCAGACCAACTATGGTCTTCAATACATCAGTGATACATACGATTATGATATTAACTGGGATATGGACCAACTCAAAGTCTTTACAATTGACATTGAGACTAAAACTGAAGAAGGTTTTCCAAACCTTATTACTGCCAACGAAGAAATTCTTTTGATTACAGTTAAAGACCTGTCATCAAAGCGCATCATCACTTTCGGTGTTGGTGCTTTCGTACATAACCGTGACGATGTTATTTACATTAACTGTAATGATGAACAACACCTACTCAAAGAGTTCATCATCTGGTGGCAACAAAACTATCCTGATATCATTACTGGTTGGAATACCGACTTCTTCGACGTACCATATTTGATTCGTCGTATGATTCGTGAACTTGGCGAACCCCTTGCCAAGAAGATTTCACCATGGGGTATGATCACTGAACGTAAAACATTCATCAAAGGTAATGAAGAAATCCACTATGACATTTCTGGTATTAGTCAGCTTGACTATCTTGAGTTGTACAAAAAGTACACTTACTCCAAGCAAGAGTCATACAAACTGGACTACATTGCAGAACAGGAACTAGGCGACAAGAAGAAAGAGAATCCTGGCGATACCTTCCGCGACTTCTATACTTACCACTGGCAACAGTTCGTAGAATACAACATCCACGACGTTGAGTTGGTCGACAAGCTAGAAGATAAGATGCGTCTAATCGAACTTCACTTGACCATGGCATACCAAGCTAAGATCAATTATGAAGATGTTTACTCGCAAGTTCGTATGTGGGATGCGATCATCTACAATCACCTTCGTAAGAAGAACATTGTTATACCAATGAAAGAACACAGCGGTAAGTCCGAGCAGTTCGAGGGTGCTTTCGTTAAAGACGTTCAGGTTGGGTTACATAAGTGGGTTGTGTCTTTTGACTTGAACTCTCTGTATCCTCACTTGATCATGCAGTACAATATCTCTCCTGAGACTTTGACTCACGAGAAACTGCCAGTCACAGTTGATAAGCTGTTGGCCAAAGAGATTGACACAACACATGCACACAAACGAGATTTAACTGTAACTGCAAACGGTTGGTGCTATCGTAAAGACATCAAAGGGTTTATGCCTGAGTTGATGGAACAGATGTATGCTAACCGTTCAAAGTTCAAGAAGCAGATGCTTGGTGTTCAGCAGAAGTACGAACACGATAAAGGTAATAACGACCTGCGTAAAGAAATCAGCCGACTGAATAACCTTCAGATGGCTATGAAGATTGCTTTGAACTCTGCTTACGGTGCCATGGGTAACCAGTATTTCAGATACTTTGATATCCGTATGGCTGAGGGTATTACAACTTCTGGTCAGCTTTCCATTCAGTGGATGGCTAACGAGTTCAACCGATACCTAAACAAGATCCTGAAGACCGAAGGTAAAGACTTCGTTATCGCTATTGATACTGACTCAATCTATTTGACATTGGAAGAACTGGTTGAGCACTTTGCTGGCGATAAAGATACCGATGGTAAGATTAGGTACATGGACAAGGTTTGCGAAGATATCTTCCAACCGTTCATTGATAACACTTACCAGAAACTTGCCGAATACATGAATGCTTATTCTCAGAAGATGATTATGAAGCGTGAAGTTTTGGCTGACAAAGGTCTATGGGTTGCAAAGAAGAACTATGTGCTTAACGTGCATAACTCTGAAGGTGTGCAGTATGCAACCCCAAAGCAAAAGGTTCTTGGTCTAGCGATGGTTCGTTCTTCTACACCAGCCGTTATCCGCAAGGAACTTAAAAAGTCCATCAACGTTATTCTTGATGGTAGTGAGAAGGTTGTACAGAAGTATATCGCTGATTATAAGAACGAGTTCTTGACATATCCTGTTGAAGCTATCGCATTCCCTCGTGGTGTGTCAGGTTTGAAGCAGTATGCTGGTTCTCCGATCTATCAGAAGGGTTGCCCGATTGCTGTCCGTGCTGCTCTCCTATATAATCATTATGTTAAGAAATATGGTATTGACAAGAAATATCCATTGATTCGTGAGGGTGACAAGATTAAATTCGTTTATCTAAGAACACCAAACCCATTACACGAAAACGTCATCGCCTTCATCCAAGAACTTCCAAAAGAGTTTAAGCTGGATTCTTTCATAGACTACGACACACAATTTGACAAGACATTTGTAGAACCATTAAAAACAATTATTGAACCGTTGAACTGGCGTGCTGAAGAAACAGCATCCCTTGAAGACTTCTTCGGATAAGA
>JACCDU010205418.1_pt1 | contig 25234 bp, 27 predicted proteins | sample 7446081 | NCBI WGS metagenome assembly JACCDU01 (sample SAMN15323447, study PRJNA562643) | freshwater metagenome | isolation source: river surface water | place: USA:Blue River Watershed | collected 2017-08-17
GCGCACCCTCAGGACAAGCTGTCGCCGGAAGGGCTGATGCATTACTACGTCAAGCTGGTCAACGAGGAAGACACCGTGGCTCTGCAAGACGTCTACCATTTCCCGCACGTGAAAATCACTGGTGGAAAGCTGACGCAGATTGACGACAAATCGATACCCGTGATCGATTTCGACGGCCTGAAAAAATCAGGCTGGAAGTACTCGAAAATCAATCAGGTGAAAGTGCTGGCCGAGGGGAGCAACGCCGCGCTGGTGGAATTGAACTTCTCGCGCTTCGATGAAAACGGCAAGGAGTTCCTGAACCAGACCACCTTCTACAATCTGACCAGGAACAATGGCTACTGGCAGATCATGAGCATACAGTCGATGGGGCAACTCGCCGGCGTGAAAGGGAAATGACCGGATCGAATCGCGCCTGTCCTCCGGACGCAAAATCCTTCTTTATCACCGCCAGATGTCCGGACGATTCTGAGCAAGTTCGAAGAAACACTATCCCCTCGTCATCGCTGACGAGGGTCCGATTACTTGCTGGCCCGGGACGGCATCGCACCGGGCCACCCGACTCCTATCCGCGCAAATAATCTGTCTTGCCAATCTCCACGCCGTTATGGCGCAGGATGTTATATGCCGTCGTGATATGGAAGTAGAAATTGGGAATGATCCAGGTCAGCAAGTACTGATCGCCCACAAACTCGAACTTGCGCTCACCAATTGAAAAACTGATTTCCTTATTGGCAGAGCCATCCATTTGCTCAGGCTTGAGGGTGTCCAAAAACCCAATGGTCCTGGCAATCCTGTCTTGTATTTCGGCGAACGTCGCTTCCTGATCGTCCATTTTCGGCGCGTCGACGCCTGCCAATCTTGCCAGGCCATTCTTTGCCTGATCACAAGCAATCTGGACTTGCTTGGTCAATCCAAACATATCCAGGAACAATCGGGATCCCAACAGCACCTTCTCATCCACCTTTTTGTGGGCGGCATGCGCTTCCGCTTTTTTCAAAATGGCTGACAAGTTGCCCAACATCTTCTTGAATTGCGGAACGGAAGCTTGATACATAGACATTGTCATCGGTTTTTCTCCCTTGATGAATGACGAAAATTTGCGAATGAATCCCAAACGCAAGAAGTAGAACCACCGACTTATGGGCTTTCAACCTTTGCGCACATCACTTCCATTGAAGGTGCAGCTTTCGGTGTGATGCTGCGCAATCACGCAGATATAAATTGATCAGGCTTTGGTAAGGGATTCCTACTTCTTCAGAGATGGATTTGAAGTAAGCCACCGACTCTTCGTCGAGCCGGATCGTGATGGATTTTTTCAGCTTGGCCGCATAGGGATTCTTGCGCGCCTTGGAGAAATCGTATTCGTCTCGCATGGCTGTCACCTTCGCTTATAGGATCTTGTCTCGTGAACAGTTGCCTTCCTTGCCGAGATGATTCTGATGACCTCATCATCTCCCCGATAGCAGTGGCACACGACCACGACCCGCAAGGAAAAACTCAAGCCCAGTAATATGAATCGCTCTTCATCTGCCGAATGGTCGGGATCGTCGATCAGGCGCGCGTGCTCATCGTAGAAAGCCGACTTTGCCTCCTCAAAGGAAATGCCGTGCTTCTTCAGATTGGCCGCGGCCTTTCGTTGATCCCATTCGAAGCGGAGAGAATCCATGCATACATTGTACGTACATGGATTGGCAGGTACAAGCTACCCGTATAGAAGGCTCCCGAGGCGAGAAGCCGCCACATTGGCCACCCGGACCTGCGCTATTCGTCCAGCGCACAGCTCACAGGCCTCGCCCCCAGCAAGCCCGGCAGCAGTCCGGGCTGCAGGCTGACCAGGAAGCCCCGTCGCCCGCCATTGATGTAGATGAGCGGCAGCTCGAGGATCGATGCCTCCAGATAAACCGGCATGGCCTTCTTCGTGCCAAACGGCGACGTGCCCCCGATCAGGTAGCCGGTATGCCGGTGCGCCTCGTCCGGCGTGCAGGGTTCGATGCTCTTGCGAGAAACCTGCCGCGCGAGGTTCTTGGTCGACACCTTGCGGTCGCCATGCATCAGGATGATCAGCGGCTTCTTCAGCTCGTCTTTCATTACCAGCGTCTTGATGACCTGGTGCTCGTCTACGCCCAGTTGCCGCGCTGATTCGCCGGTGCCGCCATGCTCGACATAGTCGTACGGATGCCTGCCGTAGCTCACGCCCTGCCTGGTAAGGAACTGGGTGGCCGGTGTTTCTGATATGTGTTTGCTCATGGGAGCCGGATTCGGGAAGCAGGCGCGGGGGCCAAGGTCACGGGCAATAAAAAACCGCGGCAAGCCGCGGTTTTTCATCAAGCGTGTGCAGCTTACTTGCGCAGCACCAGGGAACCCGGCAGGCTGGAAAGGTAGGCAGCGATATCCTTGATCTCGGTGCGAGACAGCGGCTTGGCCATGCCACCCATGATCGCGTTGCCGCGGCCATTGGCGCCGGCAGCGCCGCGCTGATACGAGGTCAGTGCATGCTCGAGGTAGTCGGCGTGCTGGCCGGCCAGCTTCGGATAGCTCGGGTCGACCGGGCTCTGGTAGTCGGCGCCGTGGCAGGATGCGCAGTTGTACTTCTGTGCAGCGGCCTTGCCCGCTTCGATGTTGCCGGCGAAGGCGTTGAACGACAGCGCAACGGCCAGCAGTGCAAAAATCTTTTTCATGGTCAGTGCTCCGATTATTTCTGCTGCGCGTAGTACGCGGCCAGGTCGGCGATGTCCTGGTCGGACAGGCCCTTGGCGATACCCACCATCGACGGATGGTTGCGCTCGCCCTTCTTGTAGGCGTTCAGGGCTGCAGCGATATATTTTTCGTTCTGGCCGCCGAGCATCGGGACGCGGAACACTTCCGGATAAGTGGCCTTGTAGCCGCCGGCGATGCCGTGGCAGCCGATGCACATCGCAACCTTGTTTTTGGCTGCAGCAGCATCACCCTTGATGTCGGCAGCAGCGGACACCTGGGCCACAGTCGCCAGCGCGAGTAGAGCAAAGATTTTTTTCATGATGGCTGGGTAGTAAGTTCGAAACGGATTCGACGGACACAGGCCGGACTTGCCAACCGCAGGCTAGACTACATTGTCAAAAATGTTGCCCCGTCGCACAGCGCCCGCGATTCTAACCGATTCGCTTGCCCCAGTCTATTTTCCAGCCCCTGATCGCATCCGAAGGCCGGGCAGCGCACCAGAATTCGCTGGCAGACGGCTATACTCGTTCATCCACTGCTGACTGTTGAGTCAAATGTCTAACTCCCCACGCTTCGAAGGCTCCGAACATTACGTAGCCACCCAGGACCTGAAACTGGCCGTGAATGCCGCACTCACGCTGCAGCGCCCGCTGCTGATCAAGGGCGAGCCCGGCACCGGCAAGACCATGCTGGCCGAGGAAGTCGCGGCCGCGCTGAAGATGCCGCTTTTGCAATGGCATATCAAATCGACTACAAAGGCGCAGCAGGGCCTGTATGAATACGATGCGGTGTCGCGCTTGCGAGATTCGCAACTCGGCGACGAGCGGGTCAAGGACATCCACAACTACATCGTCAAAGGCGTGCTGTGGCAGGCGTTCACATCGGACGAACCGGTGGTGCTGCTGATTGACGAGATCGACAAGGCCGATATCGAGTTCCCGAACGACTTGCTGCGCGAACTCGACCGCATGGAGTTCTATGTGTACGAGACACGCGAGATGGTGCGCGCCAAACACCGCCCGCTGGTCATCATCACGTCGAACAATGAAAAAGAGCTGCCGGATGCCTTCCTGCGTCGCTGCTTTTTCCACTACATCAAATTCCCGGACAAGGAAACGATGCAGCAGATCGTCGACGTGCACTTCCCCGGCATCAAGCAGGCATTGCTCGCTCAAGCCATGCACACCTTCTTCGAAGTGCGCGAGATCGCCGGCCTGAAGAAGAAGCCGTCCACTTCCGAGCTGCTGGACTGGCTCAAGCTGCTACTGGCAGAAGACATACCGCCGGAAGCGCTGCGCAGCCAGGACAACAAGGCCATCGTGCCGCCGCTGCATGGCGCGCTGCTGAAGAACGAGCAGGACGTGCACCTGTTCGAGCGGCTGGTGTTCATGTCCCGGCAAAACCGCTGAACAGCGGCAGCCACGATTTGCAACCGTAACGGCAGCGACGCACCGCCACCGCCCGCCAGCTACCCACCCAGGCGCAAGATCTTCCCATGCTGATCGACTTCTTCTTCACGCTGAAGGACGCCAAGATACCGGTGTCGATCAAGGAATTCCTGATCCTGCTGGAAGGCCTGCAGAAGCAGGTCATCGCGCCTTCGCTCGACGAGTTCTACTACCTGGCCCGCACCACGCTGGTCAAGGATGAGGCGCATTTCGACAAGTTCGACAAGGCCTTCGGCTACTACTTCCACGGCGCGCAGACGATCTTCGACGCCGCGCCCGAGATCCCGCTCGACTGGCTGATGAAGCGCCTGCAGCGCGAGCTGACGCCCGAGCAACGTGCGCAGCTGGAGAAGTTCGGCTACGACAAGCTGATGGATCGCCTGAAGGAATTGCTGAAGGAGCAGAAAGACCGCCATGAAGGCGGCAACAAATGGATCGGTACCGGCGGCACCTCGCCGTTCGGCAATGGTGGCGTGAACCCGGAAGGCATACGCATCGGCGGCGAAGGCGGCGGCCGCAGCGCGGTCAAGGTCTGGGAGCAGCGCGCTTACAAGGACTATGACAGCGAGCGCGAGCTCGGTACCCGCAACATCAAGGTCGCGCTGCGCCGGCTGCGCAAGTTCGCGCGTGAAGGGCTGGAAGAAGAACTGGCGCTCGACGACACCATACGCGCGACGGCCAACAACGCCGGATGGCTGGACCTGAAGATGCAGCCCGAGCGCAAGAACAAGGTCAAGGTGCTGATGCTGATGGATGTCGGCGGCACCATGGATGACCACATCGGCCGGGTCGAGGAACTGTTCTCGGCTGCGAAGACCGAGTTCAAGAACATGGAGTTCTTCTACTTCCACAATTGCGTGTACGAGACGCTGTGGAAGAACAACCGCCGCCGCCATGCGGAGCGTTTCGCGACCTGGGATGTGCTGCGCAAGTACCCGCCGGACACCAAGCTGATTTTCGTTGGCGACGCCACGATGAGCCCTTACGAAATCGTGCAGCCCGGTGGCTCGGTCGAATACAACAATGAAGAAGCCGGCGGTGTCTGGCTGCAGCGCTTCACGCACCACTTCCCAAAGTTCATCTGGCTGAACCCGGAACCGGAAGGCTTGTGGCAGTACCGGCAGTCGATCGCCATCATCCGGCAAATCATGGGCAACCGCATGTATCCAATCACGCTCGAAGGACTGGAGCGCGCAATGCAGATGTTGTCCAAATAAGGCGCCGCCGTTTGCAGATTCGCGTTTGCATTCCGGATTTCATTAAAATTCACCCGATTTGCCCGACTCGGCCTGCTTTGCCCCCGGGGGCAGCCGCCCGATGCCGGGATTTTCCAGACGTCGTCCCAACCTTCCATACGCATGGCCAGCAAAAAACCCGACTACAGCGAATCATCCATCCGCGTCCTGAAAGGACTCGAGCCGGTCAAGCAACGGCCCGGCATGTATACCCGCACCGAGAACCCGCTGCACATTATTCAGGAAGTGATCGACAACGCTTCCGATGAGGCACTGGGCGGCTATTGCAAGAACATCCAGGTGACGATGCATGCCGACGGCAGCGTCAGCGTCGAAGATGACGGCCGCGGCATTCCGGTCGGCCTGCACCCGGAAGAAAAGGTACCGACGGTCGAGATCGTGTTCACCCGCCTGCATGCGGGCGGCAAGTTCGACAAGGGCTCGGGCGGCGCCTATGCATTCTCGGGCGGCCTGCACGGCGTCGGCGTGTCGGTGACCAATGCGCTGGCATCGCGACTGGACATCACCGTCTGGCGCAAGGATGACAAGGGCAATGCCGTGCACGACATCGGCTTTGCCGGTGGCGACCTGGTGCAGCCGCTGAAGTCGCGCGCTGCGACCCGGGATGACAAGAAGTCCGGCACCCGCGTCACCGTGTGGCCGGACCCGAAGTATTTCGATTCGCCCGCCATTCCTGTCGGCGAGCTGCTGCGCCTGCTGCGCTCGAAAGCGGTGTTGCTGCCGGGCGTGCGCGTGTCTTACACCAACGCCAAAACCGGCGAGACCCAGAGCTGGATGTACGAGCAGGGCTTGCGTGGCTATCTGAACGAGCAGCTGGCGCAGACCAGTGGTGGCGCCACCCTGATCCCCCTGTTCGAAGGCGAACAATATGCCAGCGCCGATGCCGATGGCTTTGCCGAAGGTGAAGGCGCGGCCTGGGTCGTCGCATGGACCGAAGACGGCAATGTGGTGCGCGAGTCCTATGTGAACCTGATCCCGACCCCGGCCGGTGGCACGCATGAATCCGGCCTGCGCGAAGGCTTGTTCGGCGCAGTGAAGAATTTTGTCGAGATGCACTCGCTGCTGCCCAAGGGCGTGAAGCTGCTGCCGGAAGACGTGTTCGCACGTACTTCCTTCGTATTGTCGGCCAAGGTGCTGGACCCGCAGTTCCAGGGCCAGATCAAGGAAAAGCTGAACTCGCGGGATGCGGTGCGACTGGTCGCCGGCTTCTCGCGCAGCGCGCTCGAGCTGTGGCTGAACCAGCACGTCGACTACGGCAAGAAGCTGGCCGAGCTGGTGATCAAGCAGGCGCAGAGCCGCCTGCGGTCGGCGCAGAAGGTCGAGAAACGCAAGTCGTCCGGCGTGGCCGTGTTGCCTGGCAAGCTGACCGATTGCGAATCGACCGATATCACCCGCAACGAAGTTTTCCTGGTCGAGGGCGACTCGGCCGGTGGTTCGGCCAAGATGGGCCGCGACAAGGAATTCCAGGCCATCCTGCCGCTGCGCGGCAAGGTGCTGAACGCCTGGGAAACCGAGCGCGATCGCCTGTTTGCGAACAACGAAATCCATGACATCGCGGTCGCCATCGGCGTCGACCCGCATGGCAAGAATGACGAGCCGGACCTGTCGGGCCTGCGCTATGGCCGCATCTGCATCCTGTCTGATGCGGACGTCGATGGCTCGCACATTCAGGTGCTGCTGCTGACGCTGTTCTTCCGTCATTTCCCGAAACTGATCGAGCGCGGCCACATCCACGTCGCCCGCCCACCGCTGTACCGGGTCGATGCGCCGGCGCGCGGCAAGAAGCCGGCACAGAAGATCTATGCGCTCGACGATGGCGAGCTGGAGGCCATCGAAGACAAGCTGCGCAAGGATGGCGTCAAGGAAAACGGCTGGAGCATCGCGCGCTTCAAGGGCCTGGGCGAGATGAGCGCCGAACAATTGTGGGAAACCACCATGAACCCGGACACGCGCCGCCTGCTGCCGGTGGCCTTCGGCGAACTCGGCGTGAAAGCCTCGGAAGATCGCTTCACGATGTTGATGGGCAAAGGCGAAGCCGCCGCCCGCCGCGCCTGGCTCGAAGAGCACGGCGACCAAGTCGAAGCCGACATCTGACCTGATACGAACACGACAAACGCATGACTGACCAAACCAACCTGTTCGAATCCGCCACCGATGACGGTGGCGAGTCCCTGACGCTGGCGACCTTTGCCGAGCGCGCCTATCTCGATTACGCGATCTCGGTCGTCAAGGGCCGTGCGCTGCCCGATGTCTGCGATGGCCAGAAGCCGGTGCAGCGCCGCATTCTGTACGCGATGGACCAGCTGAAGCTGGACCCGACCGCCAAGCCGCGCAAATCGGCGGCCGTGGTCGGCGACGTGCTGGGCAAACTGCACCCGCACGGCGACCAGTCGGTGTATGACGCCATGGTGCGCATGGCGCAGGACTTTGCACTGCGCTACCCGCTGATCGATGGCCACGGCAACTTCGGCTCGCGTGACGGCGATGGCGCTGCGGCGATGCGTTATACCGAAGCGCGTCTGACGCCGATCTCGCGGCTGCTGCTCGACGAGATCGACATGGGCACCGTCGATTTCGTGCCGAACTACGATGGCTCCAGCGAAGAACCGAAGCTGCTGCCAGCACGCCTGCCCTTCGTGCTGCTGAACGGCGCATCCGGCATCGCGGTGGGCCTCGCCACCGAAATACCGTCGCACAACCTGAATGAAGTCGCCGCCGCGGCGATTGCGCTGATCAAGAACCCCAAGCTCGAGCATGACGAGTTGATGGCACTGGTGCCGGGCCCGGACTTCCCGGGCGGCGGCCAGATCATCACCCCGCCGTCGGTGGTCAGCGAGATCTATCAGTCGGGCCGCGGCAGTATCAAGGTCCGCGCACGCTGGAAGATCGAAGACCTCGCGCGCGGCCAGTGGCAACTGGTCGTCACTGAACTGCCGCCGGGTACTTCAGCGCAGAAAATCCTCGAAGAGATCGAAGAGCTGACCAACCCCAAGGTCAAGCTTGGCAAGAAGAGCCTCACGCCCGACCAGCTCGGCACCAAACAGGCGCTGCTTGCCGTGCTGGACACGGTCCGTGATGAATCCGGCCGCGAAGCACCGGTGCGACTGGTGTTCGAGCCGAAGTCGAAGAACCAGGACCAGGAAGAATTCAGCAACTTGCTGCTGGCGCACACGTCGCTGGAAAACAATGTCGCGGTGAACCTGGTGATGATCGGCGCCGACGGCAAGCCGCGCCAGAAGGCGCTGGGCGAGATCCTGCGCGAGTGGATAGGCTTCCGCTTCGAGACCGTCACCCGCCGCACCAAACACCGTCTGGGCAAGGTGGATGACCGCATCCACATCCTCGAAGGTCGCGAAGCGGTGCTGCTCAATATCGACAAGGTGATCAAGATCATCCGCGAGTCGGACGAGCCCAAGCCCGCACTGATGGATGCCTTCAAATTGTCGGAGCGCCAGGCCGAGGACATCCTCGAGATTCGCCTGCGCCAGTTGGCGCGACTGGAAGCGATCAAGGTGCAACAGGAACTGGCCGAGCTGCGCAAGGAAAAGGTCACGCTGCATGACTTGCTGGACAACCCGGCGTCGATGAAGAAGCTGCTGCAGAAGGAAATCGAAGCTGATGCCAAGCAGTACGGCGACAAGCGTCGCACGCTGATGAAGGAAGCCGAGCGTGCCGTCGCCGAGCAAAAGGTGATCGACGAGCCGGTGACGGTCATCCTGTCGCAAAAGGGCTGGGTGCGCGCACGCCAGGGCCATGGCCACGATGCACAGCAGTTCAGCTTCAAGCAGGGCGATGCCCTGTATGGCACCTTCGAATGCCGCACTACCGACACGATGCTGGCCTTCGGCTCCAACGGCCGCGTGTATTCCATTGCGGTCAATGCGCTGCCGGGCGCGCGCGGCGATGGCGTGCCCCTCACCACGCTGTGCGAAGTCGAATCCGGCTCGCGCCTGGTGCACTATTTCGCCGGTCCGGCCGACACGCCGCTGCTGCTGGCTTCGACTGCCGGCTATGGCTTCTCGGCCAAGGCCGGTGACATGGTCAGCCGCCAGAAAGGCGGCAAGTCCTTCATGACGCTCGACACCGGCGACGAGCCAGTGAAGCCGGGCGTGATACCGAAGGGAGCGAAGTCGATTGCCTGCCTGTCGGCCAATGGTCGCTTGCTGGTGTTCGGCATCGACGAGATCAAGAATCAGCCGGGCGGCGGCCGCGGCGTGATCCTGATGGAGCTCGACGTCGACGAGAAGCTGCTTGCCGCCGAGGCGATCGTCAAGAGCGTCAAGGTCGTCGGCGTTGCACCGCGCAGCGGCAAGGCAGCCGAGTCGGTGCTCAGCGGCGCCGATCTCACGCATCACGCGGGCAAGCGCGCGCGCAAGGGCAAGCTGCTGGCGTCGCGCATGAAGGCCACGCACCTCGAGGCGCAAGGCTGAGCGAACGCGGATCAGCGTATGGCCGAGTCCATGCGCTGATCATTCGGCATCTTGCAGGCGGCGGGAATTGACGGGTACTCGAGCGCACGGCCCGAACTACCCGCACTACTCGCAGCACTGGCAACGATCGAAAAACGGGCAGGGAACGCATCGCGTCCCTGCCCGTTTTGTTTTTCCATCGTCATCTTTCTTCGCCTCTTGTCATCGATTTTCATGCATCGCATGAACAGAAGGACAAAGACACTTCACTTCCTTGCATTGAATTCGAGCTCGATCAATTAGAACAAAATCACATTCTGCATTTAACCCGGTAAATTGTTCCTTGCGGCATTGAAGTGAGGAAATCGCGCCTTTATGATGGGCAACTCTTGCTCACCATAAAGCCGACATGACCCACTTCCTGTTCGCTCGCTTCACCCGACGTCTTGCCCTCTTCGCCGCAGCCACCGCCGTCAGCGTCGCAACTGCCGGTCCCGCACTCGCTGCCAACGCCACGCCTGCGCCCGGCCTCGACCCCACGGTCAACGAGCAAGTCGTGATGCTGCCCGTGATCGAGAACGGCAAGCCTTTCAAGTTCGAGACCACGCTGTTCAAGCCACCCGGCGACGGCCCCTTCCCGCTGCTGGTGATGAACCACGGCAAAGACCGCGGCAGCCCGGTTGACCAGCGTCGCGATCGATTCCTCGCGCTGAGCCGCGAGTTCGTCAAACGCGGCTATGCGGTGGCCGTGCCGATGCGCAAGGGCTTTTCGAAATCAACGGGCACTTACTCTGATTACGGCTGCAACATGAAAGACAACGGCCAGCAGCAGGCGGATGACGTGCAAGCCGTGCTGGATGCGCTGGTGAAGCTGCCCTACATCGACCGCGAGCACATCGTCATCGCCGGCCAGTCGTATGGCGGCCTCGCGACTGTAGCCTTCGGTACCCGCCGTTACCCCGGCGTGCGCGGTCTGATCAACTTTGCGGGTGGCTTGCGCATCGATGGCGCCGGCTGTGACTGGAAGACCTCGCTGGTCAAAGCCATGGGCAACTATGGCGCCAAGTCCTCGCTGCCCAGCCTGTGGTTCTATGGCGAGAACGACAGCTACTTCGACCATCCGCTCGCGCAGCAGATGCAGGCGTCCTACCAGGCCGGCGGCGGTGCCGTACAGCTGGTCGCGTACGGCAGTTTCAAGAATGATGCGCACGGCATGGTCGGCAGCCGCGACGGTGTCTCGATCTGGTTGCCCGACACCGAGCGCTTCCTGAAGAGCATAGGTATGCCGGCCGACGAAGTCGTGGCGATTGCCGACACGCCGCGTCCACCAGCCTCCGGCTATGCGCCGGTAAGCAGCGTGGAATCCGTACCGAACCTGAGCCCCCAGGGCCAGGCGGGTTATCGCGAGTACCTGGCCAAGAGCGCACCGCGCGCATTCGCGATCTCGGGCTCGGGCGCCTGGAGCTGGGCCGAGGAAGGCGATGATCCGTCTGATCGCGCGTTGACGGCCTGCCAGAAAAACAGCCGCACGCCCTGCCTGCTGTACTCGGTCGACAACGATGTGGTGTGGAGCGACCCGCGCCTGAGCACGGTGCCGCCGGTGTCAACCAACTGAGCGAGGGCGGTCGCCGACGGGCGCGCACAAAAAAAATCAGGCTGCCGCGTGCGAGCGTGGCAGCCTGATTTTTTTACTAGCTGTGGCTGTGCTGACTGTGCCGCCTGCTGGCAGCGCTGGTGGCCCTGCCTCCCGGTCTTCCGCTTTGCAGCCGTCTCTTTCTATTCTTCAGCCAGAGCGACCGCCATCGACAGGCGCGAGCGCAGCGGGTCGAGATTGCGGTAGTTATGGCCGAGCACGACCCGCAGATGCACATCGTCCTGCCCCGGCTTGGGACGCAATTGCGCATCGACGCCGAGTTCATTGGCCAGTTGGCGCGCGGCCGCGTAATGACTCTTCGCGTATTCGATACGGGTGGCGCGCACGGCATAGTTTTCGTGGTTCAGCACGCGCACCACTTTCCAGTCACTGCCAATGAGCGCGCGCAGCGAACGGCCGAGGCCGGTCACGCCGTTGCCGTTGACGATTTCCACGCGTTCGCCATGCCTCTGAATCGTCATGTCCCGGCCAGCGATGACCGGCACGATGACTTGCGGTCCGCCATCCGCAGACGGCTTGCCAGTCTCGGCGGCAGCCACGACATCGGTCACGGTATTGGCCACGGCATGTGCATCCGTGGTCACATGCGCCTCTTCCAGCACCGGGGCCGGCACGGCGATCACGCCTTGCTGGCGCAGTTCATAGATGCCGGGCGACAGCGGCACGATCACTTCCTCGGAACGGCCATCAGCCAGCGCCACCGTGACCGGCACCTCGGCAACGGTCTCCATTGCCATATTGCCGGGCGCATCGCCCATGGCGACCAGCACCGCATCCAGCTTGGCACGTATGGACTTGTTTTCCGGGTCGAGCGCCGCGGCCTGTTCGAGCGCAATGCGTGCTTCCGGATACTGGCCCTTCAACGAGCGCGCATAGCCGAGATTGGCCAACACGTGCGCCTGCCCGGGTCGAGCGATGCTCAGTTCCTCAAGGATCGCAATGGCCTGGTCGATATCACCCTTGCCAGCCGTGACGGCGGCCAGGCCATTCTTGGCTTCCGTGTAATCGACATCGACCTCCAGCGCACGACGATAGGCTTTCGCTGCCTCATCCAGCCGGCCCGAGCGCTGCATGTGACGACCCAGCGTGTACCAGGCCTCGGCCGAGCCGTTCGAATCCTTCACCTTCGCGAAAGGAACGATCTTCGCGGGCGCCTCCGCCACCGGTTCCGCAGCGGGCGGGTCGAAGAAGGCGCAACCGGGCAACAAGGCACTGCCGGCCATGACGAGCAAGGTGGATGTTCTGAGTTTCATCGTGTCCTCCATGACTGAAAATCTGGTCCGCACATCAGCTCTCGCCTGCCAGCACCGGCAACAGCACCCGGTAAATCCGCAGCACTGCCGGCCCGATAAGCACGATCATCAAGGTCGGGAATATGAAGAAGATCAGCGGGAACAGCAGCTTCAGCGAAATCTTTGCTGCCGCTTCCTCAGCGCGCTGGCGACGCTTGGTACGCAGGTTCTCCGAATGGATGCGCAGCGAGTCGCCCATGCTGGTGCCGAAGCGGTCGGACTGAATAAGCATGGCGACCAGCATGTCGATGTCTTCTACGCCAGTACGCAGCGACAGGTTGCGCAGTGCGCGTTCCTTGGCAAAGCCGGCGCGCAACTCGATGATCACCATCTGCAGCTCCTGGCCGAGGATCTCGCTCTTGATGTGTATCTCGGCCGCGACCTTGGCCAGGGCGGCATCGAGGCCGAGGCCGGCTTCGACGCAAATGGTCAGCAAGTCCAGCGCATCCGGGAAGTTTTCGAAAATTTCGCGCTTTCGCACCTTGATTTTGTGGTTCAGCACGATGTTGGGCAGGTAGTAGCCTGCATAGGCGCAAGTCAGCATCACCAGCATCGGTATCTGCGGCCCCGACGAAAACATGCCCTCGCCGCTCATCAGCAGTGCCACCATCGGCACGGCGATTGCCAGAAAAGTCTTGGTGCCGAAGAAGATATAGGGCGCCGATTTACCGCGCCAGCCTGCATTGATGAACTTGATGCGGATAGGCGAGTTTTCATATCCTTCGGACGGCAGCGACAGCTTGGCCAGCGGCCGAGTCAGCTTGACCATGCGCTCGACCCATACGCTCTGCTCCTGCCCCAGGCGCGGCTCGGCCTCGACCTGCAGGTTGGCGACCCGGCGACGCAGCCGGTCTGGGATCAGGAACCATGCCGCAGCTGCAGCGATCACGGCCCAGACAACGAATACGACTCCGAGGAACAGCATGCCTTGGGCATCCATGGTTGCTTCCTTTCCTTCAGACGCGGATGCGGATCAGCTGCCGCATCCAGAGTACGCCAAACAGCATCAACATTGCACCGCAGCCAAGCATCAGGGGTCCGGCCGGATCGTCGAGGAATTGCTTCAGGTAGTCCGGGCTGACCATGAGGAACACACCAGCGATCGCGACCGGCAGCAAGCACAGGATCCAGGCCGACAACCGGCCTTCGGCCGACATGGTTCGGATGTCACCCAGCAGCTTCAGTCGCTGTCGGATCAGCAGGCTCACATTGCTCATGATTTCCGACAGGTTGCCGCCGGCCTCACGCTGGATCAGGATCGCGACGATCATGTAGCGCAGGTCTGTCAGCGGCACGCGATCGGCCAGCCGCTGCAGCGCTTCCGACATGGGCAGGCCGTAGTTGATTTCGTCGGACACGATGCGAAACTCGGCAGCGATGGGATCAGGCATTTCGTCGGCCAGCATGGTCAGCGTCGATGGCAGCGCATGGCCGGCCCTCAAGCTGCGGCTGATCAGATCGGCCGCCTCGGGCAACTGCTTTTCGAGCGTGATCAGGCGCTCTTCGCGGCGGCTCCAGACGATGGCCAGCGGGATCGCCGCACATGCCGCCCCCACAGCGATCGCGACCGAGAAGTACAGCAGCAGCAGCGACAGCAGGAAGCCGATGCCGAACGCAATGCCTGAATACATCAGCAGGCGGCCGACAGTCCAGTCCGTGCCGCTCTGCTGCAGCCATTTGTCCAGTCCGTGAATGCCAGGCACCTGGCGCAGCACCTCGTCCAATTGGGAATGTCGGGCCAGTTTGCGCCGCTTGTACAGGCCTTCAGTGTCGCCATTCGTTTGCACGACCCGGTTGCGCTTGACCTGGTCCAGTCGCTGGTTCAGCCGGCGTGCCGCCTGGCTCTGGGTCGAGAACCACCAGCCATATACCGCCTCGATGGTCAGCGCGGCCGCGACAAACACGAGCAGCGCGAAACCGTAATACAGCAGATCCATGGCAGCCTCCCTTTTTTCCTTACGCTTCTTATCGTTCAGATATGCATGCTTGCAGGCGCGCCGTCTTATTCGAAGATGCGGTTCGGGTCGTAGGTCGATTCCGGCACCGCGACGCCGAACTCCCTCAAGCGCTGGTCGAACTGCGGATAGATGCCCGTTGCGCAGAAATGTCCCAGCACCTTGCCTTCCGGGTTCGTGCCTGTGCGCTTGAAGTGGAATACCTCCTGCATCGTGATGGTGTCGCCCTCCATGCCGCTGATCTCCTGCAGGCTGATCAGCTTGCGGGTGCCATCGGTCAGGCGCGCGATCTGGATCACGACCGTAATCGCCGACGAGATCTGCTGGCGCGTGGCGCGCACGCCAAGGTTGGCGCCGGCCATGCCGACCATGTTCTCCAGACGGGCCAGCGCATCGCGCGGCGTGTTGGCGTGGATGGTCGCCAGCGATCCTTCGTGACCAGTATTCATCGCCTGCAGCATGTCGAGCGCTTCTCCGCCGCGCACCTCGCCGAGGATGATGCGGTCCGGGCGCATGCGCAGCGCATTCTTCACCAGTGCCCTCTGAGGCACCTCGCCCTTGCCTTCGATGTTGGCCGGACGGGTTTCCAGGCGGACCACGTGCGGCTGTTGCAGCTGCAGTTCGGCTGCGTCTTCAATGGTGACGATACGCTCGCCAGCTGGAATGAAGCCCGACATCACGTTCAGCAGCGTCGTCTTGCCGCTGCCGGTACCACCGGAGATCAGGATGTTGACCTTGGCCTTGGACAGCGCTTCGAGCAGCTCGGCGATCGGCGGCGTCAGGCTCTTGTTGGCGATCAGGTCGACCATGGTCAGTGGCTTGACCGAGAAACGTCGAATCGAAAGCACCGGTCCGTCCAGCGCCAGCGGCGGAATGATCGCGTTGACGCGCGACCCGTCCGGCAGGCGAGCATCTACCATCGGGCTGGATTCGTCGACCCGGCGTCCGACGCGGGTGACGATCTTTTCAATCAGCTTCAGCAGATGCGGGTTGTCGTAGAAAGTAATCGGTGTCAGTTCCAGCTTGCCGCGGCGCTCGACATACACCTGGTTGTAGGTGTTGACCAGGATGTCCGAGACCGACGGGTCATGCAGCAAGGGCTCGATCGGACCAAAGCCCAGCATCTCGTGCTGCATGTCAGTCACCAACTGGCGGCGTTCCTGTTGGTTGACCGCCATGTGTTCGTCTTCGACGATCTTTTCGACCAGCACCGACAGCTCGCGCTTGAACTGCTCCGGGGTCAGCTGCTGCAGCCGCTCAAGATCGATGCGCTCGAGGATCGTGCGGTGCATGTTGCGCTTGAGCTGCTGGTAAGCCGGTGAATAGAAATCCATCTCTGTCGGGGATGGCTGGCGCAGCGGCGAAACGACCGCCATTCGGTCTCTGAAATTCATGCTCTGGCTTTCACGGTTCTCTGGAATCATGGGAGTCACCTGGTCATTTCGCTGCCCGCGGGATTGCGGACGAAGATACGGCGGATGATGCTGCTGCCGCGGTTGGCCGGACTGGCTTCGGTCAGGCGATTGACCCATTCTGCGAGGGCCTTGGCTATCGTGCTGCTGCGCGCGAGCTGCAGCACGGGCGTTCCCTGGTTGATGGATTCGTTGGCAACGTCGTAGTTGTTAGGAATGCGGTACGAGATGCGCTGGTCGAGAACGCGCTCGATCTCATTGACACCGAGGGCAGACGAGCTCTCGTAGCGATTCAGCACCAGCTGGATCTTTTCCTTGCGATAGCCCAGCGAATGGAAGATGTCGAGCAGGCGGCGACAGTCGCGCAGGTGAGGCAAGGACTGCTGCAGCACCGGGAAGATCATGTCCGACTGGTCGAGTGCGCGTATCGACACGGCATTGATCTGGCGACCAAGGTCCAGCAGCACATAGTCGTAATGACGACGAGCCAGCTGGATGATGGTCTCGACCTGCTCTGGGCGGATATCTTCCTGTGGATCCGGGTTGTCGGATGCGGCCAGTACGCTGAAGGTCGCCGACAGGCGAATCACGCTCGACTCCAGCAGGTTGAGGTCGAGCCGGCCGATCTCGCGGCAGACATCGGACAGGGTGCGACCAGGCTTGGCATCCGACACATACAGCGCAGCATCGCCGAACACCGGGTTCAGGTCGACCAGCAGCACACGCTTTTGCGCCAATAGCGACAGCGCATGCGACAAGTTGGACGCGATGAAGGTCGCGCCACTGCCACCCTTGGTCGCGATGAAGGCCATCACCTTGCCGTCCAGCGGCGCGATGGTGCTGAACTTCTGCATCACGCGGTCCAGCGCTGCGTCCATGTCTACCACTGACAGCGGCAAGGCCAGTACTTCCCGCACGCCGGCACGCATGGCGGAGATCAGATTCTCGGGCGAACGATCCGAGGTCAGCAACATGATGGCCGCTTGCGGATAAGCCTCGGCAACACGCTGCATCACATCCATGCTGTCGGCGCCGAAGCTCGACGCATCGAGGATGACAAGGTCAGGCTGGCCCGATACCGACGGTATCGGATCGGCATGCATGCTGGGCAGGGCCGTCAGCACATTGATCGGCGGATTGCGCATTGCGCAGATCCGGCTGACCAAGGTCCTCAGCTCGCTGTCGTTGGAGAGGATGAAGGCATTCATAGTTATAGTTCCTTCCCGATGTGTTGCCTGGTCTGTTGCTCGTTAATTGGTTCGCCGCGTGGCTTGCCATGATGCTTTTTCATGCGCAGGATGATGAGTCCAGTGCCTCGCGCGGCAGAGTCGTCGTAAATGCAGGCATGTCGAATCCGAAGTTCACGAAGGGGATGTAGGTGGCAACCTTGACGCCGGGCTTGATGGATACCGACACCGAGTCGCAGGTGTCCTGGGCCGCCTTCACGGAACCGTCTGCGCAACCCGACGGGTTGTAGATGATGTTGACGTCACTTGCGGTCAACGAGGGCATCACGTCCTGCATGCGCGCCAGTATGCGCGACGACTTCGGGTCGCAGACGACGGCAACGCGCGCACCCAGCTCCGTGGCTTCGTTGGCAGAGTTCATCATGAAGAGCAGGCGCGCCACTTCGACTGCGGCGAACAAGGCCACCATGAACCCGCCGAAGGCAGCCACCAACGCAAATTCCACGGCGGTCGATCCACGTTGACGTCGGAATTTTCGAACCTGTTCTTGAATCTTCATGACGCGCTCCTAATTCCCGCTTTGCATCATCACCGCTTCAATGGTGTTGAAATTGACGCTCGATTGCGGCGTGACGAATGGCAGGCCGAGGTATTGATAGGTATATCCGCTGACGCGAACCGCGACCAGATCGATGTTGATGCCGGTCGCGGCGACATTCAGGTAATTTGACTGGCTTGTGCCGGTGCAGTCATCCCATTTCACGCGGTCACAAACCTTGATGTTTGATAGGTTCAGTCCGGGCGCGAGCGGTGAACCTAGACAGTCGACGTTTCCATACACTGCGAGGCATTTGGCATTGTTTACGACGTTGGCATAACCAGGCGAGGTTGCCGCCGTGCTGGCCACCATGCGCACCGCGCCCCGGACTGACTTGACCAAGGTATTGAATTGATAGATTGCGCGCCCATACTCAGCCGCGCCGAAGGCAATGATCAGTAAAGGCACAAGGACGATCGCAAATTCAACGGCAGCGACGCCGCGCTCAAAGCGCTTACGCGAAAGCCTGCCGTAGGCATGGGAAGCTGCTGCGCATGTCTTCGCGTTCATGGCTCACCTCACCAATGCCGGTACGAAGGGACCTGCGCTGCTCGCGCTACCCGGCAGGCCGTTCGATGCGCACGGACTGTCGGGATCATTGGCCGGACCAAGGTATTCGAGCCACATGTTCATGCTGGCGCTCGGGTTGTTCGAAATCGGATTGAGCATGAAGACACAGGCCCAGGATTTGAGCGGCAGGGAGCCAGTGCCTGTCGTGCAATCGACAACCGGCGCCGTCATCAGACGGCGCTGCTGGCCATTCGCCTTGAGGTAAGCGGAATCCTTGATCGTGCCCTTCACGTCATAGGTGTCGGTCGGGCCGCTGATTCCACTGGGTGCAGGGTCAGAACCCTGGAAAGCCTGGTTGCCGCCAAGACGGTTGCTCAGGTAGTCAGCGTGTGCATTCTTGTGACTTGTCCAGCTATCCCAGGTGTAGGCATATCCTGCGAAGTCGGGCGCGGATTCTTCCGGCTTGATCCCGCCCTGGTAAACGCCGAAGCGGCTGTTGTAGGCATTCGCGACCGAAGCCTTCACGCCAGATTCCTTCAGACTGGTACCTGCCACAGGCAGCGTGCATTCGCCATTGCCTGTTATCAGGCCGGACACTTCACTCGCACCACCGGCCGAGCCATCAAAATCGACCCACTTGACACTAGACTGGGGCAAGCCCGCGCTCTCGGGTGAATCGACGAGGTCGCCGTTCTTGTCGATCACCCCCCGCATCCACTCGCCCTTTGCCGGTACCTCGCCCTCGCAAATGGCGGTCGGCAGCGCGCATGTCAGTTGCGAGGGCACCATCTTCGCCACCGCTGTTGCGCTGACCAACTGATCGCCAATCGAAACGCCAGGCAGCGCATTGAGCACCTGGATGAAGTAGGTCTTGATGGCCGACTGCGATGCCAGGCAGCGCACATGCTTGATCGCCGGGACATCCGCTGCTGAATAGCCGCCCGCGCCCGCGTAAGGGCCAGCTGCGCTGTCCTTGGCAAATTCAACGGTGATCACGCCGTTGGCTCCACCCACCGTATTGTCCTGGAAAATCACCTTGTGGCTGGCAGCCACCAGCGATGCCGCCGAAGCGGCGCTGTCGAGCGCATCGGAGGCTCCCTTCTTTTTCGCCAGCACGCCGACCCCGGCCAGTGCACAAGCATCAGCACTGTTTTGCAGCTCGGATTTGGCGATGTACAACTGGCCCAGATCAATCGCCAGGCCGACCATGGCCACCATGACCACGATGGTCATCCCGACCAGTATGGCGACGACGCCTTGCTGACGTCGACCTTCCGGCCGACGTCCCCGCCTGGAGTTTATGGTTGATTGCATGGCTTCCTCGAATACCTGTTCGCGGCCACGGAGCAATTTTCGGGACGAAATGCTCCCAGCCAATTAGCGTCCGCTGTTACCGGTTCCTACGCCAATGTTGAATACGTTTTGCGGGGGCGGCGGCTCCTTGAAGGTGTTGCGGTAGCGGATAACGGATTCACGCGAGGCGCCGCCATCCATGGAATTCGGCACTTCCTTCAGGCCGGCATCCGGGTTCATCACCTGCTGTGCCATCATCATTCGCTGAGCTTCGCCGAAATGTGAATCCCATTCGGGCGTGGTCTGCACACAGCCGGTCAGGGCAGCGCTACTCATCACGGCGAGGGCAACAGCGGTCTGGATCGGTTTCATGGGCTTCTCCTTGTCTTTCGATGCCATTGGCGATGCCATCGCCGCTTATTTCATTTCGAAGCTGTTCGGGTCAGCTTTGGTCTGGCTGCTGCCACTGCTGTCACCGCCTTTTTCCTGCTTCGTACCCTCCAGGCGACCGTTAATGAAGATGTCGGTGCGTGACGGCTCCTTGTAGTTATCGGTCGGCAGGGCGCCCACGGTCGGCAAGGGCTTGACCAGACGCGGCGTCACCACGAACACCAGTTCGGTGCGATCGTTCTGGAAGTCGCTGCTGCGGAACAGCGCGCCAATGATCGGGATCTCGCCAAGGATCGGGAAGGCCTTGATATTGGTCGTCGTATTGTTCTTGATCAGGCCACCGATGGCGAAGCTCTGGCCATCACCCAGCTGTACTGTGGTCGATGCGCGGCGAGTTGTTATCAAAGGAAAGATTTGGGTCGAGGCGTTAGCCGTGTTAGTTATACCCACGCCATCTTTCGACAGCTCTGACACCTCTGGTGCGACTTGCAGGTTGATCCGGCCACCCGCCAGTACGGTGGGAGTGAAGCGCAAGCCAATACCGAATTCCTTTTCCTGAAGCGAAATTGTCATGCCGCCAAGTGTTGGATTGGCTTGTTGCACAGGGATCAGGATTTTTCCGCCGGCGAGGAAGCTGCCTTCCTGTCCGCTGATGGCCATCACATTCGGCTCGGCCAGGATCTTCACTAGGCCATCTTTTTTCTCGGCTTCGATCGCGATCTGAGCTCCGGACGCCCTCGTAATGTTGGCCTTGCCCCCGAGCTGACCGGTCAGGAAATTGGACAGCAGGTTATAGGTCCACATGCCATTGGACGGTCCGCCGGTGACGCTGGCACCGAGCTTGTCGATCAGTGATTTCGATACTTCGGCGATCTTCACTTCCAGCATCACCTGCTGAGCGCTGGTGACGGTCAACAGGTTAACCACGCGCACTTGCGCCAGCTGCAGGTTGGTTTGCTGCCCAAAAGTGGTCTGCGTCGTATTGGCCAGTCCCTCCTGCTGCGCGTTCTGACTCATGACTGCCGGCTGACGCACATAGGCTTGTGCCAGTTCCACGGCTCTGGCGATCGCGATCGCATCGGACACCGAGCCGGACAAGACCAGACTGTCGGCAGCCGCAGTGACGCGGATGTCCTTCTCTTCCGGCATCAGTTCCTTGAAGGTGTTCTGCAAGCCGGCCGGATCCATCGTGACGGCCACATCGATCACACTGCATGTGCCTCGCTTGCCTTGCAAGATCATGTTGGTGGTACCCACCGCCACGCCCAGCAGATACAGGGTCTCGGGCGACACCAGCATCGCTTGAGCGACGTTCGGGTTGCCCAGCGTGCGGTTGGTCACCGGATCGGGCAGCTTCAGCAGCGTCGATTTGCCGATCGGCAGAATAATCTTGGCTGGTGACGCAACCTCGCCGTTGCAAGTCAGCCCCGGCATGGTGGTCTTGGGCGTGGCGGCGACCTGGCCGCCGGCAGCCTGCTGTGCGTGGGCCGGCGTGACGGCCATGGCTACGGCGGCGACCATGGCAGCGGCGCGGCGCATCGTTGATGCGGTGGTTATGGTGTTATTCATCGCAATTGCCTCCCTGGTATGGCCGGTCTCAGTAGCATTCCTGCGAATTGCGCAGTCCGTTGATGACGCCGACACACGGCGCTTGGGGCACTTCAGCAGCGACCGGAGCGGCAGGGGCCGGGGCAGGTGCGCCCGAGCTGCCTTCTGCCTTCGTGCTGCTCTGCGCGACCTTGGTCATGGCGCCCTTGACCTTGTGCGCCACCTTTTTCGGTCCCGACTTCGCAGTTGCCGCCGCGGTCTTCTTCTCTTCAGCCTTGCCCTGCTCTTTCAGATCGAGCAGGGTCGCCTTGGTGACGCCAGCAGTCGTGGCATCGCTCGGGTCGATCTGATTGCGCAGCACCAGCGACAGGTTGCCTACGCTGCGTGCGAGATCGATCTTCTCCGCCTCTTCCGGCGTGACTTCCAGGGTCACCGCATTCACCACGCGCGGTTTCGTTTCATCGCGGCTGGCTTCCTGTGCAACCGCCAGCACCAGGATGTGCTCGAGCACGATCTTCGAGATTGCCTGGTCCTTGTTGCTGTTGCGCTCGCCATCCTTCTGCGTGTTGACGATGATGTCGACGTAATTGCCCGGCAGCGCGAAGCCTGCCACCCCGATCACGTCGTTGACGCGCACCGTGATCGCGCGTCGCCCTTCACCAATCACGGCAGACAGGCCGCCTTGCGTGCCCACCGGCGCGAGCTTGGCTTCGAGGATGGGTTCGCCTCGCTGCAGCGCCGATCGCACGACTCGGTCCTGCAGCTTCTTGGGATCGTCAACTGCGCCGCTGGGCACGCTGCCCGATGGCCAGTCGACGACCTTGACCATTTCTGGCGCGATGCGCTGCCCGAGGCTGATTTCTGTGGCGGCGACTGCGACACGCGCGACGCCTGTAGCTGATTGCCGGTTGAGCCATTTCGAGGCCAGCATCACGGCGATCAGCCCGGACACGATGGCGACGGCAAGTACGACTAATGTTCTAGTGTTCTTCATATTGCCTCCAGCTCTCAGGTATTCGAGGCCTGGTTGTCGGCGCCTGACCATTGATGACGCCTCTCGACCCTGCCCACATGGTTCAGTGTCGAATCAGGGCAAGCCCCCGACGACGGGACTGAATGCGCCCGGTAGCCACTGCCCAACCGCAATCACTGCCAGCGCAATCACAGCCGCGATCGCAGATCCCATCAGCGCATATTCGATCGCCGTCGCTCCCTGCTCGTCGGCAGCCAACGCTGCAATGCATGTTGCGGTTCGTTTCATGGCTGCCCCTCTATTACTTGACCTTGTTTTCACAGCAGCGCGGCGAACGTACCCAGCGCAATCACTACGCCATACGGGATCATTTGCCTGCCTGCTTTCGCCGGCATGCTGGCCGGTCCCTGTTGCCTGTTGCGCCGCACCGTCCTGACCTGCCACTGCAGCACCAGCCAGGAAAGCAAACTGGTCTCTCTGTTCAGCGCCATCACCACCAGCGCCCATGCCCCGCCGATCAGACAAGTCAGCAGCGCGATGTCGATCGCCACCCATGGACCGGTGTACATGCCAATCACTGCCATCAGCTTCACGTCGCCTGCCGCCATACCCTTGACCAGATACAGCGGCAGGAAAACGCCGAAGCCGACTGCTGCGCCGTACAGACATTCGCGGAAACCGATGCCATCCGGCGCGAAGGCCGCCAGCATCAAGGCCGCTGCCGCACTGCTGGCGACCAGCCAGTTGGGAATGCGCCACGAGGTCCAGTCCGTCCATGCGGCAATGGAGACGGTGATGGCGAGCGCGACCAGGCTGCTGAAAGGAATCGTTTCATGGGCCAGGAGGTTCATCGCATTCGCCTTCGTCTCGTGGGGTTCGGGCTGGGGTCTCGTCAGCGGCTTTCCGTCTTACGGGAGCTTGCTGTTGACGGTCGTGAAGGCGGTATTGATCTTGTCGCCGAGCGCCACGACGATGGCGACGATGACAGCTGCAATCGCGGCAACGAACAAGCCATACTCGACTGCGGTCGCACCTTGCTCGTCATGCCAGAACTTGCGCGCGCGATCTGCGATGCGGAGTGCGTTTGTTTTGATGTCGTTCATGTTTTCTCCGTAGGGACAAGAATCTTCGCGGGTGGAGCAAGGCGCCGGTAACGACGCCTGCTCGCACGGGCGAACTTTCAGGACGATCAGGGCAGCTTGGAGTTGATGGTCGTGAAGGCCGTGTTGATCTTTCCGCCCAGTGCCACGACGATCGCGACGATCACGGCGGCGATTGCTGCAACGAACAGACCGTATTCAACGGCGGTCGCGCCCTGCTCATCTTTGGCAAAATCCTTGATGTGTTTAGCGAGGAATTTCATGTTTGCTCTCCAATCTGATTGAATGAATGGCTTCGGTACCTGGGATCACCGCCGCGCCATGGCAATATCGAGCCGGCTTGGGCGTTTCCCGCCATCTGACAAAATGTTGCCGGTTTGTCATTGGTTGCAGTGTCGTTGCGAATCAGGCAAAACGGAATAGTGCAAATGTACTAATTGCCGTTGTGTTATTTCCACATACCTTGTTTTTCAAGGATTAAAGGCGTCAGTAATTACTTACCTTTAGTGCAATCTTTTCGGAAAAATTTGATTTATGACAAGTTTGTAAGGTCCTACAGGCTAGTTTCCCGGCGAAAATCCCCCCAGACCCAGCAACAGGACAACACGACATGAAAAGCACTGACCTGCGTCGCCCCACCAAAAAAGCCGAAGCCGCTTCCTGCTGCGGCGGCCATGCGCATGACCACGCGCCTGCAGCGACCGTCGTCGACAAGCCGTATACCGATCCGGTATGCGGCATGAAGGCCGCGGCGAACCCGGAGAAGATGGCCACCTACGATGGCCAGACCTACTACTTCTGCAGCACGGGTTGCGTCACCAAGTTCAACGCTGACCCGCTGCGTTACCTCGATCCCGAACGCAAGGCCGCAGCGGCCGCCGCCGCCGCCGCTGCCGTGCCGGCAAATGCGATCTACACCTGCCCGATGGACCCGGAGATACGGCAAGTCGGCCCGGGCACCTGCCCGATTTGCGGCATGGCGCTCGAACCCATGCACGCGACGCTCGAAGAAGACACGACCGAGCTCGATGACATGACGCGCCGCTTCTGGCTCAGCCTGGTGTTGTCACTGCCGCTGTTGTTAATCGCCATGGGCGACCTGATCGGCTTCGATGCATCAGCCATCTTCGGCATGCAAGGCAGCGCGTGGCTGCAAGGCGTGCTGGCGACGCCGGTCGTGTTGTGGTTCGGCTGGCCCTTCCTCGAGCGCGGCGCGCATTCGTTCAGAACGGGCAATCTCAACATGTTCAGCCTGATCGCCGTCGGCGTGATGGCGGCCTGGCTGTTCAGTGTCGTGGGCTTGCTGTTCCCCGGCGCGTTGCCGGAAGCATTCAAGATGCACGGCATGCCACCGCTGTATTTCGAAGCAGCGGCCGTGATCGTGTCGCTGGTGCTGCTCGGACAGGTGCTGGAATTGCGCGCGCGCCTGCGCACCAACGCCGCCGTGAAAGCACTACTTGCGCTGGCGCCGACAAACGCCATTCGCATCGCCGCCGATGGCAGCGAAAA
>JACCDU010238437.1_pt1 | contig 25219 bp, 24 predicted proteins | sample 7446081 | NCBI WGS metagenome assembly JACCDU01 (sample SAMN15323447, study PRJNA562643) | freshwater metagenome | isolation source: river surface water | place: USA:Blue River Watershed | collected 2017-08-17
CTTATAGAGGGGTGTCCGAGTGGTTTAAGGAGCACGCTTGGAAAGCGTGTGTAGGTCTCAAGCTTACCGAGGGTTCGAATCCCTTCCCCTCTACAAAGCCTTCCAGCGTGAGCTGGGAGGCTTTTTTTATATGGGGCCGAGTTTGCGCTCGCGTAGTTAATCGGCCCCATATGAAAAAAGAATAGGATTCGCGCAGCGAATGCTGTAGGCTTTGTGCTAGATGCCCTTTGGGCTGACAGCGCAACGGAGTGGAGCTGTCACTCCCTGTAAAAATTGAGAGACAAAATTGGTTTTTATTAGAAATCAATAACCAATTTTTCTGACAGCCCTTATTTTAAACCTTACATCATTTATGTGACCACCACTTTCTGAATATAATCCTCCACCTAAATTTACCACGATAGGCTCTTTTCTATCGTTTAAGGTGGAGCTTAAATAATAGTTTTGACTTAGTTCGCTGTTAAATTTTCCAAATAATTCATTTCTAATTAGGTTTAATTCATCTGCATCTGGTAAATACCAATCTTTATGACCATAAATAGTTTGATTTTGGCAAAATTCTTTAGCTTTTTTCCAATCTTTTCCTACTAAACCTGTAAAGTCCAAATCATTTTTGGTTACTATTCTTAAATGTCCATTTTTCGAAAAAAATACAATTCCTCCTTCAATGTAATCACCAACTTTAACATTTAATTTGGAGGTATTTTTAGAATTTAAATTGTCAATTTTAGTTGAATTTTTAGGTATTCTAGAGAGAACAAAAAAGATGCCAATAAGCGTTAAGCAGATGAATATATATAATAATAAGTAGTTTTTTTTATTGTTGATAGTCTTCAATAAAGTTGGTTTAGAAGACATTTTTGGCTTTTGTTTGAAGGAAGTCATATTCTTAGAATTTATAAAATCAAACATATAAAATTTTTGACGTTTAACCTTAATTCTTAATATCAACTAGAAAAAATGATTACCGTTAAATAATTTTTTTCAAACATCTTGGGGTAAGAAAGTTATATTTATGATTCAAATAATTCAGATTTTAAATGTTTTTACGTCGAAATAAAGCGTTTCTTATACTTACTCCATTGCTTTTTTTTGTTGGTGCAATTGAGCTTTTTGCACAAGGAGACTTTGTTGATCTTTACACATTTCGTCCTAACACTAATTGTAGTATCACCATAAAAGTTAAGAAAAGTAAAGTCAAATGTGAAGACGCAACTGATACTAAGAGATTAAATAATAAGATTCAAATAAACAATTCTGTCCCTTTAGAATCAGAGATAAATTCAGGGAGAATGAATAAGTATTTATCGTGGAAATTTGAAGTTACTTCTTGCGATGGTAAGCGCAAAATCATCACTCGATCAATTGATTTGACAAACTATGCTCTTGATGGGGATAATGATTTAGCTGATTTCTCATTTGAAGCAAAAGAGTTCAAAATTATCGAAACCTCAGTAAAAAATCAGCCTAGTTATGATAAAGACATTGATGTAGTAGATCCTAATATTGCTCCAACTTCAATATCTGGCCCTAGTGAAGCCTATGCAGGCGATGATTTGATATTGACTGCAGATGGTGGGAAAATTGTTACTTCTGGATCAAAATATGTTTGGATTGAAGGCAGCCTTACAGGTAAAATTATTTTTGGGGCTGAAACGAGTACTTTAAAAATAAAAGCCTCAAACGTATCAAAGAAATATTTCGTTTACATTGTAGATAAAGGTGGTAATAAAACAGCCAGTGTATCAACTGAAGTCAAGATTTTAACTGTTTCGAAAAAAGCTGACCGAATTAATGGTCCTGAGGTTGTGTGTAATAATGCAACGAATAAAATCATATTAGAAGTTGTTGGAGGAGGGCTTGGAGATATGCCAAATGGTGGGAAAGCGGAATGGGTTTGGAGAATTAACTCTGAGTCTGGACCCATAATTGATCGAGGAAACAGAATCACAATTGATCAACCTATTACCCAAACTACCTATTTTGTTGCACCTGAAGGAGGAGCTACTCAAGTAGCAAGTGTAAGTCATACGATTGATGTTGTTGCACCTTCTGATATTACCAATGCGTCTTTAATAGTAAGTAATTCTAAAATTTGTCAACAAGAAAGTATTAATTTGGAATTACGCGGGGCAAATTTAAATTCTCTTGCTAAAGTAAATTGGTATGAAACCAATACGGATCATATAAAAAAACCTATTTCTAATAGTCTTAAATTCTCTTTTTCCCCTACTAAAACATCAACTTATGGAGTTTTTATTTCAGATAAATGTATCACAACATCTGAGCTAAAAACTACAATTACCGTAGTAGAGAATTCAATTTTGCCAGATAAGATAGTGGTAGATTCCAGTAAAAAAGGGAGGTATGTGAAATTGTCCATAAAAAATAATCCAATGATTAAGTTAAATAATAATTCAAATTGGATTTGGTATTTAGATGACTCTTTTACCGAATATGATTCTCAGCACAAGCCAATTAAAGTACCAATTTTAAATATAGGTTCTGACAGTATTCTAATAAAAGCTGATAGAATTAAACCAATATCATTAAAAGCCTATGGGGAATGTGAAACAAACGATCAAGTTACTGTAACTGTACCCAGAAAATTAGATAAGTACTTCTTTATGACCATAGGAGCAAGTTCTAATGATATGGGGGATCTAGCAACGAAGGTAATTACTATCGGTTCGCACCGTTTGTACTTTAGAACAAGACAGTCGTTAAATTCAACATCAATTGGAAATTACGGTGCTAATTCTTTTGTCACGGATGGTAAGTTTATTACTAATTTCCCTGTAAATTCTGGCAACTATTATACGTTCAACGGGGAAAGCGTTAATGTAAGAACATCCTATACAGCAGGATTCTTTTTGAATCAAAATGATGTGAAGCTATATCTAGGTGGGGGTGTAGGAACTCAAACATATTATAATGGGGTTGATGTTTCATCTTATCAATCTAGTAGTTCAACTGTTAAATCTTGGGCTCAAAATGTAAACTTCAACAATGGTGGAGCAGAATTAGAGGTTGGTGTTTCGGTTAAACTCAAGAATTTATTTTTGATGACTGGGGCTAGTTATTTGATGGGATCAGCTCCATCCAAAGGATTTATTGCTGTTGATTTAAATGTAGGATTTGCTTTTTAGGATTATGAAGAATCTCAAATATATATACTTGTTGGTTTTTGCGATTTTGTCCTGCACAAGATTTGAGGATCCTACGATTGGTTTAAGCAATAAGGTTGAGTTAACTACAATTAAAGTAACAGTGATTTCGTCTGATACAGCTTTATTTGAAGGCAATATATTAAAGGATGGTAACGAAGGTATCTCAGAGAGAGGATTTGCCTACCATACCGCCGCAAAACCTAAAATCACGAATAAAACAGTAAAAACTGGATTAGGTATTGGTGTTTTTTCAGGTAGGGCAACAGATTTATTGCCTAATACCCAGTATTTTGTGGCTGCCTATGCCATTAACAAATCAGGTTCTGTTTATGGAGCAGACTTAAGTTTTAATACGCCCAAAAGTGCACCTAGACTTTCAACCGCCATTATTGCCTCATTTACTCCATATAGCGCCGTTATTTCCTCTAGCATAACGCTAGATGGGGGTAGTCCAGTAACGGAACGAGGTGTATGTTATAGCACTTCTCCAAACGCAAGGATACAGAATAATAAAGTCGTTTCCCCTAGTACAACTAATGCATACGATACCACTATACCTAATTTAAATCCTGGGGCAACTTATTACGTACGTTCTTATGCGATTAATGCTGTAGGGGTAGGTTATGGTCAAGAAGTTACACTAAAGACCGCAGACATTAAGTTGCCAACTGTCGATCCAACTTGTTTGCCGGCTACTGCAATAACTTATTCGGATGCCACGGTAAGCGCAAACATTACAAATGATGGATTGTCGAATAAATTAGAGACGGGTATCATTTTTAGTACATCATCAAACATTACAGATTTAACATTTAATAATGCAAACTCTCAAACAGTTAAATCTACTTTAACGACCGCTGGCAAGATTACGATGGTGTTAAGTAATTTGAAAGTAGGTACTAAGTATTTTTATGTTTCCTATGCGAAGAATGAGGCTGGAATTAGCTATGGGTCTGTTTGTACATTTACCACAGTTGATTTTACAGGGCCTACTTTAGCGCAAAACTGTATAGCAGCTTCAAATATTGGAGTTAATGTAGCAACCATTACAGGTGATGTGGTTAATGATGGAGGTATAACCACAGTAGAAAAAGGCTTTATTTTCAATACTACTAATGCAAATTTAGATTACCGAAATTCTGGATCTCTGACTTTCAAAAGTTCTGAAACTATTAAAGGAATATATAGCTATGTAGTTACGGATTTGAAGCCTAAGACCAAGTATTTCTATAGAGCCTATGCTATCAATACAAAAGGAATTTCTTATGGACCAATTTGTGATTTTACAACTATTGATTACACGGCACCTAAAGTAAACGTATCCTGTATTGATCCAACTGATATCACGACAACTTCTGCGAAAATATATGGAGATATAACAGATGATGGGGGTGATGTGAATTTGGAGAAAGGTTTTGTCTACGGGACTTCATCTACCTTAACATATACGAAAGGTAGTAATAACACTTTGGTTAGTTCAGGTAAAGGAAAAGGCCCCTTTAGTTTTGTTATATCAAACCTAGCCTTCGGTACAACTTATTTTTACAAGACATATGCAATAAATGCAACGGGGAATCTTGTATATGGCCCTTTATGTCAGTTTACTACGCTTGCTGATAGGCCGATAATAGGGGCTAATTGTATAACGCCGTCATCTATTAATTTTACGGATGCTACCCTATTAGGTAATTTAGTAAGCTGGGGAAGTGATAATTCTAGTAATTCCCGTGAAAGAGGAGCAATTTGGTCTACTTCTTTATCGAATATATCTGCAACGACTCCTATTGGAACTTCTACTATCTCTACTTGGGGTGGTTCAGGTTTAGATCAATTCCAAGTGTATTTGCCGTCATTATCTTCCGGTACAACCTATTATTATCGTATTTATGCAAAAACGATTTTTGGAACTTCCTATGGTCAAGTATGCACGTTTAATACGAGAGCTGCTGTTTTGCCAACCCTTAGCCAAACATGTACTTCAGCAACGAATCTTCAAAGTACGTCTGCACGCGTTTCAGCGAATGTATTAAATGATGGAGGAAGTGTGTCTGCAAGTGGATTCTTGTATTCTACGTCTTCTTCTACCTCTAATCTAGTAGTAACGAATACGAATACACCTAGGATTAGTGTTGCGATTAGTAGTAATATTTTGTCAGTTAATTTAACGGGCTTAACGGGTGGTACTACTTATTATTATCGAGCATATATCACAGGTCCAGGGGGTACAGGTTATGGCCCTGTATGTAGTTTTACGACAAATACGCCTCCGATTCCAACTTTAAGTCAAACGTGTACTTCAGTAACTAATCTTCAAAGTACGTCAGCTCGCGTTACAGCGGATGTAATAAATGATCAAGGAAGCGTATCTGCAAGTGGATTTTTGTATTCTACCTCTTCTTCTACCTCTAATCTGGTCGTAACGAATACGAATACACTTAGGGCTAGTGCTTCAATTAGTAGCAATAGTATGTCGGTTAATTTAACAGGCTTAACAGGAGGTACTACGTATTTTTATCGGGCTTATATCACAGGGCCTGGTGGTACAGGATATGGTCCTGTTTGTAGTTTTACAACATCAATACCCGTAGTTATCCCTACAGTGGTTACGAGTCCAGTCACTAATCTAGTCATAGGATCAGCTAGATTAAATGGGTCAATCTCAAATAATGGTGGAGGCACAATAACTGAAATAGGATTCGAGTGGTCTTCAAGTGCTAGTTTTACTTCCCCATCTAGGGGAAGTGTGACGCCAATTACAACTGTTTTTTCAGCTAATTTAACAACGACTAACAGAGGTGTTTTAATGTATTTCAGAGCATATGCTAAAAATAGTGCAGGAACTGGATATGGCTCTATCAGATCATTTACCTTCCCATAACATTGAATTATTGCCGTTAAATAAATAATTCTTGCATTATTTTAAATTGAATTAAAACAATTTTAAATTGAACAAAATAATATTTGTATATGAAAAATAAAAGAATTGGTGGAGTAGATCAAGTGGTAACGGTTCCAGCATGGATTCAGTTACTTGGGTGGCTGATAAGTTTATCAGCTTTTGCTGTTGGTTTTTGGCATGCCCATTTAGGATTAAAGCAATTTGGCTTTTTGAGTTCAGAATATGGCAGCTTTGTTATTGCCGGCTTAATTCTAATGGTTTTAATTATCGCATATAATAGAGCGATGATAGGTGTTAAGTCAGCCATTTATTTTTACTTAATCTGTGCTTTGTTCATGTTTACCTTTAATATGAACTCTTTTTATCCTACTTATCTAGGAGAAAAATTAATTAAGGAGGATGCTTCAGCCATGAAAGATACTTTGACTAAGTATTCAGCTAAGCTTAAGGCTGTTTCTGAAAAAGAAGATGGTAGTACAATTAAGACACTAGGTATTTTAAATGATATTAAGGGGTCATTATTAAACGAAATTCAGGGAACTGGGATAAATGATTTTGGGCCTAAAGCTCAAGCATTTTTAGATGATTTCAATAGAGTTGCTAAGAGTAATTTGAAATCAGGTACAGATGGAATAGGTACAACTAAAGATTTAGTGGCAAAAAAAATATATTGGAGAGCTAAAATAGATGATGCAATTGAAAATTGGTATATTTCTTCTAATCCAACGTTAAAGAATGGCGCCGAAATCATTACTGCAAATCTAAAGCTAGATTCCGTAAACAAAGCTTATGCTCCTTTACTCGAAGCCATCATGACAGATACTGCTGCCATTGATTTGTCTAATCCATCTAAGCTTAAGCAAGTAGTAACAATGGGCCAGGCTGCTTCTCAGTTTGATATTATCGGTAAAGGTGTGAATGAATTTTTAGCTAAAAAAGATCAGTTGCCTAAATTAAATGATGAAGTTAATCAAGTCGCATTTCCTCCTACCAAAGAATTAGGTCGATTCGCTCATACGATAAGTTCAGTTAAGCAACGTATTAATAAAATTGATACGTGGGGAATTATCATTTTATGTCTATTTATTGATTTAATAGTGCCTCTCGCAATTTATTTTATGATTAGAGGTAATACAGGAAATGAAGATTTAACATCAGTTTTCAAAGGAAGAAAAAGAAATTTTACACACAATGAATAATAACGAAAATAACAATTCAGCTCAAGGAGAAGAATTTAATGCATTAAATAGCCTATCAAAGGAATCAATTTCTAAGTCCACAAAGTCTATACAGGAGAGACCTAAAGGGACAACTAGAAAGTCATTTTCGGAAGATCTTTCTTTAACGGAATTAGCCCAATATTTTTCAACTTTAGATCAAAAAGGATTTGATGCTACCTTGATTCCAATTGGTTTCCCTGCAGCCGGTAAATCATTATGGCTATCCTCTTTATTATGGTATGCACAGAAAGGGGGGGCTCCTTTTTCTCAAGATATACTCGATTCAGAATTTTTTAAGGAAGGCTCAATTGCCATGCGTAATATGGTTGATCGTTTTTCATTGGATGGAGATTTGTATTTAACTAATGCGAAGGGAACACTAGATTTGATTGGAATTGATATAACCCCTTTCAAAACTAGTGTGCCACCCATTCGATTGGCCTTTTTAGATTTGGCTGGTGAGGATGTGAAGAATATTGACACCTTAAATGGTGGTGAATTTACAGCAAAGATAGATGCGGTATTGAACGGGCTCCAAATAAATAATTCCCCTGTTATTTTCGTTTTAATTACCCCATTTAATCCAGCTAAATATTCAACGGACTCACGTGTAAGTGATGCGGAAGGCCATCAAAGAGAAGATGCCTTACATTATTCTTTCTTGAATTACTTAGAACAGCACCAACCTAATTTAATGGCCAGTTCTAAGATATTTATGATTGTATCTCAATGGGATAAGAATCCAAATCCTAATTTAAGTGTGGAAGAATATATTAGAGTTAATAGACAATCGGTTTACAATTACATACAAAATAAAGATGTGATTTATGGTCAATATTCTGTGGGTAGAATATTAAGTCAGAAAGAAAAAAATGGGGAAACTACTCAGAGAATTGCTTCAAGAGACACATTCCATCCATATAAGTTTTGGAAGGAAGTATACATGCAGATTACTGGGAAAGATTTAGATAAAAAACCGTGGTGGCAACGTCTCTTCTCTTAAACTATGACTAACTATTTATTATTTTTTGGAAAGTCATCTGAATTCACAACCTATGCTTTTAATGAAGAAGGGCTTGTTCCAGATTTTGATCGAAAAGTATTTAAAGATTTTGACTTGTTAGAGACAAGATTTTTAGTCAATGACCAGTTGGATAATAAAATTGCACTAGCAAAGTATAATTTTGATTATGTAGGAAGGAAATTTTCAATGTTGAAAATTTATGGCTGTGCAATGGCTGCTAATGCAGATCGTATTTCCGGAAGTAGTTATGGAATAGCGTTCATTTCAGAAAATGACATTTCTTTATCCAAGGAAAATATTAATTTACTGAATACCGTTCGTTTGAAATTTAATGAGTTAGCCATCGAAAACAATCGATTTATTGAAACTTCATTTCTCCATTGTGTTGAAGAAATATGGTCTGTTTTTGTAAATGCGAATTATTTTCAAAAGATTGAAATAAATGGTGAACCATTTGTTTCTTCCAATTCAAGACCGTTGCCTTTTTTTGTTGAAAATTTCGATGGTTTAAATAAGGTAGGTCTAGAACAAATTAAACTTAGTTCTAAATTATATTTCACCAGCGATTTAGGGCATATTTATAGATCGATTAAATACTCTGGTGGAGGAATACCTGTCTACACTATATCAAATGGAAAAGCAATTGAATATAGGGAGGAGGAAGAAAAGAAGGTTAGCACTGTTTCAAAACTTACATCACCCAATAATGAAGATGTAATATCAAAAAATGAAACTTTTACACAAAGTGAGCCTTCTTTAGAAATCCAAGTTAATCAGCTAAGAAAACAAAAATTAGAACTTGAAGATCGCCTAAATAAGGCTTTAGTGGTAAATGCAGCTATATCTCGTTATCGAATCGCATTTTGGATATTATTGGTGTTTTTTTTAGGTCTATTTATTTTCTTTTTTTTTCGTTCAAATAAAAAAAATTCAGGTTTAGAGGCTAAATTAAATTTACTTGAAGATAGAAATTCGGTAAGTCCTATACCTACTAATTCAGATAAAATATTAATACTAAAAAATTGGCGTAAGGAATTAAGCTTAGAATCTGTAACTGAAAGTGATAGTTTGATTAAAATAGAAGACTACAATAATTCTATTCTGAAAAATACATTTCCATTTACTGATAAAGATGGTAATGAAATAAAAGATAAATTTGTCTTGAAAAAAAGGGACAGTATTCCTGTATTTATCGTTGGTAAAAATGGAATAATAAGAAGGATGAATTCTAAAGAAAAAGAACCTTTTGTAAAATGAAATAATTATGGCAGGATTTAAAGAAAAACCTAAAATGTCTTCTAGTGGTGGACTTGGACAAAATTTTCGTAAAGTTGAAACTAATAACCCTTCCAATGGTAAGAGAATTTTGTATATACTATTAGCACTGCTTGCCGTAATTTTTATTATAAATGCTCTGTCTGATGATACTCCTCCACCGAAATCAGCTAATGGTTTAGTGCCAAATTCATCTATTCCAGATTACACTGCAACTGATAATTTATCAGGTTCAGATGGAAAACAGTATGCCATTTTTAAGGTTAAATTATCGAAGGAGTTAGCAAACAGAATTTATGTTGAACGGAATATGTCTAAAAGAAATGTAAAATCGTTATTAGATAAAATTTCACGAGATAAAATGACTCAAACTGGAATTACGAATTCATTATTCAAAGATGAATCAAAGTTTTTTGCAATTACTGCAGCTATGTTTGATAATGATAATTTGCCTCCAGGTTTACTTATTTCTAGATCTGAAAAATATAAAAATTTGAATTTAAATGATGGTGGGGGTAATTTTTATTTAAAGCCAAACGGTGTTTTTTCTATCTCAAGTGACGGCCAATTGAATATACAAGAGACTCTAAAATTTGACCAGTCTAGTATTAATTCTTTCGCTATTCAAAGTGGCCCAATGTTAGTTATTGATAATAAATTAAATGATATACTACCTAATGATAGTCCTAACTTAAATATTCGTTCTGCTGTAGGATTAAGTGAAGACGAGTTAGTTTTCGTTATAAGTAAGTCTAAAGTAAATTTCTTTCAGTTAGCTGAATTTATGAAAACTGAAATGAAATGTTCAAATGCGCTACACTTAGAAAGTGCAGCTTTTGCATTCATAGATTTTCCAGGAGCTACATTTAAAAATTCATTCAAATCAGATACTGAAATTAGAAATTTAATTGTGATTAGATAGGTTATTTCTTTTCTGTTACAAGTAGTTTGGGTCCTAGTTCTCCACTTAGGTCTCTGATTTTCTCACCTTTTACATACATTTTAGATATAGCTCCATCTAAGTATAATGCATTTTCACAGCCAAGTATTGATTTAAAGAGAATTGCAAAATCATAAAAATTGACTTTGGTATCTGAAATAACCATTACTACTAATGGACGTTTCCATTTTGTTGAAATGCCAACTCCATTTCTAATATTGTAATTTGTTGAGCTATAAAAGAATTGAGAATTAATAACATTGTTCCTAATCAACATAGGTCCTGATTGTGTCGCAAAGTTAATGTTGCTAGATTCTAGAGATTTTTTTCCTTTTGGAACCTCATATTTTATATTAAATGCCTTGGTATCAAGAATGCCAAATTGTCCTTTTACATCTTGGTAAAAGATGCCATTAGGCTGCATGTAAAAATTGCCTGGTCCTTTATCTAATAAATCTATTGGATGTTTTTGAATTTTGCTTTCAATTAACAAACCCTTAGCAGCACCATTTAATTCATACATTCCAGCATTCATTATTGCATAGGGTTTAATTTTTTTAGTCTTTAAGAAATATTGCCATGAGTCTAATAGAGGGGCTAAATCACCCGACCCATTATTATGGAGGTGTATATCATTTTTAGTTGGGTCGATAATTACTACTCTATACTTAGAGTGTCCAAATTCCAGTGAAACTAACAGTGGTAAATTTTCTTTTGAGTTTAGAAAATTGCCAAATTGACTCTCTAAGCTTAAAATTGCTTTATTGACTGAGCTAGACTTAATATTTGGATTCCCCGACTTCAGTAATGCTTTAAATTCAATAACTTTCGGGTTCAATTTTGATTGATTACTTGTTATTTTAGAAGCAGCACTATAAATTTTTATTAATATATCTTTTGAGGGTTTAACTTTGTTTTTTTTATTCCCTTCAACTTCGTTTTCTTTTGTTAAGTCAACTAGTATTTCCTCTTCTAGTTGTGTAATCTTTTGGTTAAAATTTTCAGCTTCTTTATTTCGTTCAATTAAATCATTTTTTAGATCCTTTAAATCTTGATCCACTTTTGCAAGATCTAATAAATGCTTCTCTATTGATTTTAGTGACTGATTTAAAAATGCATTATTTTTTTCTTCTTTAATATTCGAAATATGGGGAACTATATTAGACTTTGTAAGTATAAACTCATTGCCTCCAAAGTGTTCTATAAATGCTTCAAGTTTCTGAGAATTAATATGCGATGAATTTAATGTCAGAACATAATTGGAAGATTTATCATACCACGTAAGAAAACTATTATCAATTTTTAAATCATTAATTTTATTGGTTTGAGCAATTTTTCCAGCAACCGAATATAAAATATCCTCTGATCTAATTCCTTTTTTTATGGCATCAGATTTTAGCAGTGCAGGGGTAAACTTGTTATTGATTATTAAATACTCTCCGTCAATTGCTAATTTATTTTCATTGTTTTCTTTGTTTAATTTTAATTTTTTAAAATCTGCTATTGTTAGCTTAAATGACTTTTCATTCCAAACAAATTGGAAATCTCTAATAGTATCTTTTGAAGAAAATAGCTTAGTTAAGTCACTTTTGAATTCGGATTTCGCCTCATTTGTTTTTATTTTCTCTAAGTTATTTATTGAGTTTTCTATTTTCTCAATTTGTAATCTTTTATTTTGATAAGCGATCTCTTGGGAACCTAATTCAATTAATTTTTTAAAAGTTAAATTTATTCTTTTGACTGAATTCGTGGGATTTGATTCTTTCGTATAGGATGCTTTTAATACGTCTATTAAACTTATGCTGTCTTTTTCAATTAATTTATTTAACTGATCAATTTCAATCTTGATGGATGTTAATTTTAAGGAATCTGTTTTAATTTTATCTAATTGTCGTAGGTTTTCTTGTAAATCATTATAGTGTTTATCTATTATTTTTTGAAAGCTATTGGTGAATTTCTCATCTTCAGCTTGGAATACTTCCTCTTTTTCCTCCACATTCTCCTCCTTTGCAATTTTTTTATCCTTTTCTAAAGATAATTCTTTTTCCACTACTTGCTCTTTCACTAATTCTATCTCCTTTTTTTTCTCTTTCTTTATATTAAGAATTGAGTCAACCTTAATTTTTATAGTATCCTTTAAACTAGAACTAATAATTTTATCATTAGAATTTTTATTGCTTTTATTTTTAGGATGCAGTTGTTCTGTATTGATATTTAATTCGGCATTTTGCCCCAATATTTGTTGGCTAGTCAAAATTGCAATTGACGTAAATAACAAATATTTAAAAGTCTTTTTCATAATGCTAAATGTTAAAGATAGATGAAGGATTATCTAGATCTATTCGTAGGTTTTAAATTGTTTCCCTATATTATTTATTTTCTTTTTAATTCCATTGTCAAAACTTCTTAAGGCTGTTTCGGTATAAATATTATAGATTTCTAATTCAGAAAGTGATCTATTATATATTCTAATATCGTCTAAGGCACCCCTAAAATCATCTGTTATGCCTGGATTGTCTCGTCCAATATATAATGGGCTTGAATTAGGAATTAACGCTGAATTAAAAGGGTATTGAACTGTTTTAATACCATCATAATAGGTGATGATTTCATCACCATTGAATGTGATTGCATAAAAGTGCCAGGTTTCTGGCTCGAATTTATGGTCCATGAATTCCATATCACAGAAAATGGCTTCAGAATTTAAAGAAACTACACTATATCCTTGTTCTATATCAGGACTGCATGTACTAAACTGAGGTTTGTAGTTCTGGGAAATCTGGAACCTATACTGTGGGTTTATAGATGTCTCCTCAGGTTCGTTTCCTTTACAGACCATTGTTAGCCAGTAATTAGAGTAGCTGTGTGATTTTAACTTAAACCAACCAGCTATCGTAATTTGTGATTCTGGAGATTCTAAAGATGGGGAGCTAGGGATTTCAATGAAAGAGTTACCATTTCCTGTGAAGTAAAATGCTCCATTATTATTGCCAAAACGATCTGCAGTAGGCTCTAACATACCAATAATTCTTCCATGATTCCCATTTGGAGAGTCATCCTTTACATCACCATTAAATTTATAATGAGCTATCGGATCCAAGTTCTGAGCGTTCAAAGCGATGGAAGACAGTAAAATTAGGGCTGCTATTTTTGAGAAGTTATTCATAATAATAGACAATAAGGTTTGTTGCTTGGTTAATTGGTAAAGGCCCTTTAAAACCAGGTCTTGTATCTAAAGCACCAGTTGGTTTATAGGTTTCAAATACATTTTGACAACCAGTATCTAAATTTATCAAGAAGATTAAATTTTCAACGTCTTCATATTCTTTAAGGTATTTTGAAACTTTTAGCGTTGCCTGATATAGTGTATTATAGCTAGATAAGTTAACTAAATAATGTTTTATATCACCTGAGTCATCTTTACCAACAGCAAGAAAGCGTCGTTCTCTCTTATCTTGAGAACTATTCGATGCAATAGTTAATTTATTGCTATAAAAAAACATATGTGTTTGAAACACAGTAGCAGAGTTTTCTTGAGCCCACTTAATAAATTCTTGTCTTTGAAATGCATTACGAATATCTAGAGTTTTTTTTCCGCTAGCTCCGGTAACGGTTAAGTCTCCATTTTTCAAATTTGAGGCCACCATTCCTCCAGTCGCGTATACAATGGCTAGTCCATCTAATTTTTCATCTAAGTTGTTATTTACGACATTCCCATTGTCAATGCATAAACCTACAGGTTTTGCAATAGAAGCTTGGCAATCTGTCATGTATGTACCACTGGAAATAGCAATAATCTTTTTTCCTTTTCTCCAGGTATTCAGTCTCTCATAAACACTTGTCCCATTGTATTCCTTGGCAGCAAAATACTTCACCTTCACATGATCACCCTTACGCGACATCTTAACAGTGGAGTAAAGCTCATTTTGTAATGAAACAGAACTTGTAGAAACAAAATTCGCATCATATTGCGCAAATGTAGATTGGCAAATGAACAGAAGTAATAATAGTGTAATTTTTCTTTTCATGATATTTGTAAGATTAATTGTTAATCGACATAATAGACAAGTAAATTTGGGGTATTTGATAATGGAATTGTCCCCTGGAATATATTTCGTGTATCTAATAGATTTTTACTTTTATAAAGACCAAATGTATCTCCTGATCCTGAATCTAAATTAATAATAAAGTGAATGCTTGTAATTTCTTCATAATCTTTAAGATAATTTGTTGCTGAATTAGTAGCTTCTCTGATTGTTGAGAAAGTTGGAATATTAATCATATAATGAATATTATTTCCTGATTCGTCAGTTCCGGAGGCTAATAATCTTCTAGATCTTCTAGCTTGATCTGATTCTAATTCATTAGCAATTAAATTTTTATTTTCATATAAAAATAAGTGAGTTTGGAAGGCTGTCAACTTTTCTATTTTAGCCCAATTGAAAAATTGATTTTTTTGCAAAGAATTCGATAGATCGAATTTTACTTTTTCGCCTTTTGAATTCTTTAATTCAATGAAAGAATTTTTAAGGTTGTGAACTGAAATCTTACCTAATTGATTTATTACAATTAAACCATGTAACTTATCTAAAATTAGATTATTATTAATTGTTTTGCCTTGATTAATACAAAAACCAACTGGTAAAGCATAGTCGGAACTTAAATCACTTATGTAACTACCTGAAGAATAAAATATTATATTTTTCTTTTCGGCCCATTTTGAAAATTGATTGTATACGCTTTCTTGGCCTTTCTCTTTTCCTGAAAAGTATTTCACCTTCATTGAATCCTCATTTATCATTAATCTAATAATTGACATAGATATTTGTGGCTTAGAAAAAACAATTTGGCTTGTATTTACATATTTTGCGTTTGTTTGTGCAAAAATTGGATAGCTTATTAAGAGCACTAAGAAAATTAAGTATGATTTGTTCATGAATAAGGCAATTAATCTACATAATAAACAATTAGATTCAAGGATTTAGATATGTCAAGTGTCCCTTGAAAGCCTTTCTTGGTCAGTTTATCACCACCAGGATTAAAAGCTCCAAATACATCTTGTGCGCCTGGATCCAAATTGACTACAAAATCAATTTCAGACAATTCTTCAAATGATTTTAAGTAATTTATTGCTTTCCTTGAAGCTTCTAATAAGGTATTGGAACTTGAAAGATTAATAATATATTGCTTAAACTCACCTGATTCGTCTTTACCTGCTGCTAAAAATCTTCTTCCTGCTTTTTTGATATTATCAAGGTTGTTGTAAGTTTGGTTTTTATAGCAAAATAAGTGTGTTTGAAATACCGTAACTTCTTGTTCTCTTGCCCAATTCATGAACTGAATTTTGTTAAAGTTATTAGCAAGGTTTAAATTCATCATTTTCCCATCCCCATTATCAATTTGTAATGATCTTATCTTTAAGTTATGAACAGAAATTCTACCTGATGGGTAGACTATAACCAAACCATCAAACTTATCTAAAATTAACCCGTTATTCACGACTCTTCCTTGATCAATACATAAACCAATAGGCTTTGCTAAATCAATATCATAGTCATCCATATATGTGCCAGAAGAATAACAAATCACATTTTTATTCGTAGCCCACCCAAGGTATCTTTTATGAACAGAGTTGTTATTTTGATCCCTAGCTGCAAAATATTTTGCTTTAAGTTTTTTATTAAAGTTAGATAGTTTAATCACTGAATAATTTTCGCCGCCAATATTTACTGTGCTGAATTCGGCTTGCTTTGCATTGTACTGGCAAAAAGAAGTACTAATTGCTAAAAAATAAAAGCAAATCAGTTTATAGTATTTCATTATTTTTTACGTATTAAAGCCTTAAATGTTATTAAATAACAGATTGATGTGGCTATCAATAAAATGGCTATAATTATTTTTTGCAAAATGGTTGCTTGGTTCCAGGATGCTTCGAATAGATGAGCCCATCTGTTACCAAGGATGTTTTGAATAACCTTTTCTAAGGAGGATATTTTTACAGATACATTATATCTTTTCTCGTTACATTTAGCTGTTAAATATCGATATTGGAAATTAAACTTTGCTTTTTCATTAGTATTAGAATAATCAGTTAAATTATTAGCAATCTTCCTTAACCAATAATCATGAATACTTTGGAATAACAATTGATTTTCACTTGATGGATCTGCTTCTCCATAATACTTAAATTTTTCTGCCCATTGCAACCTATAATTTAAACTATCTAGATTTGAATTTTCAATTGACGATTTTTTTTGATTATAAAGGCTGTCTGTTAAAACGGCTGAAATTAAGCCCCTTACTAGCATTTTATCTCCTATTAATGAATCCAATAAGTCTAAATCTTTCTGAATACTAGCAGCATCCTCGTAATTATCTGATTTCAAGTATGCGGAGTAAGGAAATTTAGCATCAAGAGAATCTTTATTAACCCCTATTAAAGTAGAGTTAAGGTCGATTTTTTCTAATTGTCCATTTTTTACTGCGGGTAAGAGTACCTGTTGGTCATCCAAGACACTTGGAATAATTAGTCCGATTGTTGTTGCAAATATAGCCAGCAATATAAAGAAAGGGGCTCTATAATTATTTTTCATTTGACGGTGTTTTTATTGATAAACTTGAAATTATATATTTTTTACTGACAGTTAGTCATTTAATTATTTACCGGTTAATTAATAAGTTTTTCGATACAATTATTTGCATGTACTCCCATCAGTAAAATGTACTTTATCAATTTGAATGACCACTTTAGAAGCACCTTTTATTCTAGGTGACCTTACAATGTTTTTTGTAACACCTGAAAGAATAGGGTCAATTAGTGATGTTGAATTAAATGAGGATTTTGATTGTTCAATTAGGTCTCCGGCATTGTTGTAAAATATTTCTGTCCAGTAAATTCCGTCAATGGATTTGGTAGATGTATTTTTAAGCGTAAGATTATACCCTACTAGGTAACCAAAACTTACAACTTTTGTAACGTCAACTACCGTTAATTTACATTTACTCGAATAACTATTTGAAAACGAATTAATGTTAACAAATAATAATAGGATTGCAAGTGGAATTTTTTTCATGAGAATTAAGATTAAATTGATTGAAATGTGTTTAAATGTTCCAGCCTTTTACGGATAATTTATCTTTGCAAACAGAACAAAATTCTTTTAGTTCATTTAGATGATCTTTACCATTTGCTGCTCTCATATAACAACTTTTGGAATTACAATGATTCAAGTTTTGCGTGTGGCCAATTTCATGGATAGATAACTTGTAAAGCTTTTCTAAATGGTTTTGCCCCTTAATTTTAAATGTAGAAACCACACAAGAATGTGTTTTTGACCATCCCAAACCAAAAACTCTCCAGTCCTTATTTTTTCCTTCTATTGTCGTACTTATCTCTCTATTCGTAAACCCAATTGTTACATATCCTGCTTTAGTTCGATTTCCTAAATAGCTAAGTATTTTTTCAGCACGATATCTTGAATGTTTATCATTTAAAGTGTTTAAGGGTAAGTTAATTTTATTTTGGATTATAATATTAGGGAATGTTTTTGCTAATTTTTTTTCTACAAATTTCAATGAATTTATTGGAAAATCATTAAATGGCTGAATTATGATCGTGGTTTTATTGTTGTCATTTTCAATTTTAGTATAAAACTTATTACATGAGCTGTTTAGTAGCCCTAACAAGAGGGAAGAGATTAAAATTAATCTATTCGCGTAATAAAATTTATTGAAAATTTTCATGTGATCTTGTTTGCAAAACATTACATTTTTCGAAAAATTTTAACCAATTAAATACAGATTAAATATTGACTTATTCAATTTTAAAATTAACTAAATCAATTATCATATCGGATTATATTTATCTAATGGTCAACCACCCTCACCCACATCTCCCCAGGATACCTCCCAAACACATACTCAGTCACTGGGCACAACCATAATCGATGCGAAAATTCTTTTCCATGTAACTCACTTACCTCATAATAAGCCCCATATTCCACGGGCTCATGTCCCACATCATCTAATAATTCCTGGTTTTTACCCCAACTAATCTTACCCAGCTTAGCCTGATAACCCGCAAACTTCACTTCACTTATATCCAGAGTAATTTCCTCCCCATTCCCACTCAATATATCCAAAAACGTGTCAGCCCCATCTACCATCAATAAATTATTCTTAGTCCCTAGGCCTTGCTCCAGAAACTCTGGGAGATCGGCATACCATAAGCCGACCTCCTTTATAAATCTAATCCTCTTCACTTCTAAAAACTTCCATTAATTTTTTCAGTGCCATCGTCGATCTTCCAAAAGCCTCATTTTCCATATTCTGCTTCTGAAAAGCAAAACTATTCTCTGCCTTGATGTTCATACTCTTCGCAATCTCCACAGCATCTAGCGTTGCACCTAAATAGGTAAATGACCATTTCCCAGTTTCCTCTTTGGCCTGAATCAATTCCTTAATTTGCTTGTGAGAATATTCCTTCGAAGCATTCTCATATCCATCCGTTAAAATAATGATGACAGCAGAATCTCCTTCATTTACCATCAACCTTTCAGTAGATGTCACGCTTATCCCGATCGCATCGAGTAAAGCGGTCTGGCCATTAGGCTGATACTGAAAACTATTCATCCTTGATAATTCTGTGACAGATAAATTAGAATATTTTAGCTCGACTACATGGTCAAAAACAGTCAAGCCCACTCGGATTTCTTGCTCTGGAAACTCATTTGCAATCGCTAAAATTTCCTTCCGCTGGTCCGCTAAACCTTTAAGTGTTTGATTAACGCAATCTGACATAGACCCGCTCTGATCTAAGATAATGTGGTAAAATGTGTTCGACTTTTTCATAAGAATTGGATTAAAATTTTTAGATGTTTTATTCGTTAATACCACAATCTTCAAAACGTCACCCAAAATTTTTTCTTGATGAAAAAAAATCTAATTTCGATTCTAATACGTTCCATCAATGCCCGATAGATTACCCGAAACAGACAATGAAATTATAGCTCTTTCTCATATCGATAGGGAAGGAGCCTGGCGAATAATTTACGCGCGATGTCATTCGACAGCCATGCGCTTTATGCAAAGCCAATTCCGCGCAGGAGTTGACTTCGAAGACGTATTCCAAGAAGCCTGCATTATACTTTTAAAGAAAATGGGAAACCCCAGTTTCGTGCTGACCTGCTCGATGCAAACTTACTTAAATGCAGTTTGTCGAAACATCCTGTTAAGGCAGTACCGAAGACGGCCTATTCAAACTTCAATAGATTCCGAATTTGAATTAGACTTAATAATCGAAGTCGAAATGGATGAAGAAGAAAATGCGCATCGCCATTCTATTTTTTTAGAAGTAGTCGAATTAATGCGGACAAGTGCAAACCGTTGCTACGAAATTTTCCAATTATTCTATTATCGTGAAATAGGTATGCAGCAAATCGCAGATCGCCTTGGCTATACCTCAGCAGCGAATGTTAGACAGCAGAAATACAAATGTCTAGTGAAAGCTAAAAAAGAAATCGAGAGACGTTTAAACCTTAACCCTTCTAGACGATGATATACCAAGAAATGTATGGGTATCTAACTATAGAAGACCCACAAGAACGCGATAAAGCTTGGAAATCACTATCCCCTCAAGTACGTGATTACCTAAACGTTTTTTTAGAACTGATGAATCAGGCACAAGAAAATGTGTATTACGAAAAATCTAAATTCTACCGATTAATCACTGCGGATGAATTCGAAAATCTACGCCTAGTTTATTTCAAGATGCAATCGAAAGACATTGTCATCGACGCTGCTTTTGAAGAGGAATTCAAACAAGCCTTCATCACATATGAAACGAAGGCCGCCATGAAAGCCAAGATGAATCAATGGCGGGCAGAGATGGAGAATGAGGTTGCACCTACGCCAGTTCCATTACAAGAACCTATATTCTACAATAAGCAGAGAATGGTGGATCAGGATGACATGGTAGAAAATACGCGAAATTATATACCTCAAAATTCAGATGCCAATTCAGGTAAGTCTACAGTAGGCTGCCTCATCGCCATTATTGCCGGGATTTTGATTTTAATCACACTTTATTGGGGTTCAAGATGATAGACCTAACCTTCGATGGTACCATCGATCCCTTCGAATGGCAGCCGGGCTTAGACGCTGCACCTGATTTTATACCTGATGCAGAATACACCGATCTGCTACATCGCTGCGATGCGGCCTATGCGGATATTCTCACCGGAGACGTCCTGAATTACCGGATGGTCGAAATAAAAGCGGTAGTAGATAAATACACAGAACTATTCCATGAAGTGGAAAAGGAACTTAAATACTACGAAGGATTCGATCGATTCTTTTATCTATTCGATGCTGTCTTCACTGCCTATCTTTTCATGGACCAAGAAGGATGGAACGCCTTTTTTGCACTAGATGATTACAAAAAATTTGACATGAGTGAAGAACGCAATTTGACTAACTGGTTATTCTCTTATCAAGACCTGAATGAAAAAATAGCTGAGAACCTATTTTACAATTCTGATTGCGATTGCAACAGTCAAGATTACTACCGTATCAGCCGTTTGGGAATCCACATCCACAAGGACGACCTCACAAAAATCTTTGAATTTTCTACGCTCTATACAGAACATTACGCTGAATTATTAAAACAATATATGGACATCACTTGGGAGGATTTCTTCTCCTACACAGAAGAAAATCAGATGTACTACCTACGTGATAATCTGTTTTATTATATCTTAAAATCACGCAATAAGAACTGGTCTCCAATATTTAATTTATCATAACCCCCTCATGAAAAACACCCTTCTGTTCCTCTTTCTAGCCCTAAGCTTCACCACCTTCTCGCAATCCTATAACCTCCAATCGGGAATCAACAATTACCGAGAGGACAAATACGATGAAGCTTTGGCCTTCTTAAAAAAAGAAATCGCCCAAAACCCCAAAGAAGGGAAAGCCTATTATTACCTCGCCTTAATCAACCTGCGAAATGAGACGTATGCCCAAGGCTTAACCCAAGTCAACCTCGCCATCGCAAATCTAAATCCTTCAGATAGCCTAGTCGCATCCGCCTGGCAAGTAAAAGGGGACATCTACTCCCGTTTAGAAGATTTGGAAAAATTCGAAGCCAGTTATGCCCGCGCCCTTGCCTTAAGCCCTAATTCAATTCCCGTAAACTACGGAAGAGCATTTGGTTATGCAGAATTAAAGCAATATGACAAAGCCATAGCAGATATTAAAAAACTTTTAGAACTAGATGAGGGAAATATCTTAGCCAGAGATCTATTAGCAACCATTTACCTTTCACAAGAAAAATACAACGACGTCATCAAAGTCACAGATCAACTCATCAAGTTAGATCCCACCTTCACATCCGCCTATGATAACCGCTCCTATGCCTATTATAAAATAGGCAAATTTGATTTAGCCATTATCGACTCTTATGCTGCCATACGATTAGACGAAGAGGATGCTAGACTTAGAGCTAATTTCATCTCTTATTCACAGAAAAATTACACCTTAGGATTAGCTAAAATAGCCTCCTTAATTAAAGAATATCCCCAAAAGGACATTTGGCTTTACATTCGTTCACAGCTCTATCGCCATAAAAAGGATTACCCAAATGCCTTAGCTGACTTTGCTAAAATTTTCGAAATGATCCCTGATGGCTACCAAAGCTATTTCTTATCTGCCCGCGCAGAAATATACAGTGAAATGGGATTACACGATAAAGCCATCGTGGATTATACGGAATCGATCACAGCAGACTCTAGTGATGCCTCTGATTATGGAAATAGGGGAGATGAGTACCGGTTAATAGGAAATTATGCTGCTGCCGTCAAGGACTTTGACAAAGCCATCGAAATGGATCCAGAGCAGCCCTGGTACTACTACCGCCGTGGTTGGATAAAAGATGAATTTTTAAAAGATCCAGAGGCAGGTCTTGCTGATTACACGTCTAGTATCGAAATCGATCGCGATTACGCCTACACCTATTTGCACCGAGGACGCCTGTATGCAAAACACTACAAGGACACCTTGCGCGCGAACGCAGATTTCAGAAAAGTAATTGAATTAGATACGGTACTTGGCTCCGGAGTAAATGCACGTCACTATGCCTATTTCGAATTAGGTCAAATGGATAAGGCCAAAGATTGGATGAACAAAACCCTTGTCCAGTTTCCAATCGAAGGAAATTACTACGACGCAGCTTGCCTCTATTCCTTAATGAAACTTTATCCGCAATCCATCGCCTATTTAGACACGGCCTTTATAAAAGGCATGCGTGATTTCGAACACCTAGCGAAAGACGATGATCTAGATAATGTCCGGAATCTTCCAGAATTCAAATCACTCATTGCCCGGTGGAAGGCAAAATTTGCCGCAACGAAGCCAATTATAAATACGAGTGAAAAATCAGCCAACAAAATTGTGGGAACCTACGTGATTCCTTTTAAACCATCAGGTAGTGGGACTTATGAAGTGCAGAGTAAAATCAATGGACTCCCATTAAGCATGTTGTTCGATACCGGAGCTAGTGATATTTCTATTTCTCAAACAGAAGTAGACTTTATGATCAAAAACGGATTTCTGAGTGAGCAGGATTATATAGGGACAGCCAGGTACACCTTAGCAAATGGAGAGAAAGAGGTGTCACGCACCATCATGTTACGAGAAGTGGAGATAGGCGGTTTAGTCTTGAAAAATGTCCGCGCATCAGTATCAAAAAATCGCACCGCTGGCATGCTTTTCGGCCAAAGCGCCATGGGCCGGTATGGTAAGATCACGATTGATAATAAGAAGAAACAAATTGTATTGACAGGGGATGGTAAATAAGATGCTACCATTTATTTTTTTTCTATTCCTCGCCTGCCTAGGTGCATTGGTTTGGTTTCAATTTAAACATAGGAAATCAAGAAACCCATGGGCCTTAAGTAAAGGATTTAAGGTGCGTGGCATTGACCTTTCTCACCACAACGGCCGCATTAATTACGATAAATTAGACTCGCTAGATTTTGTATTTTTAAAGGTGACCGAAGGTACGTCTTGGACGGATAAAGCTTTTTCAAAACATTATGCTGCTTTTCGTGAAAAAGATATGGCCATAGGAGCCTACCATTTTTTTAGATTTGATGCAGATGGAAAGGAACAAGCACAACATTTTTTAGCTCATTTAGCCGGAAAAGAATTCCAAATCCCCCTGGTAGTAGATGTCGAGCAAGAAAATAATCCTCAGGTTTCACGCGAAAGGGTAATCGCTCGGTTAGACGCTTTTTTAAAGGAAGTAAAACGCCAAACAGGCATAAAGCCCATCATCTATACCAATGGAATCGGTTATTTAGATTTCATTAGCGATGATTTCGATGACCATACTCTTTGGCTGAGTTCAACCAATAGATGGCGCCCAACAATGACAGATTGTACTTTTTGGCAATTTAACATCAAGGCAGACCTAGCCGCCATCACCCATGACGTGGACCTAAATGTTTTCCGTGGCTCTCGCGAAGAATGGGAGGAATACCTGAAGAAGCATAAGCCGTTTGTGGTATCAAGTAATTGATAATCTTTAAAATTCTCTGTAAGAAACGATGCAAAAGTTATCTAATAAGATAACTTTGTATTGTGAAAATACAACCACTAAGACAAATACTTTATTATAAAGATTATTACCTTGACTTTTTTGGGAAATTAAACCCAACAGTCAAGAAGAAGTTCAACTGGACTTTGCAATTTATTTCGGTAGTACCCCGAATACCTGAGAAATATTTCAAACATTTAGCCGGTACTTCAGGACTGTATGAAATACGAATAGAGGTGGGATCTGATATATTTAGAGTGTTTAGTTTTTTTGATAAAGGGTAATTAATCATTTTAGTAAATGCCTTTCAAAAGAAATCTCAAAAGACCCCTTCTAATGAAATTGATAAGGCTGAAAAACTTAAAAAACAATACTTCGATGAAAAAGACGAACAATAATTTGACCTCATTTGAATCCCATATTGATAATCAATACGGAATAAGGGGAACTAAAATGAGGGAAGAATACGAAGAAGGGTTTGAAGCATTTAAGCTAGGTGCAATGCTTCAAGAACTTCGAAAAGAACAGGGATTAACCCAAGAGCAACTTGCTCAAAAATGTGGTACCACGAAGACCTATATTTCCCGTATTGAAAATAATGCCAGCGATATTCGCCTTTCAACCTTAATGAGAATAATCAGAGAGGGCCTTGGAAGGCAATTGAAGTTTAGTGTTGATGAACTAAATGATGTCAAAAGTTTATCTGGAATTATTAATCTGCAAGAGAATTTTGATCCCCAAAAGGAATATCAGAAACACATTGTGAGTAAATATTCTATTTAATATTCGTTTTAGCTTTCTCGGCTTTATCAATAGCTATTTAGAAGCTTTCATTTTTAAACTTAAAAGTTCATATTTACCTCCATAAATTAAACCTATCATGAAAAACCTCTTCATCCTCCTGTTGTTGTTAAACTTCTCCGCCCATGCCCAATGGGTTGAATTATTAAATGGTCGCGATTTATCTGGTTGGAAAATCAGCGAAAATCCGAACTCCTTTCAGATAAAAGACGGAGAACTACTTGTCGCTGGCCCCCGGGGACACCTTTTCTATGACGGACCGGTTGGAAATCATTCCTTCACAAACTTTGAAGTGA
>JACCDU010833042.1_pt1 | contig 25189 bp, 43 predicted proteins | sample 7446081 | NCBI WGS metagenome assembly JACCDU01 (sample SAMN15323447, study PRJNA562643) | freshwater metagenome | isolation source: river surface water | place: USA:Blue River Watershed | collected 2017-08-17
CGCTGCGCTGGGGCCACGGTGGTGGGGATGGGCGTGGTGGGCGTCGGGGCACGGGCGGCCTGGACGACGTTGGGGCGGGTCATGCCGACCGACTGGCCGCCGCCGATGCGGGACGGTGCCGGCGCGGCACGGGCCACGGACGGGGTGGCCGGGCGGCTGACACTGACCGTCGAGGCGCGGCCGATGCTGGCGGCGTAGGACGGCATGGCGGTGCTGGCGGCCAGCGCCAGGATGATGGGGATCAGGAGTTTGCGCATGGTGCGTGGTGGGTGATGGGCCGGACGGCCCGGGTTGAGGAACAGGTTCAGCGCTTCGCCCGGCGGCCCCGGGCACGGTTGCGGCGCTTGGCGGCAGCGCGCTGTGCGCGGCGCTGGCCGTTCTTGGCTGACGGGATCGGGTGCGACCGGCCCGGGGTGAACTCCAGCGGCAGCTGGCCCAAGCCGGGCACGGCGGTGAAGCCGGCCAGGGCCAGAAGCTGGGCGATGGTGGCGCGGCCGGTGATCATGCCGCGGCGTCCTGCATGCGCTTCTCAGCCCAGGCCGGCAGCGCCAGGGTGGACACCGTGGTGGGGTAGCCCGGCCACACGCCGGTTTCCTGGCACTGCCGCACGCGCACCAGCAGGGCGTCGATCTTCGGTGCCCAGTGCGCGCACAGGTCTTCGCCGGCCCCGTAGTAGCGGGCGGCGTGCGGGACTTCCTTCTCCTGCGCGAGCCACAGGAAAGCCGGCTCCTGTTCGGTGCGCATGGCCAGGCGGTAGACGCGCCGGTACAGGCTGGCTTGCAGGCCATAGCTGTAGTTCCAGACGGCCCGGCCAAAGCCTTCTTCATCGGCATCGGCGGCCGACTTGCCGTCGATGATGAGGCCGTGCGGGAAGGCCGGGCACGGGGCCAGCATGTAGTCCGGACGGATCTTGAGGCCCACGCCGCTGATGGGGTCGGTGGCGAACATCGACTGTTCGGCAGCGCCGTGCTTGGCCATCTGGTCGAACACCACCCGGCTGACGGGCAGGGCGCGGGCGATGGCGGCCATCTTCTGCACGCGCTCCATGTCCCGGGCGGCCAGCACGTCCTTGCCGTGCATGCGGGCGCACTCGGTCACCAGAAAGTCCAGGTCGGACTCGGGCATGGGGCGGCGGCCCTGGGCCTCCAGGTCGGCGTACAGGGCCTTGCCTTCCTTGGTCGTGGCCTTGAGGTCATCCGGCAGGCCGACCATGCGCTGCAGCTCGCTGGCCGCGGCTGTGGCGTCCAGCGCCAGCAGCTCGGTCAGCACCTTGGCCCGGGTGGTGGCCGGGTGCGCATCGTGGCCGGTCACGTACCGGCTGGCGAACTCGCCGGGCTCGAACACCGCGCAGTGCCAGGCGCGGCCGATGCGGAAGGCCCGCGAGTCCGTGGGCTCGCGCTCGGGGTCCAGGTACTTGGACCATGCGTGCAGGGGCGACCGCATGAACTCCTTGAGGAACGAGGAACCAACGCCGCGCCGGTCGGCGTGGTATTCGTCGGCCGTGAGCTGGCCGGTGGAAATGGATTGCATGTAAAGCCTCTTGTCAGAACACCGCTTTGCTTGCGGCTGTTGCAACTATACCGGGAACTGCGCAATAATTGCAAGCATCACAAACAGCCAATGGATGAACCGCTATGGGAAAACGATCTGACAACCCGCTGAAGACCACCATCGCCCTGCGCCTGCCTGACGACGTGGTCACCAAGCTGGACGCGCTGGTGGAGCACTTCAGCAGCCTCGCCCGCGTCCAGCTGACCCGCAGCGACGTGTGCCGCCGCATCATGGAACAGGCGATCAATGGCGAGGCGCAGAAGGTGTTTGGGAAGGGCAGCGTGTCCTGATGATCTCCGCCCAATTCATCCTGCCCCTGGCGCATGAACTGGTGGTTGACCTGTTCGCCGGCGGTGGTGGCGCTTCCACAGGCATTGAGCAGGCCATCGGCCGCCACGTTGACATCGCGGTCAACCACGATCCACAGGCGGTCAGCCTGCACGAGGCCAACCACCCGCAGACCAAGCACTACGTCAGTGACGTGTTCGAGGTGGATCCAGTCGCCGTGACCAGCGGCCGGCCCGTTGGCCTCATGTGGGCTAGCCCGGACTGCAAGCATTTCAGCAAGGCGAAGGGCGGCAAGCCCGTGTCCAAGAAGATCCGAGGACTGGCCGGCGTGGTCATCAAGTGGGCCAAGGCTGTGCGGCCCCGGGTGATCTGCCTGGAGAACGTAGAAGAATTCCAGACCTGGGGACCGCTTCTGAAGGACGGCCGGCCTTGCCCGCAGCGCAAGGGTCAGACGTTCCAGCGTTGGGTGGCCCGCCTGCGGAACATTGGCTACGTGGTGGAGTGGCGCGAGCTGCGCGCCTGCGACTTCGGCGCGCCGACGATCCGCAAGCGCCTGTTCTTGGTGGCCCGCTGCGACGGCCAGCCGATCGCGTGGCCCAAGCCGACCCACGGCCCAGGCCTCAAGCCCTACCTGACCGCTGCTGACTGCATCGACTGGAGCATCCCTGCGCCGTCGATTTTCGAGCGCGAGCGCCCGCTGGCTCCTGCCACGCTGCGCCGCATCGCGCACGGCATCAAGCGGTACGTGCTGGACAATCCGAGCCCGTTCGTCGCGCCGCTGCCTTCAGGGCTGGCTGCGCCGGTTCTGGTGGACAGCGCCCACAGTGATGTAGCTCCCAACGGTGCCAAACGCTGGAGCCATGGCAATCGCCCGGCGACGAACCCGCTGCCAACCGTGGTGGCGAGCGGCGGAAACAGCGCCCTGGTGACCGCCTTCCTGGCGAAGCACTACACAGGCGTCGTCGGCAGTGACCTGCGCGAGCCGATCGGCACCGTGACCAGCGTCGACCACCACAGCCTGGTCACCAGCCACCTCGCCAAGCTGCGCGGCACCAGCAACAGCGCCAGCACAGCCGAGCCGCTGGGCACCGTCAGCGCCCAAGGAACCCACCACGCCGAGGTGCGCGCCTTCCTGACCGCCTACTACGGCAGCGATCAGGATACGCCGCTGACCGACCCCATGCACACCGTGACCACGAAGCCCCGCTTCGGTCTGGTGACCATCCACGGCCAGCAGTACCAGATTGCCGACATTGGCATGCGGATGTTGCAGCCCCGCGAGCTGTACCGCGCCCAGGGCTTCCCCGAGAGCTACATCATCGACCGAGGCGCTGATGGCCGTGCGCTGCCCAAGGACGCCCAGGTCCGCATGTGCGGCAACAGCGTCTGCCCGCCTCTGGCCCGCGCCCTGGTGTCAGCCAACTACTCCGAACCGCACCGTACGGCAGCCAACGACAACCACCAAGCGGCCAGCGCCGCCATTGCATCATGAGCAACACCACCCCCACCACCCTGGCCGCCACCCTGCGCGCCATGCACGCGGCCTGCACCCCGGCCGGCTACGCCAACGCCCTGAAGCTGGTGGCCATGCCCGAAAGGATGGCGGACCTGCTGGCCGCTGCGGATGCGCTGGAGAAGGCCGCCAGGGAAGCATCCTTTGAGCGGAACAACTTCGACCGCTTCCGGCGCAGCCACACCGACGAGCTGCTGCGCACGCAGAGGATCGCGCTGGAAATGGCCCGGCGCGAGTTCAAGCAGCACCTGAAGGATTCGGCCTTGGACATGCTTGCCAAGTGCAAGGGCGATCCCGGGACGCTGGTTGAGCTGTGCGGCCGGTTCTGCGTGGATGATCTTGACATCGACACCCAGCCGGCCGCCAAGCCGGACGGCGCGGCGCGGGCGGATGAGCGGTGGCGGGCGAAGATCCTGGAGGCGGCGCGCAAGGTCATCAACGACGCCGGGGACACCATCACCCAGCAAATCGCCGCCGCCAAGCCGGTGCGTCTGCTGTGCCGCCGCCTGGGGGTGGAGCTGTGAGGTCCGCCCTGCACTTCCATTTCCTGGCCGCCTACCGGGACTTCCGGCAGGAGTTCGAGGACCACGCCACGTCCGATGTCTACCGGCGCGACCTGCTGGGGCTTTGGATGGCTGGGGGTGAGCTGTGATCGCCCGGATCATCGCCGCCGCCCGCCGCCTGGCCGCCCGACAGCCCAAGCCCGAGACGAAACCCGTCTGGTTCCCGCTGCCCGGCAACATGCTGGAGCTGGGCGTCACCGGGTACAGGATCGAACTCACGCCCGAGGACGAGCGGCACGACATGCGCCTGTTCTCGCCGGAGGGGCTCTTCATCTGCGGCGCACGGGACTGGCAGTTGGATGAGCTCAAGGCCATGGCCGAGAAGTCGGCCAAGAACCGCGCCGAGTTCGCGCCCGGGGAGGTCTGGAAGCCATGACCAAGCACATCACCAACCACCTCACCATCACCGGCACCGTGCACACGTGGTGGATGCAGCGCCGCGTCCGCCGCTGCGACCACTCCACCACCTGCGCGGTGGACACCGCCGGCGACCGCCGCGAGGCCGCCCGGCAACTGCGCCTGGCACGCCGGCAACTGCGCAACGCCGTCCAGGCGCAGCGCCAGGCCATCCGCGACCAGCTGGCCGCCGGGAGGATCATCGGATGAGCGACCCCAAACACCCGACCGCGCCCGTCACCGAGCTGTTCGACCCCGAGCTGGTGCCGCCACCGCGCAGCGACGAGCACCTGCTGCTGATCAACCCGGGCGGCGTGCTCATCACCGGGCCCTGGCACGATGGCTGCCTGGCCTGGGGGTTCAAGCCGCGGATTCCGGAGACGGTGAAGCGGAGGATGGCGGGAGGGCGGAAGTGATTGGCCTGCGTCCCTACCAGAAGTCCGTCGCCCGCGAGGTGGCCCTGGCCTACCAGGCGCAGCAGCTGGGCGTCCTGCTGCAAATGGCAACGGGAGCCGGCAAGACCCGCACCGCGGCCTACATCGTGGAGCGCTTCATCGAGACTGGCCGGCAGTGCCTGTGGACGGTCCACCGCGACGAGCTGCTGATGCAGGCCGCGATGACGTTCGCGGAGTTCGGCATCAAGCACCGGCTGATCTGTGCGGCGTCCAGCGAGCGAGCGATCAAGGCCCAGCAGTTCCGCGAGCACGGCCGCACGTTCGTGGACCCCGCCGGCCTGGTGGCCATCGGCAGCATCATGACCATCGTGCGCCGGCTGGACGCCCTGCCTTGGCTGGACCCGGACCTGATCGTGCCGGACGAGGCGCACCTGTCGCTGAACACCACCAACCGGAAGATCATCGGCCACCTGACCGCCAAGCGGGAGGCCAGGCGCGCGGCCGACCCCAGCGTGTCACCCACCAAGCTGCTGGGCCTGACCGCCACGCCCAAGCGCCTGGACCGCCAGAGCTTCGCCAGGAAGGACGGCGGCCTGTACGACGTGATGGTCAAGGGGCCCAGCCCGCGGCAGCTCATGGACTGGGGCAACCTGGCGAAGTGGGAGGCGTTCGGCCCGCCGGTGCACTTCGCGCTGGGGGCCGACCTGGGCAAGCGCAAGGGCGGCGACTACGACACCGACGAGCTGGAGAAGGAGCTGGACGCGCCGCAGGTCTATGGCGACGTGGTGGAGCACTACCGCCGGTTCAGCCACGGAAAGCCGGCCATCGGGTTCTGCCCCACGGTCAAGACGGCCGAGCGCTTCGCCCAGGCATTCCGTGATGCCGGCTATCGTGCCATCGCCCTGGACGGCCAGACGGACGACACCGTGCGCCGGCAGAGCCTGCAGCAGCTGGGGCGCGGAGAGCTGGACGTGGTCATGTCGGTCAGCATCCTGATCGAGGGCACCGACGTGCCCTATGCCACCACAGCGCTGCTGCTGCGCAAGACCGAGTCGGTGTCGCTGCTGCTGCAGGCCATCGGCCGGGTGTTGCGCCCGCACCCGGACAAGGAGAAGGCCATCATCCTGGACTTCGTGGGCGTGCTGCTGCGCCACGGCCCGCCGGACATGGACCGGGAGTGGACGCTGGAGGCCGAGAAGGCGGCCAAGCCCGAGGCGGCCAACGACAACGGTCCTGGCGTCCAGCAACTGGTGTGCTGCCCCAAGTGCTTCCAGTACCACCTGCCCGCGCCGGCTTGCCCGAACGAGGACTTTGAAGGCACCGGCGAGCCCTGCGGCTACGTCTACCCGGTCAAGCAGCGCCGGGAGGTGGAGGAAGGCGACGGCGAGCTGCGCAAGCTCACCCAGGCCGACTTTGAGGAAGCCCAGCGCCGGCTGAAGCGGGCGATGCAGGGCCAGGCCAAGACGCGCGAGCAACTGATTGCGCAGGGCGTGAGCCCTTGGCGTGCCGACAAGATCATGGCTGGGCGCGAGAAAAAGGACGCGGCCATCGGCGCGATCATGGACGGCCTGGCCAGGGTGAAGGCCGAAACGGGGCAGGGCACCTATGCCACCCTGGGCGTCACCCTGGGCGACATCCGCCGCGCCAAGCCCAAGGAGCTGGCCGCCCTGCTGGAGAAGGTCAACCAGGTGGCCGGCGGCAGCGGGTTCAAGGTTCAGACGGTGGCTTAATCCGACAAAGCTGTATGGGCTTGCGCGTTGGCGGCGTGAATACCGTTCTATACTGCAAGCACTGCAACGAACAACCGGAGAGCGAAATGACCACCGCCGCCAACATCATCGAAATCCTGACCCGCCGCGCCAACCGGATCGATGAGCAGCTGGACCGCAAGGCCAGCGTGCTGGTCAGCCACAACACCGTGATCCGCACCAGTGAAGGCCTCTACCTGCGCCGTGAAGCCGGCGTTTTCTTTCCGGTCGGCATCGAGCGCGCCAGCCAGTGGACCGAGGAAGACGCCGCCTTCATCGTTTCCAAGCTGCCCCACGAACCCAGCTGGAACCCCGAGGCCGTGAGCCTGCGCGACAGCCTGCGCAGCGAGCGCGACCGCCTGGTGGCCATGGCCCGCGAGATCGAGGGCATGGCTGCCTGAACATCCCGCCCGGCCCAGCGCCGGGCATCCTGAAACCACCACATCACACCACCATGACCACCGAAATCTTCCTGGGCTTCAACCTGAACCGCGCCCGCACGACCATTGGCAACAAGTCCGAGCCCGCCATTGACCTGCGCGACGGCGGCGCGAAGGCGCGCAAGAACTCCGCCGCCCACGTTTTTGCGCCGGCCGGCCTCTACAAGATCACGCGCCGTGGCGGTGAGGCCCCGGGCGATGTGCGGTACTGGGGCCGGCTGGTGGCGGCATGAGCGCCCAGCTTGCCCTGTTCGCTGGCGTGACCGACGACATGCGCGACCAGCTGGTGGCCGACCTGCGGCCGATCTACGCCAGGATTCAGGGCCGCGGCTGGGTTGTCAGCTGCGACCTGGCCGGTGCGCGGTCCCGTGTCAACAACCAGCACATCAGCCGGTGGATCGGTGCCGGCATGTCGAGGTCAGAGGCCGCCAACGAGTGCCAGCGGATCAACTGGGAGTTGGCAAGGCAGATGCGGGAAGCCGAATAGCCCCGCAGATTAGTCGGAAATATTCACGGCGCGAACGTCTGGCATATACCGCAAGCACTGCAACACGAAACCAACCGGAGCAACAAATGACCACCTTCCTGATCACCTACGGCGACAAGCTGTTCAGCGGCCACCGCGTGGTCGAGGCCGAAACAGCCGAGGCCGCCCGTCAGCAAGTCGAGGCCGAGGGCTACAAGGTCCGCGGCGTGAAGGAAATCACCGGAGACGAAGAATGAGCGCCCCGGAAGGAATCGGCCCCGAGCTGTGGGCAAAGCACGCCGATGCGTGCGCCAAGATGCGCGAGGCCGAGGAAGCGCTGGCAGCCGCCATGGCCGGCCTGAAGCGCGCGGCCGCGGCCTGGGTGCGGGTCGAGGCCGAGGTTTCCGGCAACCGCGCCACCGCGGCCCTGGTGGGCATCGCGGCCAGCAATGCCGCCACCTGGAGCGGCGGCGTCCTGTGCGACAGCAACATCATCGAGACGGCCAAGCGGCGCGAGGCGCTGGAACTGCTGCGGAGCAAATACTGACCTCACCGCCATGCGCCCAACGCCCGGGTGCATGCCAGTGGAGCCATCCCGGCGACACGCAACCACCGGCCACCGCCATGGACCAGATCCCGCATCACACCTACGACATCAAGTCCAACCGCACCGAGGCTGAACTGGCCCTGGAACTGCGCCGGCTGGCCGCCATGCTGGAAGCTGGCCGCGCCAAGCTCGGCACCGGCGGCCTGTTCATCCTGCGCACCGAAAACAGCGGCATCCGCATCCTTGGGGACATGACGCTGCTGACCGCCTGACGCCATGCGCCACACCCTTGCCACCCTCACCACCCTGGCCCTGTTCGCGCTGATCGGCGCAATGATGGGCTGGGCTTTCTGACCACCACCAGCCCGGCGGCCCCGGGCGCAGCATCATGAGCACCAAGCACACCCCTGGCCCCTGGCGCTGGGAGCTGAACGAGTCCAACAAGGTCCTGGCGCTTGTTGGCGGGAAGCCGCAGTTCGACCTGACCATCCTCAGCCCTACACGCTGGGGAATGGGCAGCGCCACCCTTGAAATCCGCGACACGGCGCACGACGGCATGAACATCATGCACAAGCTGCATGAGCGCCGTGACTGGATCGCTCCGCACGCTGGCCGCGCTCATCACGCGCACTGGTGCGCCAACGTCATCCACCCGGACATGCGCCTTATTGCCGCCGCGCCGGAGCTGCTGGAGGCGCTTCAAGACCTGCTGTTCTTTGACAACGGCAAGCCCGAATTCGAAGCGGCCCGCGCCGCCATCGCCAAGGCCACCGGCCAGACCCCCACCTGACCATGCGCCACGCCCTGACCGCCTTCCTGCTGTTCCTGGCATCCCGCCTGCTGGCGCTGGCCTTCACCGCTTTGCTGCTGATGGCGGCCAGCGCTCAGGCTCAGACCGTGGGCCTGCACCTGGCCAGCGCCCACAGCCGGCCCGGGTTCAGCAGCAGCACGCCCGGGGCCTACGTGATGGACGCTGCCGGCTGGACGCTGGGGGCCTACCGCAACAGCTTCCGGGTGCTGACGATCTACACCGGCCGCACCTGGTCAACCGAGGCGGCAGGCGTCCAGCTCGCCGTGACCGCTGCCGCCGCATCCGGCTACAACAGCCCCGTCATCATCGTGCCCACCATCGCCGTTCCGGTGGGCTCCATCCGCGCCCGTGCCGCCGTGATGCCGGCGACCAAATCCGGTGAGGCCTGGGCGGCTCACCTGTCCGTCGAAACTCAACTCTGACGCCACCATGAACCCTCAAGATCCCCGCACTCAGGTGCTGGCCGTGACCGCGCGCCAGCCGCTGGACGCCGTGGCCGCCTGGCCCGACACCCCGACCACCCGCCGGTTTCCGCGCACGTTGACCGAGGCGTTCGACGGCCCCGAGCGCGCCCAGGCCGTCTATGGCCCGTATCGCGACGATGACGCGCCGCTGACCCTGCGCATGCTGCTGGCCGCTGTGGCGGTCGTGGCGACCGTGGGCGCGGTTTCTGTGGCGCTGGCGCTGGTGTGGGGGTGAGCATGGCTGAAATCAAAGCCTACCGCGAAGACGACGGCCGGTTTGCGGTGAAGTTCATCACGACGGACAAGGCGGAAGCGGAGTGCGTTCGTTCGTTCCTTGTTTCGCGTGAGCCGATGCTGCCAGTTGTGGAAACACTTTCCACCATTGGTGAGTCCGCAATTTCCTCATTCCGCGCCGCCCTGGCCGCGCCAACTGAGCCCGTGACGGGTGAATACGTGCCGGAAATCTGCACCGATCGGCCCGATGTCATCTGGTGGTATCGGCTCGGGCGTGGCCCGAAAGTTCCTAGCGATGATTCCATCGTCAGGATCCTGAAGCGCGACGGCAGTGAATGGCTTCTCAAGGTCCGCGATGTGCCTTGGGATGACGTTGCCGGCTGGAAGCCTTTCGGTTTGGGGATGCTGTATGTGGGGGTTCGCCATGGTTGACACCCTGCGCGAAGCTCTCATCAAGGCCGGCGACGCGCTGCGGACGGCCGAGCCGCATCTGGCTGCCGGCGGTGAAGAGTGGCGTGAAAACCATTTCGCCCAGGCCGCCATCGGTGCCGCCTTGGCCGCACAGGAGCATGCGGCAGAGGAACTGGCGATCACCAACAAGCTGCTGGAGCTGCGCGAGAGCGTGCTGCGAGCCATCCCGGAATGCCCGGTACACGGTGCAGACTGCGTGCCGCACGCGCTGGAGTGGGTCGAGAAGGCGAAGGCCGCCCTGGCCGCGCAGGAGCAGGCCGAGCTGGTGCATCGCTACGATGTCATGGAGGCACTGCGCCGCGCGCTGAACAAGCTGCCACGCTACTCGTTCTGGCTGGGCGAGCCGGCCAGCGTCCGCAAGGTGCCGGAGCGGCATGGCGCTTGGATTGAGTGGCAGGCCGCGCACGAACTGTTCGATGCGGAGGTCCTTGACCACCTGCTTGGGAGTCAACCGCCCGCCGCGCAGCCGGTGGCGGTGCCTGCTGGCTATGCGTTGGTCAGCGAGAGCGCGCTGCGAGCTTGGGGCAAGCTGGACCTGTTGCGCGCCGCCTGCATCTACCCAATCGCCGCCGCCCCTGCCGCGCCGGCCCAGGCGCAGCCGCTGACGCCCGATGCGAATTCAGCGCTGGTGTCGAGCCTTCTGGAGATGATCGGCCGCATCAGCGATGCGCTCGGCATCAGCGAAGAAGAGCAAGAGTGCGGGAACGGGGATCTTGAGATCCTGGCCGCCATCCGCGAACTCAAGGAGCGGGAGCCGCTGACGGATGCACAGTGGCTGAAGCGCCGCACTGCGTGGACCGGTCGGCGACTGCCTCCGGGGCCTGAGCGCGAGCGGTTCCTGCAGCTTGTGCGCTTTGCCGAGCGCTCGCTTGGCATCGGCCAGCCGGCCGGGAATGGAGGTGTGTGATGGCACAGCTCATCCTGACCGACGAAGAAAAGGCCGCCGAGCTGTGGACTGATCTTGACGATCAAGCGCTCGGCGCGCTGATGCGCAAGAATCTGATCCAGTTCAAGACGGCCGCCGAGCAGATGGATCGCGCCATCACCACAACGTGCGCCCTCCTGCTGGCCTGCGCAGCGTCCGAGGCCGGCGCGACCGAGATTGAAGTCACGATTGATGGTGTGACGCAGGCCGGGCGAGAGTTCGGGGACTGGCAGGTTGTGGGCATTCGCACGAAGGCTCCGGGCCAGGAAGGCGGTGCGGCATGAAGGCCCGAATCTTCTTCGAGTCCTTGGGCCGCAGCGCTGCAAGCCGTGGGCTTCCGCTGAAGTCGCCGCGCCAGTGGTCCAAGTCCGCGCGCCAGGCGTTCGCGCGTGGATGGATCTTGCAAAGGCCAGTCGGGAGCAAGGTCGGCCAGGAAGGCGGTGCAGCATGACCGCCCCGACCTACCACCTGTCATCCATTGCCGACCTGCTTGACGTGCCGGCAGACCGGCGCGAGGCCTGCCTGCGCGATCTGCTGACGGTGCTTGAGCTGCAGGAGTTCGTCTTCGGCGACGACGCCAAGGCCGCAGTGGTGATGCCGATGGACTGGACCGACGACGGGTCGCCGGACGTCTGCCTGACCGACGGGCGCGGGAACCCGCTGATCACCCTGGCCATCAAGGAAGGCGGTGCAGCATGACCACCCTCTGCACCCTCTGCGGCCGCACTGACGGCCACCACACCGCCGCCGGCTGCCCGTGGCGCGGCTTCACGGGGCTGATGTCATGAGGTGCCCGACGTGCGGCAGCTGGACGCGCGTGCTCCAGACCCGCGACCAGCGGGGCGGGTTCGTGCGCCAGCGCGAGTGCGCCAACGGGCACCGGTTCAAGACGGCTGAGGTCCTGATCCCCAGCCTGGAGCATGGCGGCGCACGGCGAGGGCTGGCAGAATCTGCCGATGGCCAAGAACCGCGAAACCACGCACGTCCAGAACCCCGCCATGCTGGCAGTCGGCCAGCGCAATGACGTGCTGGTCTGGCGTCAGCAGTCCGGCATGTTCCTGACCTACGAGCCCCCGCACACGCCCGTTCGTGTCGGCCTGCCAGGGATGGCAGACGCCGGCATGATCGTGGCCGTGACGATCACCCCCGAGATGGTGGGCAAGACCATCGGCGTTGCCGTGCAGCCGGAGTTCAAGTCCGGCCGCGGCCAGCAGTCCGACCGCCAGGCCGGCTGGCAACGCGCCGTGGAAACCCGCGGCGGCGTCTACCGCATCGTCCGCACCGAGGCCGACATGCGCCAGCTGGTGGACGACGTGCAGGCGGGCCGCCCATGGCGCTGATCAAGCCCCCGCCCGATGGCGTCCACCCGCGCCCCGATGACCTGCTGGCGCTGGTGCGCAAGACCTGCCAGGCGTCCAACAGCGGGGACTACGCCCGGCGCACTGCGGAGATGCTCAAGCGGCAGTTCCCTGTGACGGCGGCCAGCGTGATGCCCGAGCTGCGCAAGATCTACCGCGAGTTCACCCGGGCGCGATAACCCCGCGCGTTTGTCGGCTTCTTTGTTCGCTGCGTGAATGCTTGTTCTATACTGCAAGCACTGCAACGCAACGAGCAACAGGAGCCAGAAATGACCAACGCAACCGCCCCCGCCACCTCCGTCTCCATCACCATCAAGCCCCAAGACAAGCGCTGCCGCTACTGGGCCAAGATCATCCGCGCCGGCGAATACCTGCCGAGCCCCAGCAACGTGGGCGGTGCCAGCGATGTCCCGGGCGCTTACCTGCGCAACGGCGAGGAAGAGCTGTTCCCCGGCGACTTCCTCCTGGAGGGCGAAGAGCAGCACCACCGCAAGGCCCGCGGCTGGGTCTACAACATGGGCTACGTGAACGCCCAGGGCGAGATCGAGTACGTGCAGGCCACCGCCGCACGCAAGGCCGCCGCCAAGGCCAACGGTCTGCCCGCCGCCCTGCTGGCCGGCTCCGGCGAAGTGGCCGGCCTGATCCGCCTGGCTCACGCCATCCGCATGGGCATCAGCATCGACACCCCGGAAGAAGTCGCGGCAGCTGCCGCCAAGGCTGCAGCGTAAAGGCCTTACACGGCGCTCGGAAATGTTCGCGCCGTGAATGCTGCGGCTATACTGCAAACACTGCAACAACCAACCGGAGTGAACGACATGCAAGCCACTGAATACCCCACCGAAGCCGGCAACGAGATCCGCAGCTTCCGCGCCACGCTGGAGCGCTATGACGCCATGGGCATCAACAAGACCTGCCGCGCCTACGCCTTCCGCCACAAGCTGCTGCAGCTCTGGGCCTCCCGCGTCATCGGTTTCGGCTGCTGACCGATCCCCGACGCCTGCCCCGCGTGCGGGGCATGAGCCGGCGATTGGTCCGGGCAACAAGCAACCACACCACACCATGGCAACCCGCAGCATCATCACCGCCAAGGTCAGCGACGGCACTTGGCGCACCATCTACTGCCACTATGACGGCTACCCGTCCCACAACGGCCGCATCCTGCTGGACCACTACGGCGACCAGGCCAAGGTGGATGCCCTGATGGCCCTGGGCTCCTTGTCTTCGCTGGGCGCTAGCACGGAGAAGCCGGAAGGCCACACCTTCAACGAGCCGGTGAGCGGCTTCTGCGTGGCCTACGGCCGCGACCGTGGCGAGAAGAACACCGAGGCCGCCAAGGGCGACACCGCAGCCGAGTCCATCCGCAACGTCGGCTACTGCGTCCAGGAGTTCTCCTACCTCTGGGACGGCGAGCGCTGGAACATGGGCAGCGGGCCACTGACCCACGGCCGGATCAACGGCACCGCGGACTGAGACATCGGCACCAGGGCATCACGCGGTGCCCTGTGGCCGGCGATCCGTCCGGGCAACTTCATCACCCAAGACCATGAAGCTCACCAACACCCTGCGCGATGCGTTCATCGCCGCCGCCATGAACGATGTGCCCCGCGTCGACTACGACGAGCAGGCGCGCAAGATCGCCAACGCAGCCCTGGACGCCGCCTTCAAGAAGGCCTTCCCGGGCGTGAAGATCGACCGCCTCAAGGCCGGCGAGACCGGCTGGCTGGAGAAGTGCGGCCAGAACATGCCCAACTACCTGGGCAGCCTCTACACCTGGTCGCCTGGGTACAGGGCGCTGGAGAAGGACGCAGAGGCCTGGGCCCAGCTCACCGAGCTGTCGAAGAAGGCCCGCGAGCAGGGCGAACTGCGCAAGAGCCTGCAGGACAAGCTGAAGGCCGTCGCCTACTCCTGCACTACCCGCAAGGCCCTGGCCGACGCCCTGCCGGAGTTCGAGAAGTACCTGCCGGCCGACCAGGCCGCCGCCTGCCGCACGCTGCCCGCGGTCGCCAACGTCGTGGACGACTTCACCCGCGCCGGCTGGCCCAAGGGCAAGGCCGCCGCCTGATCATCCACCCATCCACCAACCACCATGCACTACATCACCCCCAAATTCAGCGTTGGCCAGACGGTCTACCAGTACGAGCCGGAGCTGGACGCTATGTTCCGCGGCCGCATCGTCGGCATCCAGGCGACCAGCACCGACGCCCAGGTGTACGGCCTGGCCACCTGGACCCTGATCTATGAGGTCCAGTTCCATGGCGAGCGGGCGTCAGACTGGGTGCCCGAGTCGGAGCTGACGGACCGCCGGCACGACTGGCCGGAGCTGGCCGCCGATGAGCCCGCGCCCATCGCGGTGCCCGACACCGCCAAGGACGCCGCCGCCCATGGCTGACGAGGCAGACCGTGCCGAGCAGGAAGCCCCGTACTTCCTGAGCCGCAGCATCGCGGCCAGCCGCAGGCCCGAGGGTCCGGCCTACACCGGACGCTGCGCCTGGTGCGATGAGCCCACCCAGCCCGGCCGGCGGTTCTGCCTGCCGGACGTTGACGACTGCCAGGCGCGCTGGGAGCGCCAGGCGAAACGCTGACACCACGACACCACCATGAGCAAAAACACTACCCCAACCGTCCCGATGTTCCCGGCCGCCACGCGCTCCAAGCGCCCGAAGAGCTTCATCGACCCCGAGCTGCTGAAGGTCGAGCACGGCGTGAAGCCGCCGCCGCTCCTGAAGGCCCACTACACCAAGTTCGGCAAGCTGATCGCGGCCATGCGGCCAGGCTCCTGCATCCGCTGCGAATCAAGCGAGGTCGACAAAGTGGCCGCCGCCGTCAGGAAGTCCATCGCAACTGGCAGCGCCAAGCACCTGCAGGGCTGCAAGACCATGACGCGTTCGCGCTGCGAAGACGGCCACGGCCGCGTCTGGGCCGTCAAGGGCGAGGACTGAGCCATGAGCCGCAAGCACACCCACCGCCGCCGCATCGACCCCCGCGCAGGTGCCGAGCGCATCATGCGCCTGATGACCGAGGGCGACATGCTGGCCCGCGCCCGGGGCGACCAGCCGGCCGTGCCTGCGGCCCGCCGCCAGGTCATGGCCACGCTGCACAGCGCCATGGACAGCATGACCGCTGGCCGCGAGCCGACGCCGCGCGACTGGTCCGCCCTGGCCGACGTGGTGCAGATGGTGGATTGCATGATCCGCCGCGGCAACATCCCCGAGTCCGAGGGTGTGCCCATCGCGGTGGCCGGCATGCAGGCCATGGTCAAGGCGGCCGACCGCCAGCAGGCTGGACGCCAGCTGCGGTTTGACGGCGAGGGCATCCAGGCCATGCGCGCCGTGCTGGACGTGTTCGAGCAGACCCTGGAGGCCCTGCCAGAGCGCGAGGTGCTGCAGATCATGATGCAGACCCAGCGCATGCGTGAGCGGGCGTTTGGCGACATCGAGGCCGGCCGGGTGCCGTCGTGACCACCACCAACACCACCACACCATGAACGACATCACCCAAGCCGAATTTGACCTGGTGGACGACACGTCCACCTTCTTCGCGCCGGCCGCCACGGACATGATCGACGGCCTGCTGGGGCAGTACCGCGCGATGCGGCACAAGATCCGGGAGATCGCGGACTTCATCGTGCCGCGCCTGGACGGCGGTGCCATCGACTACTTCCTGGAGGGCAACCGCACCGACGAGCGCGGCCGCCTGGCCATGTCCCTGTCCGCCAAGCAGCTGTTCGATGAGCCGGGCGCTGTGGCGTCCCTGAATGCGGCTTACTGGAGCAAGGCCCTGCAGCTCACCGACGTGCTGGACCTCATGCCGCAAAAGCGCCGCGAGGAGTGGAACGCCCAGATCCTCAACCCGGCCGGCATCAAGAAGCCGCGCGCGAGCTGGGACAAGGGCCCGGTGGAGTGGGAGCAGCCGCCTATCCCCGAGTTCGAGGAAACCACCGTCCGCGACACGCTGATGGGCCTGCTGAACATGCGCAGCCAGTTCCTGGCCGAGCGCGTGGACGGCATCTTCCGCGCCCTGTCCAAGACCCACGTGACCAATGCGCCCGAGGGGTTCAGCAAGCGCATGATCCTGTCGCACGTGACCAACGAGTGGGGTCACGCCAGCTCTGGCCAGACCGGGGTCATCAACGACCTGCGGTGCGTGATCGCCAAGTTCATGGGGCGAGAGGAGCCCAAGTGGGATGCGACCGGGTCGGTGGTGCGCTTCGCCCGAACCAATCGGTGCGGCCAGTGGGTGACCATCGACGGCGGCGCGCTGCGCCTGCGCTGCTACATGGTGGGCACCGCGCACCTGGAGGTGCACCCGGACATGGCCTGGCGGCTGAACGCCATCCTGGCGCAGCTGCACCCGCTGGCCATCCCGTCGCAGTTCCGCGAGCGCCCCAAGAAGAAGCTGAAGGCCTTCACCCTCATGGGCCGGCCGCTGCCGTTTGCTGTGGTGGCGCGGCTATCTACGCTCGACCACGCCCGCGACTCGAACCCCAATCGTGGCTGGCGAGAGAACACTTGGATTCGCGTTGACGGTTGCTATGACCTGAAGTTCGGCAGCCAGCTGAACAAGGTGGTGGAGGAAGAGGTGACCCGCGTGCTGGAGGCCCTGGGCGGGGCACCTGTCGAAGGAAAGCCGAACCGCTGGGCGTTTGACTACAGCCCCCTGGAGGTCATCAAGGAAATTGAAGCCAGCGGCTGCATCCCCGACCAGAAGGCGCACCAGTTCTACCCCACGCCGGCGACCCTGGCCCGGGTGCTGGTGGACATGGCCGACATTGGGCCTGAGCACAGCGTGCTGGAGCCCAGCGCTGGGCATGGCGGCCTGGCCGACCTGCTGCCCAAGGAGCGCACCCTGTGCGTCGAGGTGGCGGCCCTGAACTGCAAGGTGCTGGAGGCCAAGGGGCACCGTGTGGCCCAGGCCGACTTCATCAAGTTCGCGGAGAGCACCGGCTCGCGCTTCGACCGCGTGGTGATGAACCCGCCGTTCAGCGAAGGCCGGGCCGAGGCCCACACGCTGGCCGCGGCCAGCCTGCTGCGCCCCGGTGGCCGGCTGGTGGCCATCCTGCCCAGCGGCATGCGTGGCAAAGACCTCCCGGGCCTGGCCTGCACGTGGTCCCAGCCCATGAGCAACCAGTTCCCCGGCGTGTCCATCGACGTGGTGCTGCTGGCCGCCGACCGGCCTGCATAACCCTTTCCATCTACCGACTCACCACCACCATGACCGACGATCAACGCGCCCGCCTGGCCGAGTTCCGCGCCCTGTTCGACGCCATCCCGGGCAAGCCTGCCGACCGCGTGAAAGAGGCCGCCCGCCTGGCCAACGTGAAGCCCAACACCGTGCGCACCTGGCGCATGACCGCGCCGCCCCGCGTGCCGACCCACAGCACGCTGATGCTGATGCGGGTGAGCATGAAGGCCGCCGGGCTGATCGGCTGAGGTACATTTCACAGATCGCCAGCGCAGTGCTGGCGATGTCGTCTGTAGTTTGGAGAAGCCGTGAGCTCTTACAACCCCGATACCAACCCGTTCGACTTCAAGATGTCGAACCTCCCTCAATTCGGCGCTGACATCGAGCGCCAGGCGCTGGCGAACGTCGCCGACGACATTGACTTTGCGAAGCGCATGCTTCTGCAGCACAAGGTGAAGAGCTTCACCGCCGCTGATGTCATTGAAGTCGCGCGCATGATTCAGCAGCAGCGCGCGGCCCTGGAGGCGAACCGTGGAAAGGGTGCGTGATGCCCGCCACGAAACCGCTCCCCACCGCCTCATCCTTCCCCGCTGAACTGACCGACCGGCCGCAATGGCTGGTCTGGCGCTACATCCAGAAGCCGGGCCAGAAGAAGCCCAGCAAAATGCCCTACTACGCCACCACCGGGCACCTCCGGGGCTGGCCGTTCGGCAAGCCGGCTGACGGCATCGCCACCCCTGAGCATCCCCAGGAAGAGCAGGGCTCCGAGCTGGACCGCGAGCACCTGGTGAACTTCTGGGACGCGGTGGCCTTCGCCCAGGCCCGGCGTTTCGATGGCGTGGGCTTCGCTTTCCTGCCCGGTGATGGCCTGATCGGCATCGACCTGGACGCCGTGCTGCCTGCCGAGCGTCAGCAGGCCATCCGCGATGCCGCGGGCACGTTCTGCGAGGTCAGCCCGAGCGGCACCGGCCTGCACATCATCGGCATGGGCGAGTGCGAGACGTTCAAGTCCAACCCGCTGGGCATCGAGGTCTTCTGCGGCCGGCAGTTCTTCACCATGCCCGGCCAGCACGACGGCGTGTCGCCGCTGGCGCTGCAGGTCATCCCCGAGCAGCTGCTGGCCGACCTGCGCGCCGAGGTTGAGGCCGCCAAGCTGGCCGCCCGTGGTGAGCCCCACGACGCCGCGCCGGCGCAGACACCCCCGAGCCCCCGCCCGCGTCCAGCCGCCGACACCGAGGCCATGCGCTACTGCCTGCACGCCCTGCGCACGGCCGTGGACCGCGTGTCAGGCTGCACCGAGGGCGGCCGCAACGACACCCTGAACCAGGAGGCCTATGGCCTGGGCCAGCTGCTGCACCACGGCGTGATCACCGAGACCACGGTGGCCGCCGAGCTGGCCGCCGCTGCCAAGGCCTGCGGGCTGCCCCCGGGCGAGGCCGCGGCCACGATCCGCAGCGGCCTGCGGGCAGGGCAGGGCGCACCCAGGCCAATCCCCGAGCGCCTGCGCCCTTTGCCGGCACCGCGCCGTGCTGCTGCGCCACCTTCCGCCGATCCTGAGCCCGCTGCAGCCCCGCACGTTGACCCCGAGACGGGTGAGATCCTGGGCATGCCGCCGGCACCCGCCAACGACAACGAGCCCCAGGCCGACTTCTGGCCCGAGCCCATCGACCTGTTCGGCGTGGCCCAGCCCCCTGAGCTGCCCATGGATGTGCTGCCCGAGGCCATCCGCGGCTACGTGCGCGACCAGGCCGAGCTGCTGGGCTGCGACCCGGCCATCATCGGCATGTCGGCCATCGTGGCGGCCGCGGCCTGCATCCACGACGCCATCGAGCTGCAGCCCAAGCGCCATGACCTGGGATGGGTGGAGCAGCCCCGCCTCTGGCTGGCCGTGGTGGGCGACCCGTCCGCCCGCAAGTCCCCGGCCATCGCGAAGGCCACGCGCTGCGTCCGCAAGATCGACATGGGCATGGCCGAGGACAACGCGTCAGCCATGGCCGACTGGCAGTGGCAGCACGAGCAGTGGAAGGAAGCCAAGAAGGCCGACAAGTCCAACCCCCCGCCTGAGCCCAAGCGCCCGCCGGCGCAGCGCCTGGTGGTCGAGGACGTGACCATCGAGGCCCTGAGCGAGGTGCTCAAGGACAACCCGCGCGGCGTGCTTTGCATCAAGGACGAGCTCACCGGCTGGTTCGCATCCATGGACGCCTACAAGGGCGGGGCCAAAGGCGCGAGCATGGACCGCGCGCTCTGGCTGGAGGCCTACAACGGGGGCCGCCACGTGATCGACCGCGTCCAGCGGGGCAACATCATCGTGCCCAACTGGTCCGTGTCCATGATCGGCGGCATCCAGCCCGACATCATGCGCCGCATCGCATCCACCATGGGCAACGACGGCCTGCTGCAGCGCTTCATGGTGCTGGTGGCCAGGTCAGCCGGCGATGACGTGGACCGCGTGCCCGACATGCGCGCCATGGATCAATTCCGCACCCTGTTCGACCACCTGTCATCCATCCAGCCATCCGGCCAGCGCATCCACCTGAGCGAGGCCGCGCACGTGGTCCGCGAGCGTGTCGCCAAGCTGGCCGGGCGCATGATCAAGGCCTTCGACCACCCGCACATCCAGGCCTGGCTGGGCAAGTGGACCGGCCTGTTCGGGCGACTGCTGGTGACCTATCACGTCATCGAGTGCGCCACGTCCGGCGAGTACCCCACGCACCGCGACGTGTCCGAGCACACCGCCAGCATGGTCGAGCGCCTCATGTGCGACGTGCTGCTGCACCACGCCATCCACTTCTACACCGAGGTGATCGACGCCCACGAACGCCAGGAGAACGTCCGATCCCTGGCCCGCACCATCCTGGCCAAGGCCTTCGAGCGCATCACCAAGCGCGACCTGACCCTGCACTGGAAGACCTCACGCAAGCTGGAATGGTGGGACGTGCGCGCCACGCTGGAGACCCTGTGCAACATGGGCTGGCTTGAGGCTGACCCCGAGGCCATCGACGCCGCAGACGGCAAGCCCAAGGCCTGGTTCGTGAACCCCAAGGCCGTCGAGCGTTTCAGCAAGCAGGCCGAGCGCGAGAGCGAGCGCAGGCGAGAGGCAGCCGCAGTGATCCGGGAGATCCGGGAGGCTGCCGCCAAGGTGTAGAATGTTGGCCTCATTGACTAGGTTGGACCATATGCACCAAGTTCGCAGCGACGTACCCATGCCCATCGTCGGCGTCAGGCGTCATGAAACCGGCCGCTTCCCCAAGTACCCGTTCGGGACCATGAAGGTGGGGGATTCGTTCGTCATCAAACGGGATGATGTCAGGCGGGCAACGTCTGCCGCATCCATGTTCGGACGGCGCAACGGCATGACGTTCACATGCCGCAAGAACGAAGACGGCACGGCAACGTGCTGGCGTCTGAAGTAGCCAAAACCGGCAACACCGGCAACAGCCCGCCACTGAGCGGGCTTTTTCTTATTCACGATGGGCAACAAATGTTGCCACTGTTGCATCGCGCGTACGGGACAGAGGGCTTAACCCTACCTACCTACTCTTTTTCACGCCTACCTATACGCGCGCGCGATGCAACACGGGCAACACGACCCCGCCTCATAGCCCTGGCCTATCACCATCGGGGTGCATGCACAGGCCTGGTGCATCGAGCCACGCACCACGATGGGGCAGGGCACGCCCGGCACGCACCAGCCCGGTGCATCGCGCACCATGGTGGGGCATGGATGCACCAGGGTGGGGCGTTTTACGGGTCCTTCCGAGGGGGGAGCGCTGCGGGTGACGCGCGACGCCCGGCTTTCGGCTAGTGGAATGCACCGAAACTGTGTTCTTTGCACATTTCTGGTGCGCGCCCAGGCACCACCCCGGTGCAATGCACCAATCAGGTGCAGTAAAGCGATTGGCAAAACCTATCGAGCAAATCCTTTGCACGTTGATGGTGCACGGCCCGGCCGCCTACAATCCACAACGACAACCGTTGTAGGCTGGAGAAACCCCGCGCAATGCTCATCGAGGACTGGCCACTAGACCGCATCCACCCGTACCCGAACAACCCGCGGGTGATGCGCAACGCTGCCGAGAAGGTGGCCGAGTCCATCCGTGAGTTCGGCTGGCGTCAGCCCATCGTGGTGGACCAGGATGGCGTGGTGATCATCGGCCACACCCGGCTGGCCGCCGCCCGCCTGCTGAAGCAGGACACCGCGCCGGTGCACGTGGCCCTGGGCCTGCCGGCGGACAAGGTCCGGGCGCTGCGCCTGGCCGACAACAAGACAGGCGAGTTCGCCGGCTGGGATGAGCTCAAGCTGGCGGACGAGCTGCAGGCGATCCTGGCCGCGGCCGGCACCATCACCACCACCGGGTTCAGCCAGGCCGAGTTCGACGCCATCGCGATGCAGGCTGAGGCGGAGCTGGCCGCCGTGCTGAGCACCCCCGCAGCTGGCGCTGGCAGCGCTCCGGCCGCCGACATGGCCAGCGAGGAAGGCGCGGCAGGCCCCGAAATCGGGCCTGCAGGCGACGATCAGGGGCTCGGACATACCGACGCACCGGACAGCGCCGCGGAAGCGCCTGCGGCCGATCTGGTGCCGTTCAACGCGCTGCTGCGGCTGGAGGACAGGGCGGTGGTGTTCGACGCCATTGCCCGAGCGAAGGAAGTGCACGGCCTGGCCACGTCCGGCGAGGCCCTGCTGGTGATCGCGCGGAGCTACCTGGCATGATCGAGACGTACCCCTGGACCGGCGGCGTGGTGTTCAGCGCACCGCATGCGACCGTCATCGCGGCCGAGACGCCGGCGTGGGACCTGCTGGGCGGCTTCGCTGAGCCTGGCGCGGTGTTCGGCTACGTCATGGACGGCCAGAACGCCGTGTTGCGCCGCGATGGCGTGCCGTACCCACTGCCGCCCGGCACCTTCTTTGCCGTCAACACTGGCGGGGCCGAGCTGACCAACCCGGGCGGCCGAATCCTGATGATCTACCAGGCGCGCGCCGACTTCCCGTTCCAGCTCGGTGTGGTCGAGCGTGTGGGCCGGCTGGCCTACATCGACGGCTGCACCGACAGCCTTCTGGTGCCTCCGTGGCGTCAGGGCGAGGCCTGCCTGAACCACCTGCACATCCCGCAGGGTGTGGAGCAGACCATGCACACGCACCCGAGCGACCGCATCGGCGTGGTGATCCGCGGCCGCGGCCAGTGCGTGACGCCGGCCGGCGTGACCGAGCTGGCCCCCGGTGTGCTGTGGCGCATCCCGGCCGACGCCCTGCACCGCTTCCGCACGCCTGAGGCCGGCCTGGACATCGTGGCCTGGCACCCGGACAGCGACACCGGGTCCAGCGATGACGATCACCCAATGCTGAACCGCACGCTGGTGGCCGGCGTGAGCGCGGCCGAGCTGGACGCCATTCGGACCCGCCCGACCTGATGGCCAGCAACCGCACGCGCCGCCCGGCCAGGTCAGAGTGGATTGACCTGCGCCCCCTGGTGTCATCCGCCGCCGGCCGGCTGCGCGCGCTGGCGGGTGCGTCACCGCGCAACCTGCTGGCCTTCAGCGGAGGCAAGGACAGCATCGTGGTGGCGCACCTGGCGGTGAAGGTCCTGGGCCTGCGCGATGCGGTGTGCGAGGTGTCGTTCGCGTTCGAGCGAGACCTGACCGACTACATCGCCATCGGCCAGACCCTGGGCCTGCGCTGCACCTACACGTCCGGGCTGGACATGGCCTGGCTGCAGCGCAACCAGCACCTGATGTTTGCGGACCTGAAGGCGCAGGGCGAGCTCTACGCGAAGCGCCAGCAGGCCACCGTGCGCCAGCATGCGGACAAGCACGGCTTCACCGGCGTGGTGTTCGGCCGCCGGCGCGAGGAAAACACGGTGCCGTCGCAGCTCTACCAGACCAAGGACGGCCGGTGGCACTGCCACCCCATCCACGACTGGAGCACGGCGCACGTGTGGCAGTACATCGAGCAGCACGGCCTGCCGTACCCGGGCATCTACGACAGCCCCATCGGCAAGCTGGAGGGGGCCGACCCGTGGGTGGGCGTGAGCATGAGCCACGCCGCCGCGCACGGCTTCAACGGGTACGACCTCATCTGGGACTACGACCCCGCGCCGCTGCTGGAAATCGCGGCCTGGCATGAGCCCACTCGCCGCTACGTGGAGGGCCGCCGGTGAGCCTGCTGTTCAAGCGCCAGTTCGTCAGCGAGTCCGTGCTCGAGCGTGGGCTCGCGCGGTTCCGCCAGCTGTTCGACCAGTTCGACACCGTGGCCGTGTCGTTCTCAGGCGGCAAGGACAGCACCGTGTGCCTGAACCTGGCGCTCATGGTGGCGCGCGAGCGTGGCCGCCTGCCGCTGGAGGTGTGCACGTTCGATGAGGAGGCCATCCACCCCGAGACCGTGGAGTATCTGGCGCGCGTGGCGGCCAGCCCCGAGGTGCGGTTTCGGTGGTACTGCCTGCCGGTCAAGCACCGCAACGCCTGCAGCCGGAAACAGCCGTATTGGCACCCCTGGCTGCCCGAGGACCGCGACCGCTGGGTGCGCGAGCTGCCGCCCGGTGCCATCACGTCCGCGCCGTGGTTCCGCCTGGGCATGACCATGCCCGATTGCGCGCCGCACGTGTACGGGCCCGAGTTCGGCATGGTGGCCCAGGTGCGCGGCATCCGCGCCCAAGAAAGCATCCGGCGGCTTCGCTCGGTGAGCCAGAAGCTGCACGACAACTGGATCACCGACCGGGTGGGCAATTCGGTGAACACCAGCCCGATCTACGACTGGCGCACCGAGGACGTGTGGCTGGCCACGCGCGAATTCGGGTGGGACTACAACCGCACCTACGACGTGTTCCAGAAGGCCGGCGTGTCGCCCCACGATCAACGCGTGTGCCCACCCTACGGCGAGGAACCCCTGGGCGGACTGCACCAGTACGCCGAGTGCTGGCCGCACCTGTGGCACAAGATGACCGCCCGGGTGCCGGGTGCGTCCACCGCAGCGCGGTACGCCCGCACCGAGCTTTACGGCTACGGCGGCCTGAAGCTGCCCGAGGGCCACACCTGGCGCACCTGGCTGGACGCGATCATCGCCATGTGGCCGGTCGAGTATCAGGCCGTGATCCGCAAGAACCTGGCGAGCATGATCCGGCTGCACAACCGGAAGACCCGCGGCCGCGCCATCCCGATGGAGGTGCACGACCCGGTGAGCGGGGCGAGCTGGCGGTTCTTCTGCGAGGTGGCCATCCGCGGCGACCTGAAGAACCGCCGCATGCAGAGCATGCAGATGCAGGGCGACAAGACCCGGCGCAAGACCGGCCAGACGCTGGCCGAGGCCATGGCAGAGGTGGATGGATGAGCAAGGCCCAGGCGCAACCCGTGAGCCAGGTCCGCTGGGTGCAGCGCGGCCAGCTGCGGGCGAACCTCTACAACCCCAACAGCGTGGCCCCGCCGGAGCTGGACCTGCTGAAGCTGTCCATCCTGGAGGACGGGTGGACCCAGCCCATCGTCGTGCTGCAGGACAACACCATCGTGGACGGCTTCCACCGCTGGACAGTGAGCGCCGACGCGCGCCTGCGCGCCATGACCGATGGCCTGGTGCCGGTGGTCACCATTGAGGCCGACCCCGTGCACCGCATGATGTCCACCATCCGGCACAACCGCGCCCGCGGCACGCACGCCGTGCTGCGCATGGCCGAGATCGTGACCAGCATGGTGGAGTCCGGCATGGACCAGGCCGAGATCTGCCGCCGGCTGGGCATGGAGGATGAGGAACTGGAGCGCCTGCTGGACCGTGCCGGGATGACCCTGCGCGGCACCTACGGCAAGACGACATTCGGCCGGGCCTGGCAACCCGCCCGCAAAACCTGACGCCA
>JACCDU010373128.1_pt1 | contig 25176 bp, 23 predicted proteins | sample 7446081 | NCBI WGS metagenome assembly JACCDU01 (sample SAMN15323447, study PRJNA562643) | freshwater metagenome | isolation source: river surface water | place: USA:Blue River Watershed | collected 2017-08-17
ACTTCACATCACAAGCAGAGCTTGGTTACAAAATGCGTAAGAATGGAGTATTGTTAAATGCAACTGCATTCTTCGCGCAAACAGATGAAAAGAACTTCGAAGCGACTACTCAAAAATTCTTTGATCGCACGTACAACGCAGTTGGTCTTGAATTAGAAGCTGGTTATACTGTTAAGAATTTCCAAATCTATGGTAACTTAACTTATACCAATGCAAAAATCGCTGCAGATGAAGTAACGCCTAGCAACGTAGGTAAAACACCACGTCGTCAGGCACCACTTATCTATTCTGTAACACCAGTATACAACATCAACAAGGATTTCCAAATTGGTGCAAACTTGATCGGTACAGGAAGTTCATTTGCTCAAGATAACAATGAGTTGGTCATGAGTGCTTATTTCTACTTGAATCCGTACATCAGCTGGACTCCAATTAAAAACCTAAGCGTCATGTTGCAATCAAACAACATTTTAAACGCAATGGGAGTTACAGAATCTGAAGAAGGTTCAATCACAGAAGGTACTACAAACTACGTAAGAGCTAGATCAATTGCTGGACGTTCTACAGCAATTAGCATTCGCTACCGTTTTTAAGACTGTGTTTTAGAGTGATAGAGATGAGGTGTAACTTTACACCTCATTTCTTTTTTATAGAGGGTCCTATGTACAAAGAACAAGCATTTCAAGTTTTAAAAAATAGCAGCACTGCAGCTGGTTTTCTCGCTACGGCTACGGGTGATGAAAATTACAATCGCGTTTGGTCAAGAGATAGCGCTATTGCAGCTTTGGCAATTTTGTTGCACGAGCGCGAAGAGCTTTACCCGTCCGTGAAGGCAAGTATCTTGACACTAGCGCAGCAACAAAATGACCAAGGACTCATACCTTCAAATGTTGCTGTTGCCGCTACAGAAAACGCAAGTGTTAGTTATGGCACATTAGTGGGGAGGGTAGATGCCCAAACATGGTGGCTCATTCAAACTTGTTTGTATTTATCAAAAACACAAGACCTCGAACTTAAAACCAAATTGAAAGCACCCGCGTTTCAAGTACTCAATTTACTAGATGCCTGGGAATTCAATGCACGACATCTGGTTTACACGCCTTTAGGTGGGAATTGGGCTGATGAATACATCTTGTCGGGTTATACACTTTACGATAACTTACTTCGTTATTGGGCTTTGAAACTTTGTTCAAGCTGTTGGCCTGAAGTACAGCAGCTTCAACAAAAGATCCTATTAGTAAGAAATGCCATTGAACATAACTTTTGTTCAACAAAGCCAACCAGCGAGCAAACCCTGCATCCAAGAATTTTCCAAACGCTCCAAAAACAGCAAATTCCATTTTTACCTGCTTGTTTTGATGCCGCTCAATATACATTACAATGGGATGCCGCAGCAAATGGCTTGGCTCTATTATTAGGTTTTGAAATCCCCGGTTTAACAGCCTACATCAAAAAGTTTGAAAGCGAGCAGCAACAAATTTTTATTCCGTCGTTTTGGCCAGTGATACAAAAACAAGATGCCGCTTGGGCTTTACTTGAAAACCAGTATAATTATCAATTTAAAAACGAGCCCTATCAATTTCACAATGGGGGCTCTTGGCCGGTGATGTCCGGAATTTTGGCAATGGGCTTGCAAAAACAATCCACTGAACTTGCGCATCAAATTACTCAGAGTTATGAGCAGTTTTTAGAACAAACTGATACATTTCATTTCTCAGAATACATCTCAACCAATGACTTCAAACCAGGAGGGAAGCAACAGATGTGTTTTTCTGCTTCTGGATATTTATTTATGTGTGCTGATCCAGCACAAATCCTTGCAATCTTTTCATTATGATAGGAGAAAAAATAGATACTACCTTTCTGAATATCAGTGCAGCAGATCAAATTTTAGCTGCCTTTGATTTCTGGAAAAATACACAGAGGTCAGTAATGGTAATTGCCGGAGAATCTGGCAGTGGTAAGACGCACATGGCGACATCCTTGCAGCAAGCTTTGGCAGAAAAAGGATGTCAAGCACTTATTTTGCACATGGATGATTTCTTTAAATTACCGCCAGCAAGTAATCATGCAAAAAGATTGCAAGATATCGGGCATGTTGGTCCAGAGGAAGTTGATCTTGCAAGATTAAACAACTGCATTTCAGCATTTAAAAACGGCGCAACCCAGCAAATTGTACCCTTAGTTGATTATTACCAAAATAGTAGCTCAGAAATAGAAATTGAGTTCAACGAAGTAAAGGTTTTGATAATAGAAGGTACGTATGCCTTTTATCTTGAAAATACTGATTTTCATCTTTTCATGTCCAGAGATTACAAACAAACCAAAGAGTTGAGGCTCGCGCGCAATCGCGGTTCTGAAGCACAGGACGAATTTGTAGACCGTGTTTTGGAGATTGAACATCAACTCATTTCAAAAAGTGCAAGTAAAGCTGATGCACTGATCGATTTTCATTTTAATTTAAAGCTCAAATGAAAAAAATACTTCCGCGTTTGAGTTTTTGGCAGCTGTGGAACATGAACTTCGGATTCTTAGGAATTCAGTACAGTTTTGGGCTCCAACAAACTGCAATCAATCCAATTTATATGCTCTTGGGAGCTAATCCCGACGAGCTGCCTTTATTGAATTTAGCAGGGCCAATGACCGGCTTGTTGGTTCAACCGCTCATCGGTGCGCTAAGCGATAAAACCTGGCACCCAAAATTAGGACGTCGCAAACCATACTTTCTCATCGGAGCCATTTTGTGCTCCTTGGCGCTTTTTGCGTTTCCTTATAGTAGTTCAATTTGGATGGCAGCGGGCTTACTATGGATATTAGATGCCGGTAATAATACAGCAATGGAACCCTACAGGGCTTTTGTAGCTGATGTTTTACCGGAACATGAACAGCGCCGTGGTTTTTTAATCCAGAGCTTTTTTACCGGTTTTGGTATTACACTTGCCAATTTGTGTCTTTATCTGTTGCAGAAGAGTGAGTGGCTTGGACAAAAAAGCGAAAACGGTTTGCCTTATTGGGTCTATGTAGCCTTTTTCGTGGGCGGTATTGCCTCCATAACAACGATATTATGGGCGATGTATAAAACCAAAGAAGAGCCACCTTCTACAGAAGAATTAGCCGAACTTCAAGCGAGTAAAAAAAGTGCAATAGCCCCAATACTAGACATTCTCAGAGCAATCAAAGGGATGCCTCGGGTATTATGGAAATTGGCTATTCTTTATTTGTTTCAGTGGTATGCCCTTTTTATTTATTGGCAATTCTCAGCGCTTTCAGTGGCTCAAACTATCTATGATATTCCGCTCGGAAACAACATGAATGAGCATCCTGACTTTGAACAGGCTGTGAGTTTTTCAGGTCTTTTGAATGCCAGTTATAATATTGTTACGTTTGTTGTTGCGCTCTTATTGATGCGTATTTTGGCAAAGTTTGCGGCGCATAAGGTTCATGCAGTAGCCTTGCTGATAGCCGGGTTTGGCTTACTCAACTTCTCGATGACCCAAGATCCAACGATGCAAATCATTAATATTGTTGGTTTAGGTATTGCTTGGGCAAGTATCATGGGCGTACCTTTTTTAATGGTGGTACCTGAATTGCCTAAAGAAAAATATGGTGTTTATATGGGTATCATCAATATGATGATTGTTTTGCCAATGATTTTTCAAACCCTGACTTTTGGAAAACTTTATCATTCATTTTTAGGTCAGACTCCTTCAAATGCAATTCTTTTCGCCGCCTGTCTTTTCTTTATTTCAGCAGGCTTGAGTTATTTTCTTTTCAAGAAAAAAGTTAGTCAGCACTGAAATAGCCGCGATCCGTTGGCTTGATCCAAAAGAACCAGTCATAATAGGCAAGGTGGTGACTTTTGATAAAGCCTAGCTTACTTTTTGGATAAGTGCTTGGGATATAAATGCGTCCACCTTTCGTTGGGTCTTTGAGTTGATCGAGGCCAGGAACAGCTTGTTGTGGGGCAATCCCATCTTGCAAAAAGATAGGGTCTGCTTCTGGGACGTCTGCATTGGCGCCATATTGCCAAACTTCTTCAAAAATAGACCAGTCACGGCTGGCGGTGCTTGCAGCCTCAGGTGATAAAATCAGGGCTTTACCAAAAGTTTGTGTTGGTGCAAGGATATCAATGATACCCAAAAAATAGGCATAGCCCATGCTATGGCAAACCACATGAATTTTGGTTGCTGGGTTTTCTTCAAAGTATCTGAGTAGGAGTTTTCCAGCTTTTGCGCCGTTTTCAACTCTGATTTCAAAACCATTAGGGTTGGGTTGGGTGTTTAAAACCCATTTGCTCTTGCGTCGGATCCAGCAAAAACGAGAAAAAATATAGGACCGCACTGCTTTTCCCATTCTGAGATGCGTAGACGTGCTTATCGGGTGGTGCGCATCGAGGTAAAGCGCTTTTGCTGCTGGGAATCTTTTTTTAATGGAGTCGTCTATTGCGTACCAATAGCCCGTTGGGTCTTTTTGGTGCAGCTGATTATTGGTGATTTCGGCGTCGTGCTTAGGCCCACGATAACCATTGATAAACAGGATATATTCTTGTGCTAGCATATGAGTAGACAACAGAAAAAAAAGAGGAATGAGCAAAAATTTACTTCCCATATTGATAGAAAATACCGCTGGCAAAGGCTGTCCAAAAACTCGCATTTTGCTCAGCTGTTTTTAGTCCTGAATTGATCCAGGAATTACATGTAAAGAAGAGGCTATAGCGCCCTTTCGCTTGGTAGTAGGCATCGTTTCCTGTAACAACACCCTTGATTTTTGGCCGAATCAAAATGGTTTTATGGTTCTGATAGACCAAGGTGCTTTGAATGTAATGCACCAATTTTTGATATTGTTTTGGAGTGATTTTTAAGCCAATAATTGGACGATCATCTAGGAGTTGTCTGTAGTAGGTGGCATGGATTGCTGAAGGCCCTAGACCAAAGGGCGTAGTGAGTGCCGTTTTAAGGGTGAGATCAGCCCAGGTAGGGGTATTCATGTAAAAAGTTTGGTCGCCCCAACCTATAGAGATCAGTTGGTTGCTGCTGTCCTTGAAGTCAGTGTTGGCAATAGGAAATTCTTGGCGCCAGTCATGGATCTCATTTTTGACGGGTAACACGAAGTCGGTGTGAACGCCAGATTTCATGAGATAAATATGGACGCTCGCGTTTTTGTAGATTTTCCCTTTACTGGGTATTCTAGAAAGGATAAACGTACAAAGCAAATAAAAAACAATAGCACTACCCAAAAAAGTGAGGGTGTAGCCGGTCACTTTTAAGCTGCGTTTAGTGGCTCGTCGAACACGACGGGTTTGGTACCAATGTAATTTGCGTTTTTTTTGCTGCATATGTTCAAAACAAAGTTAAACTTTCTAGCATATTTGAAGGCCAAGTGTTTATTTTTGTGTTCCGTAAATCTACACCATGCAGCACAAATTTTTCCTTTTATTTTCGTTTGTTAGTCTTTTTTCTTTCGGCCAACAAAACAACAGTACGCTCAACGCTTCTCAGAAACTGACAGAAGTCTTGCTCAACGTAGATCGTTATTATGTCGACGCTCCTAATATTTCTAAGCTCACCGAAACGGCCATTGTTTCTTTGTTAGAAGAGCTTGACCCACATTCCACTTACATTCCAAAAGAAGAGCTTGACGATGCGCAAATGACAATTAACGGAAGTTTTGTCGGAATTGGTGTGCGTTTTCAACTCATGAAAGACACCATCAGTGTGGTTGCAACTATCCCAGGAGGTCCTTCAGAAAAATTAGGTATTTTACCTGGCGATCAAATTGTTCAGGTAGATGGTAATAATATTGCAGGTATTGGCATAAAGAATGACCAAGTGCGTCAAAAACTCATGGGAGACCTCGGCACAAAAGTGAAGGTAACCGTCAACCGAAAAGGTAAACTCCTAGATTTCAATATAACCCGCGATAAAATTCCAGTCTTTTCAGTAGATGCTGCCTACATGATTGACAAAGAGATTGGCTACATCAAACTCAATAGTTTCTCAAAAACAACCGTTCAAGAAGTTCAGACTGCTTTGCAAACGCTCAAGAGTCAGGGTATGAAAAGCCTTATTTTTGATTTACAAAGCAATGGTGGTGGACTCCTAGATGCTGCCCACAAATTAGCAGACGAGTTTTTATCCGGTGACAAACTGATTGTATACTCAGAAGGCAGGGCGCAACCGCGTTATGACCTTAAAGCCATGAAAAAAGGTCTTTTTGAAGAAGGACAACTCGTCATTCTCACCGATGAATATTCAGCAAGTGCCAGTGAAATTTTATCAGGTGCCATTCAAGATTGGGATCGCGGCTTAATTGTTGGGCGTCGAACTTATGGTAAAGGTCTGGTTCAAAGACCAATGCCACTCACCGATGGTTCTGAAATCCGCCTAACAATTGCACGCTATTACACGCCAACTGGTCGTCATATTCAAAAGCCATACCAAGACACAGAAACGTATCGCAAAGACCTCAATCAGCGTTATTTAAATGGAGAATTTTTCCTCAAAGACTCTATTAAATTACCAGATTCATTGATGTACAAAACCCTCAAGACTAAAAGAACGGTCTACGGCGGTGGCGGCATCATGCCAGACGTCTTTGTAGCGCTAGATACGACAGAAAGCTCTTCTTATTTTGCAGATTTGATTCAAGGTGGTCATGTCAATAGTTTCATTTTCAAATATGTCAATGAGAACCGAGCAGCTTTAATAAAGTCTTATCCAAGCATCAAAGAATTCAAAGCGAATTTTGTCTGTGATGCTGCATTTATGGATTCCTTTTTTGCCTATGTAGCCCAAGAAGATAGCACCCTCAAATTCAATGAAGACGAATATCGCCGCAGTGAAAACTTAATTAAACTAAGACTGAAGTCTGTGATTGCACAAGATTTATGGGGTACCAATGAAATGTTTCAGATTTACAACGACACCAATGAAATCTTGCAAGAAGCTATTCAGCAAATTCAAAGCAAAAACTATAATAATTTTAATCTCGAAAAATAATACGATTTGAGTTTTAATGCGCTCAACAGCTAACACATCATTATAAATTATGTCTGACGATAAAAAAATAATCTTTTCAATGGTGGGCGTGTCCAAAGTGACACCTACCGGAAAGCAAATCATTAAAGATATTTACCTCTCCTTCTTCTATGGCGCCAAAATTGGCATCATCGGTTTGAATGGTTCGGGTAAATCTACAGTCATGAAAATCATTGCAGGCCTCGATAAATCTTATCAAGGTGATGTTGTATTTTCTCCTGGCTACACCGTAGGCTATTTGCCTCAAGAACCTGAACTAGACCCGAACAAAACAGTCAAAGAAATTGTGATGGAAGGCGCTCAGGAAATTGTTGATGTATTGGCTGAATATGAAGAGATCAACAATGCCTTCATGGATGAAGCCGTCTTGGCTGATCCCGATAAAATGGACAAGCTCATTGCGCGTCAAGGAGAAGTGCAAGACAAAATTGATGCACTCGATGCTTGGGAACTCGACACCAAACTTGAGCGCGCCATGGATGCCTTGCGTTGTCCGCCAGATGATCAGCTCATAGGCACGCTCTCAGGTGGTGAACGCCGTCGTGTAGCTTTGTGTCGTTTACTACTGCAGAATCCAGATATCTTATTACTCGATGAGCCAACCAACCACCTCGATGCAGAATCAATCGATTGGTTAGAGCAGCACCTTCAGCAATACAAAGGAACCGTCATTGCCGTTACCCACGACCGCTATTTCCTTGACAACGTAGCTGGCTGGATCCTTGAACTCGATAGAGGAGAGGGTATTCCTTGGAAAGGAAACTATACTTCTTGGCTTGAACAAAAAGGCAAGCGCTTACAAGAAGAAGAAAAAATGGAGTCTAAACGTCAAAAGATGTTGGCCCGAGAATTAGAGTGGGTACGCATGAACCCGAAAGCAAGACAGGCGAAAAGCAAGGCGCGCCTTCAGAACTATGATAAAATGTTATCTGAAGACAGCCGTGAAAAAGAAGCGCGTTTGGAAATTCCTATTCCAAATGGCCCACGTTTGGGTAACAATGTCATTGATGCCGTGCATGTTGCCAAAGCTTTCGGCGACAAATTGCTCTACGACGACCTCAATTTTAAATTACCTCCTGCCGGAATCGTTGGTATCATTGGACCAAATGGTGCGGGTAAAACCACCATTTTCAAAATGATCATGGATGAGTTAGCTCCTGACAAAGGAGAATTTACAGTTGGTGATACCGTTCAGATTGGCTATGTTGACCAATCGCATAAAGATATTCATCCGGACAAAACTGTTTTTGAGGTCGTGTCTAATGGCCTTGAATTTGTTGAAATTGGCAATCAAAAAATAAATTCAAGGGCTTATTTGTCAAAGTTCAATTTCAATGGCTCTGATCAAAATAAAAAAGTAGGCGTGTTGTCTGGTGGTGAAAGAAACCGTTTGCACCTTGCCATGACACTTAAAACTGAAGCCAACGTGCTTTTACTCGATGAGCCCACCAACGACATCGATGTAAATACCTTAAGAGCGCTAGAAGAAGGTATCGAGAATTTTGCTGGTTGTGCTGTGGTTATTTCCCATGACCGTTGGTTCCTAGATAGAATTTGTACCCACATTTTAGCTTTCGAGGGCGATTCTCAGGTGTATTGGTTTGAAGGCTCATACTCTGACTACGAAGAAAACCGCAGAAAGCGTCTTGGCGATGCTGGGCCTAAAAGAATTCGATACAGAAGTTTGGGTTAGTGGCAGCTGCGCTCTTTCCATTTGAAATGGTGTGCTTTAAGTAAGGTGTCGTTTTCCTCATTTTGTTCAGGCATTTGTTCTCTGACTAACTTTAAATCTGGTTGCCCGGCATCTACCCACGCGGTGTACCACACAGATGCCACCATCTGTATGGCTGCGCGCATGCGCCGTTCAACCATGCCATTGAGTTTGTCATGATACATTTTGCAAAACTTCCTTGAATAAACGCGTGTCATGGTCGTGCCGCGTTGCTCAAAACTGTATTTTTCTGCTTCTGGTATTTGAGCGCTACAGAATTTTTCCATGGAAAACACAGTGTCTAGTGCTGCGTGTGAGCCTGCTATAGCCTTCCAAATTGCTTTTTGAACAGATGGAAGATACTGTGCCGGACCAATCCAGTAATTGTATTTTTCGGCTTCGAGTTCAACAAGGCGGCTTTCCCATAAGCCATGGATGCCATACTGATTACTGAGTTGACCATTATAATTTTGGGTGGTATGCAGTGGTACATGTGCATCAGCGATGTAATGCCCGATTTCTGCTGCATTTTTTAAAATCTGTTTTAGATTTTTTTGCTCAAAAGCTTTTTGTAAACGGTATTTCATTTGAACTACATGCCACGGCACAATACCATGTGCAAGGAGTGTGTCTAGCCCATGACAGTCTATGGCTTCATTCCAGTTCTGTGGGAGGTTCCAAAAAGGATGTTCACCTTTGTTATAATAATGATCGAGGTCGATGAAATGGCGCGCAGCCTCGGCTTCTTGAATATAACGCCGTTGATCTGGGGCCACAGCTTGCGCTATGAGTACCTCATGATTCGAAATAAAAAACTGCTGAAGCTCTAGTGGCAGCAAATAAACAGCAAATTCATTGATGCGCTGATGACCCGCAAAACCCCATTGGGATTTATTTTGTGTTGAGGTTAGCAAAAAGGGTAGGCTACAAAGCAGGAGTAGCCAAAGAGTTTTTTTAAGAGAGTTGAACGAGTTTGCCATCTTTGAGTATTGGAATGACCTCCGTTTGGTTCGGAGTCAGACAATACTTGATGTCTTCATTGAGGTTGAGATTTTTTAAGCGTCTGCGGTGCGAGCTCGACTTCAAGTAGCCAAAGTAGTTGTCCTTGGCTGAAAGGTAGAGATACTTGGCTGCAATGGAGGAGTCTTCGTCAGAAATGTAGTTCCCTGTTCCGATTAAATACTGACAAATTGCCCCCGCACAGATCGTATCTTCTAGGTTGAACTTATCTTGCCAGCCTGAACAGAGACAAAGCACATTTTTATCTTGGGTGGCTAGCCACTTGCAAAGTGCGTCAAGATTTAAGAAAGACCCAACCACAACAATTTCAGCATCTTTGGCAACGTCTAATGATTTGGTGCCATTCGTAGTGGTAAGCACGACGTCTTGTCCTTTGAAATCTTCGCGCATGTATGAAAACGGCGAATTACCAAAATCAAAACCTTCTACAATTTGCCCTTTGCGTTCGGCACCAGCTAAAAATCCCTTTTGTTTGTAGGCCCATGCTTCTTCTACAGTAGGCACTGGAATAATCGAGTTGATTCCGTTGTCAAAGGCAGCGCAAATGGCTGATGTGGCCCTGAGTACGTCAATGACAACCACAATTTCAAATTCATCTTTATAATAAGGGTATTCACCGGGCGTGAAGCAAACTTCAACGTGTTTTCTTAAATCCATGCTACAAAGTTAAAAATAATGCAATAAAAAAGGGGAGCCGAAGCTCCCCTTAGATTGAAAGGATGTTAATGATTAGAATCTCCAACCAATACGAACAGATCCATGAGCTGCACCAATGTTGGTGTAAGTCATTTTATTTCCCAAAGTGGTAATTGTTTGTGTGCCAAGTGGAGAAGTGATGTCTTGTATCGTGTTTTCATTTGTTCTAGTTGTACTTGTGAGGTTCAACTCAAGACCTAAATATAGGTTGTCTGCTACATAGTAGTCAAAACCTGCACCAAGTCCCCAGCTAAATGTACCGTAACCACCTGAAGCAGCAACGCTTATTCCTTGAGTATAAGCAAGGTCACCAGTAGCATCATAGAAAACATTTGTCCATGCTTGTTCTTCAGAACCTTTGCCAAAACCAACATTAGCTGTAAAATATGGAGACATTTTGTCTGTTCCAGCTAAATGGTATTCAGCACCGAGCTTAAGATCCCAAGCACTTCTGTCAATTTGTACAGTACCAGTTTTACTTGGGTCGGTTGCATCTGCGTAAGTGTGCGTTTCATGACTTGGTGTATTGACTACAGAAGAGCCATCTCCGCCAAAACCGAATTGTACACGAGCTGCGATGTTGTCGTTGACAAAATAACGCAAGCGCAAAGAAGGCGCTGTAAAGTTCATACCATTACTGGTATTTAAGTTAGCAAGTCCTTCTAATGAATAACGTGCGTCATCACTAGCAGGCTTTTGAGCAAACAATGACCCAGTCAATGTTAATGCTCCTACAAAAATCATTAGTTTTTTCATAGTTGTTTGTTTTATGGTTTGACCGAATGTACGCAATCGATTGCGCAATTGTTTCAAAAAAAGACGCACAACTTGCTGTTAATAAGATATTAAGCTTGGGTGTTTTTGGCCTCTAACTCTTGCTGAAGCTGCAATTGATACATGTCAAAATAGGCTCCTTTTTGCGACATTAATTCGGAGTGTGTACCTGACTCAATAATCTGGCCGGCTTCCAAAACAATGATTTTTGTGGCATTTCGGATGGTTGAAATTCGGTGCGACACGATGATTGTCGCCCTATTTTTAGAAAAATGCTCGAGTTCTTTGAGTATAATTTCCTCCGTTTCAGTATCGACAGCACTCAGGCAATCGTCTAAAATCAGCAATTTAGGGTCTCGAAGCAAGGCGCGTGCAATGGAAATGCGCTGCTTTTGGCCGCCACTTAAATTGACCCCGCGTTCACCAAGTAGGGTATCGAAGCCGTGCTCGAAGTCTTCGATGTTGTGTAAGACATGTGCACTTTTGCAAACGGCTTTTAGTTGTTCGATACTTGGCTCTGGTTGGTTTTCTGAACCGAATTTCAAGTTGTTTGCAATGGTGTCTGAAAATAAAAAGACATCTTGAGGAACCAATGCAATTTCTTTTCGGTATTGTTTCAAGGAAAGTTTGCGTAGTGAGTTTGTGCCGACTGCAATTTCTCCTGATTGCGGGTCAAAGTGCCTGGCCAATAAACTGCAAATAGTTGATTTACCGCTTCCTGTTTGCCCTACAATAGCCAAAGTTTCTCCGGGTTTTACACTGAAGCTGATATTGTGGAGAACCGGATTTGTTGCATTTTCATATTGAAAAGATACATTTTCGACTTGAATGCCTTGATTCAAGTCTGGAGCCAGTTGTTGGTCGTCGGTGATTTTTGGTTTGGTATTCAAGAACTCATTGATACGTTGCTGTGAAGCAGCAGCACGCTGAATAATAGAGGAAATCCAACCTAAACTAGCAAAGGGCCAAGTAAGGTTGGTGACATACATGATAAACGCAACAATGCCACCGACCGTCATCTTTTTTTCAAAGGTGAGTAAGCCTCCGTAGTAAATGGCTATCATAGAGCTCAAGCCAATTAAAAAGACGATTGTGGGGCTAAAAAATGCATTGACAAGCACCAAGCGCATGCTTTGTTTTTTATAACGCTCTGCCGATTCAGAAACTTTGTCTGCAACCTGTTGCTCGCGTTGGTAGGCCTTAATGATGCGAATGCCTGAAAAAGATTCTTGTGCCAAGGTGCTGAGGAAAGATTGTTCTTTTTGAACTTCCAGACTCATTTTATTCATGGTGGAAGACACTTTGTAAATGAGGATAGACATCAATGGAAGCGGTAGTAAGACATAAAGCGTCAGGCTCGGTGAGATGCTGATCATTTTGGTGACAATCAGGATGAACGACACCAAAAGGTTGATGGTATACATGATGCCTGGGCCTGCATACATTCTGACCAAACCAACATCTTCAGAAATTCTGTTCATGAGGTCACCTGTAGCATTCTTTTTGTAAAAGCTTTGATCTAGTGCTTGGTACTGACCATAGATTTCATTTTTTAAATCGTATTCAATGAAGCGCGACATCACGATAATAGTCTGGCGCATTAAAAATAAAAAGAAGCCCTTGAGCAAGGAAAGCCCCATGTAGATGCCGCCAAGTTCGAGTGCAAGATAAAAGTAGTCTGCCTTGGTTTGAAAACTTAAGTGATTCTGAAAACGGTCAATCGACTCACTGAAGTAGGCAGGCATTTGCACCCCGAAGTAGTTGCTAATCACGGTGAAAATGATGCCGAGTAGAAAGCGCCATTTGTACTTCTTAAAGTATTTGTTGATGTATCGAAGGGACTTCATGGTTTTTTTCTACTTTTGCCAAGCTATTTGACTTGCAAATTTACGTCAAATAAGAATTAGTGAACGAACTCATTTCAAAAACATGTCTGATTTGACAATCTCTCCGTTGGCAGATTCCTCTCTGAATCCCATCCTTCAACCCATGGCAGCCATGGGACACGAACAAATTCTATTCTGTAACGACAAAGCAACGGGTTTAAAAGCCATCATCGCTGTACACAACACCGTACTCGGACCTGCTCTAGGTGGTACCCGTATGTGGATGTATCAAAACGAGCAAGAAGCGCTAACTGACGTTTTGCGTTTGTCTCGTGGCATGACCTATAAAAACGCCATTTCGAACCTCAATTTGGGTGGTGGTAAAGCAGTCATCATCGGTGACTCCAAATCCATGAAATCTGAAGCATTATTCAGAAGATTTGGTCGTTTTGTCAATTCATTAGCAGGATCTTACATTACCGCTGAAGATGTAGGTATCTCTCCTGAAGACATGGTGCATGTCAGTAAAGAAACCAATTATGTAGTTGGCTTACCAGGAAAAAGTGGTGATCCATCACCTGTAACGGCCTTTGGTGTTTACATGGGGATGAAAGCCGCTGCCAAACACCAATTTGGTTCGGATAGCTTAGCTGGTAAAAAAGTAGCAGTTCAAGGAATCGGACACGTTGGTGCTTACCTTGTTGAGTATTTAGTGGCTGAAGGTGCTGATGTCACAATTACTGATATCAATCAGGAGGCCTTGCAAAAACTCAGTTCAAAACATGGTGTAAAAGTGGTGGCGCCCGATCTTATATATGGTATTGACATGGATATCTATGCGCCTTGTGCACTAGGAGCTACTGTCAATGATGAAACCTTGAGTCAACTCAAATGTGCGGTTATTGCTGGTGCAGCCAACAACCAATTAAAAGAAGAAGCCAAGCACGGGCAAATTTTAATGGATCGCGGAATCATTTATGCCCCTGACTTCGCACTGAATGCTGGTGGAGTCATTAATTGTTTTTCAGAAGTAGAAGGTTTGTCTTTAGAATGGGCCAAACAAAAAGCTGAAGAAATATATACTACCATTGACAACATTTTAATTCGTTCTAAGCAAGAAGGTTTGCCAAGTTATCAGGTAGCCAACAGAATTGCTGAAGAGCGCGTACAAGCAAAAGGCAGCCTTAATATCTAATTATGCTCAATAGAAGACACTTAAGAATCAAAGTACTGCAGGTGCTCTATGCCTTTTTTCAGAGTTCAGATGCTGATCGATCAAAGGCTGAAAAGGAGTTGCTGCTTTCCATTGAGCGCATGTATGACATGTACTTGTTTTTGATGTTGGCCTTACCTGAAATGAAGCGCGCCGCTTTGAACAGACAAGCTGAACTCAAGAAAAAAATGCGCCCTACACCTGAAGAACTCAACCCGAATACCAAGTGGGTCGATAACACTTTGGTGTTGGCCATTGAAAACTCTAAAGAACTTTATAAAGTTTCAGAGGCGCGCAAAGTCAATTGGTTAGGCGCTGAAAATCAAGAGATTTTCAGAAAGATGCACCTCAATCTATTAGAGACAGAACTGTATTTTGAACACATGAACAATGGACAAGAGGGAGACGAAGAAGATCTCAACTTTGCCCTTCAGGTGTTCAAGCATGAAGTAGCTAATTCAACCCTGATGCAGCACTTTTTTGATGAAAAATCAATTTATTGGGCTGATGACCTCGATTTATGTGCTTCAATGGCCATCAAAACCATGAAAGCTTGGAAGCCCGGATCTGCGTTTGAAATTATGCCGCTTTTCAAAGAAAATGATGACGAGCGAGATTATATCCTGACCTTGTTGCACGAAACCATCAAGCGTGACGAAGCCCATGAAAAGGATATTCTGACCCTTGCTGAGAACTGGGAACTCGATCGCATCGCCAAAATGGATATGCTGCTTTTAAAAATGGGCTTAACTGAACTTCAGGCTTGCCCAAGTATACCAACAAAGGTGACGCTCAATGAATACATTGAAATCTCTAAATTCTACAGCACACCAAAAAGCAATGTTTTTATCAATGGAATTTTGGATAAAGCCATTGAAAAACTGACCCTAGAAAAGCGCATTCAAAAAGTGGGTAGAGGTTTATTAAATTAATTGTTAAAGAAATTACTATGAGCGCCATTCGTCTGTTTTCATTCACCAGTTTACTTTCAATTTTCTTACTGAGTTGTCAAGAAAATGATAACATTGAGGTTGGGCAGCCAACAACAATGGATATTCCGCAAAAAGTATTTTACGCGGGCACGGTCATGAAAGGAGAGCGCATCAAGGCTTCATTTAAAGTGATCAATACGGGTTCGTATCCATTGGTGTTCGGAGAGGTAAAGCCCTCTTGTTCTTGTACAGTTGTAGGTAAGCCTAGCAAACCTATTCAGCCCGGTGATTTTACAATTATCAAAGCGGAAATCAACACTGACGAGTTGCATACCAAGAATATTCATAAGGCAATTACGCTCATGACCAACACGGAGCCGAATATTACCATCTTGGAAATAAAGGGTCGAATAAAATAACTACATTTGTACGCAAATTAAAAAAGAAACTATGGGAGCTGGAGCTAATCAATTGGTCATGATCGTCTTAATGATAGGCGTATTTTATTTTTTCATGATCAGACCACAAATGAAAAAGCAAAAAGAGCTCAAAAAATTCCGTGAAGCGCTCAAGCCAGGTGACAAAGTGGTCACTATCGGTGGTATTCACGGTAAAATCCTAGAAATTTCAGATGCTACTGTACTTATTCAGTCGGAAGGCACCAAAATCAGACTAGACAAAGCAGCTATTTCTTCTTCTATGGAAGATACGCTGCAAGCGAAATAATAAATCTTTGGGGATGTAGCTCAGTTGGCTAGAGCGCTTGACTGGCAGTCAAGAGGTCGTCGGTTCGAGCCCGATCTTCTCCACAACAAAAAAAAAAGCCTTGCAAATGCGAGGCTTTTTTTTGTTTTAGCAATGTCTATGCTTTAGATGTAGTGAAAGGTTTTAGTTTAAAAAACATATTTAATATGCCTAGCATAAAACCTGTACAAGTAGCAGTGAACAATGCTTTCAGAATTAATTTGGTCAAGGCTTCTTTTTTGGAGAAATCCAGGTCGAATAAGCCATAAACTATAGTACCAACAAAAAGTCCGGCAGAGATGGATAAGAAGGTTTTTTTGAAGTAATAAAAACGATTCATATTTACAAAATTAGTTGATCGATATTTTTGAACTAAATAAAATGCTATTTCCCTCACTCAACTCCGAAAAATAAATACCGCTTGGTAAATGACCTCGGGATAATATGATTTCATTTCCATTGATATTTTTTATTTCTTGGACCTCTTGACCTAATACATCGTACAAAATTAAACGCGCATCGTTTACTGATCTGTTCAATTTAATGTTTGTTTGGTTTGAAAACGGCATAGGATAAATTGAAATTAAATCTTTTGTTTCTTCTTTATTGATTTGATTTAATTTGTCAGGTGTAAATTGCCAAAAGTCAGATTCATTAGGATTCGTTATCCCGATTCCAACATAAGCCTTTGAACCAATAACAAAAGAACTCCCATCAAGTCTTTCAGCCCCCCCAAAATCAATCAATTGTGTCCATGAGTCAGTTGCAGGGTTGTATTCCCAAAAATCTTTTGTATTGACGAGGTTTGTTGTCCCTGAGCATATGTATCCTTTATTTCCTATTGAAAAACCGACAGCACCTGCTCTTACGCCGCCACTAAAATCAGCTTTTTGCGTCCAAGTATCATTGATAGGATTGTATTCCCAAAAATCCATGAAAATCCCATTTGAAAAGGAATCGCCAGTGCCCACATATCCTTTACCACCGATGCTAAATGCTATTGCACGTCTTCTAGCAATGCCACCAATGTTTGCTTTTTGTGTCCAGGTATCGGTTGAAGGGCAATATGCCCACAGATCGTTCATTGAATTCATGTACTTTTCTCCAGTTCCAATATATGCAGTATCTCCGATCACAAAGGCTATTGCATTATCTCTTTGCATTCCTGGGCAATTTGCTTTTTGAGTCCAGGTATCCGTAACAGGGTTGTATTCAAACAATTCGTTTTTAAATTGACCATTCCCAACGTAACCGCCGAATAAATACCCCTTGCCATTTACGGAAAAACCTACAGCATCATGTCTCCCTTGACCGATGAAATTTGCTTTTTCTAGCCATGTATCTGTACCTGAATCATATTCCCAGGTTACGTTTGAATACGGAGTCGTAAACAAATTATTTCCGGTAACAATATATCCTTTTGTGCCAATTGAAAAAGATGCAGCATTATAATGGATGCTCGGAAAATCAGCTTTTTGCGTCCACACACCTTGTCCAAAAAGAAGCGTGATAGGTTGAAGCAATAAAAATGGCAGTAATATTAGTTTAAATATGCTCATCAGGTCACAATTTAAGTATGGGCATTTTGGTTTAGCGCATTGTCGTTAATTTAGCGCTCATGAAGCGGTAAACTGCATGAAATTAATGAATTAGATTTAATGTAAAAATACTTGTCGAAAAAATCTATTAAATTTGGTTTTAGGTTCCTCACCACCATGAATTATAAAGTCCTTCTATTTTTATTTTGTCTGTTTACTCATTCTAATGAAGTAGCTGCACAGAATTTAGAATGGGCTAATGCGCTTGTAGGGCAGGGCGAGTCTAACATAGAAAATCTTACAGAAGGAGCGTCAGAATGTTTTGGTCTTGTAGTGGATGACAATAAGTATGTATACATTACCGGAATATGCAATGACTCTGTAGATTTTGACCCAGGGCCTCATACTTCTTACGTTGTTGCAGGTAAAAACGATATCTATCTTGCCAAATACTCACCACAAGGAAATTTGGTTTGGAAAGTTGTATTAATTAGTCAATCGATGAATTATGTGAAAGGTATAAAGTTGGATTATGCCGGAAACATTTTGATCATTGGAAGTATTCAAGGTGACGTAGATTTTGATCCAAGTTCAGCAACAGAATTAGTGCAAGTTCCTTTTGGAATGGCAAACAAAATGTTTATTGCTAAATACGATTCAAATGGAAGTTTTCTATGGGTAAAAGCGGTTGGTGGCACATTCGCAACAAAGGGTAGCGATTTGGAAACCGATGAGAATGGAGAAATTTATGTGACAGGATCGTATTATCAATCATTGGATATTGACCCAAGCGGCAATGAAAACATGCTTACGAGTACAGGATTAGCTTTGTATTTTTCGAAGTATACTGAAAACGGAGACCTTCTGTGGGCTCGAAACATCCCAAATTGTACAAATTTGGGTGAGGCAACAGATATCGATTTGTCGGCTGCTGGCAATATTTATATTTCTGGTTTTTTTGGAAACACACTTGATTTTGATGGGGGTGCCGGAATATACAACCTTGTTGCAACCACTGCAACCGATAGATATTTTGCGAAGTACACTAACGAAGGTGAATTTATTTGGGCGAATAGCATTGATGTAAATGCCGAATTCGCTTTGGAAGCTGACAGAAGTATAGAAATGGCGTTAGACGAGCAGGAGAACCTATTTATTACAGGAAATTTCAAAGGAAATGTTGATTTCGACCCAGGGGGCGCGGTTTTTCATTTACCAGCTCCAGCTTATCATTCTTCAACCTATATCTGTAAATATGACGCAAATGGACTTTTCCTTTGGGCTAAAATGCTTACCAATGGATTTTGTGTAGCAAATGACATTGAATTGGATTGTGCAGGAAATATCAATCTAACTGGTTTTTTTAAGCAGGCAGATTTTGACCCAGGCCCAGAAACTTATTTACTTCAAAGTTCTGCACCTGTCGCATTCATGAACTTCTTTGCTCAGTATGATGATCAAGGCAATTTTAATTGGGTCAAGCGTATAGGCAACAATGGTTATGGGAGTGGAATTATCCAATCAGGCATTCATGTTAAAAATGGTTCGCAGTATATATTCGGTGCATTTAAACAGTCAGGAGATTTTGATCCAGACGATAACAAGGAATATTGGCTAACCATGGGCGGAGTTGGTTGGAATTCATACTTCGCTAAATATTCCGGAGACTGGGCAAATACATATACCGAACTACAGATCTGCGATGCCGATACAGCAGTCTTGGTGGCAAACGTTAATGCAACAAATTACCTATGGCAAGATGGCTCAACTGATTCCTTGTTTTTGGCCTTTGAATCAGGAGAATACTGGGTTTCTTCCACTGCAGGAAAATGTACAAAAACGGATGTTTTTTCGGTAAACATGATAGAATGTGGTGCATCAATAATTTCGATGCCAAATGTTTTTACACCCAATGGTGATGGCTTAAACGATGTGTATTTACCAATTGAAACCTATAATCTCAAGAATTATTCTATTCAAATACTCAATCGTTGGGGTGTAATTGTGTTTGAGGGAAAAAACAAAAGCACAGGATGGGATGGTACTTCATCCGGAAAAAATTGTACCGAAGGAACCTATTTTTGGATAGTGAGGTACACGGACGATCAGTTCATTGATCATCAAATAAATGGGTTTTTAAACTTGTTGAGGTAACTTGATTTTTTAATTTTACCCAAAGGGATAGTCATGCAATATGAAGATATAGTTATACTTACAGGAGCAAGTAAAGGTTTGGGTTTTGAAATACTCAAGCATGTTCTGGAGAAGCCAAATACTTTGGTGGTTTCTGTTTCGAGGACCAAGCTAAATTTTGAAGTGGCTCATCTTGTTCAGATCAACCTTGACCTCACTGAATTTCGAAATTGTGAAGAATTGATGGCAACTTTGGGGGAAATGTTCACCAAGCAAGCAACGTTGAAAAAGATAACACTCATTAACAACGCGGCACGTTTGGGAGAGATTAAAACTTGTATCAATGTAAGTTCTTTGGATGTTGCCAAGACCATTTTTTTAAATACAACGGTTCCTATCTTGCTTCAAAATAGGGTTCTTCAATTTGCAAGTGAGCATACTTTTGTTGAAGTGCTCCATATCATTTCAGGAGCTGCAAATAAAGCATATCACGGTTGGGGGGCTTACTGCGCATCAAAAGCAGGTCTGTCAATGGCAACGAAAACGGCAGCCTTGGAAATTACAAATCTTGGCCTCAACGCAAAGGCCTGGGCACTTATTCCGGGAGTTATAGATACCGGAATGCAGGAAGAAATTAGAAATAGCAATACCCGAGATTTTCATGAGCTAGAAAGGTTTGTCAAAATGAAGTCCGAAAACATGTTGATTTCACCGGTGGTAATTGCCAGTTTTATATCAAAAGCAATAACGGACAAAGGTTTTGCCAATGGGGAGGTTTATAATGTCAAAGATTATATTTGAACATGCAACTCATCAAAATCAATGAAGACAGCACTTGGTTGCTCCATTTGGATGGGCTCAAAGTCCTTATTGATCCTTGGTTAAGTCCATCTCAAATAGATTTTCATCCGTGGTTCAGTCGGCAGTTTCATAATCAGCCACAAGTTGCTATTGAAACGCTTCCGCAGCCAGATTTCATTTTCATTTCTCATCCATTTACGGATCACTGCAACAAAGAAACGCTCTTGCAGTTCGCTGCTGATACTCCTATCGTGGCACTACCGCCGATATTAAAGAAAATTCAAAAATGGCAACACTTCAATACCTTACTTCGTTTAGATGAGACGCCATTTATGCTCCGACAACTGAAAACCAAGCGAGCCTTAGTTCACAAGGCTTTTCAAATCAGTTCCAAGGAGAAGTCCTTGATTTATGCACCTCACGGAGCAGTTTTATCAGAAGACAGCTATGCCAATGTATTGATCACAACTACCTTAAGTTACCGCCTGCCATTTTTTATTGGTGGCACCATCAACATGGGTTTGCAAAAAGCATTGGCCTTGAAAGAAAAAATAGGTGCAAGCTATCTTTTAGCGACTCACGACGAACAAAAACGAGCAGAAGGATTCGTTTCAAAAGTTGCGCGTGTCAAATTCGAAGCACATCCAGAGGTTCTTTCTCTGGAGGTGGGTGCTACGTTTATTGTTGAATGATTTCATTTCCTGATGGAAAGATCAATTTAGAAATTCGTTGAGAATTAATGAAAAAAGAATCTTCATGTTTTTTTGATATCAATCAATCTTTAGAATAAGATAACTCCCATTGGCTAAGCTCACATAAAGGGTATTCCCGATAGTGGTCATGCTGAGGCAATTGCCGTTGTAGATTTTTTTCCAGGTTTTTCCACCGTTTTTACTGCAGTCAATGCCATTGGTGCCACAAGCGTAATAGCGTTCATTGACATTGATTACGCAAGATCGATAGCCACTCGGGCCTTTTTTGGGTGCTTGCCAGGTTTTGCCAGCGTCTGTCGAATAATAGCAGGTGTTTTTTGCTTCATGAGGAGCTAAGTAGTTTCCGCCCACAGTTACGATTTCATTTTTGTCAGAAAGTGCTATGGCATAAGGGCCACAAGTAGGGCAGGAAGGATAGGGAAGTGCTGAAATTTCCCATGTTGCTCCTTGGTCTGGGGAATGAAAGAAGCGGGCGCTTAGGCCTCCTGAAACAAAGTAAAAATGCCCATCCAAAACTTGATTGGTTTGTCCGCTGGCTGCATACGCCGCTTCGCCCTGCTTTGCTTGAATTTTAGCAGGTGTAGGTTCCCAATTGAGGCCTCCGTCCAAGGATCGAAAAGTACAAAACTCATTGGCTACAGGGTCTCCGATAAGGAATAAGGTGTCGTTGTCAAAGGCAAGCCCGTCAAAGAAGATGGGTTGACCTTGCCAATCCAAGTGGACTACTTCTGGTTGGCTTGCTCCGCGTGCAATTCTAATCAGATGGCTTGTGTCGTTGCTTTGCATGGCTAGCAGAAATCTAGAGCTATAGGCAAGATCTCTGATTTCCCGATAATTACTATCGAGCTGAAAGGTTTGGATGGTTTTTAAAGACGGGCTCAACACGCGAATATTCGCCAAGTTTGATCCGACTACTATTTTTCTAGTGGGTAGCGTCATTAAAGCCCTTTCATGTTCTTTTTTAGCGCCAGGCGTTCTTGGAATGTAAACCTCGATCTGTGCTGCCGCATTAAAAGAGAATAGCACTAACATAAAACGTAACGTGAGGGATTTCATGAGCCAAATGATTTAAAATATGAATACGAGAATCTTTACTTCTTTATGCGCAAGCTACCTTCTGAAACGCTCCTCAAAACGCGCTTTGGCTTGCGTCTTTAAAGTGTTTAAGTCTGCAGGCGCTTGGCGCTTCCAGCGTTTGTGAGACCACAGCCATCTGCTCGGGTCTTGTGCAATAGCAGTTTCAAGAAACGATGCATGTTTTTCGGTAATATGGCCGTAGTCAAGGCTTTTTGCATCTTGAGTAATTACTTCAAATGAAACCTTATAAAAACCTCTTTTAGAATTTGTTATGTTTACATATACAACAGCACAGTCATAGGCATTAGCGAGATACTCGGGGCCAAAAATGATAGGGCTTTCAACGCCTAAAAAATTCGTCCAGTAGGCTTTTTCTGCGCTAGCAGGTGCTTGATCAGCTAACACCAAAAGCACAGGATTCTTCTTTTCAAAAGCCATTTTATAGTTATCCTGATGAACAACTGTAAGACCAAATCTTTCTCTTTTTTGGGTGAGTTTTTTGTCCCAGAAAGCAGCACTAAGGGGCATCCCAATACCATAGCAAGGTTTGTCGAACCAGAGCGCCGTTGCGCTGATGAGCCACTCCCAATTGTTGAAATGGCTTGAAACTAAAATGATGGGTTTATCGATTGCTTTGAGCTGTGCTAACGTTGAGACATCAGCAGGTGAAAAATGCTGATGGAGGTCTTGAGCAGAGAAACTGAAGTTTTTGATGGATTCAATCAGGACGTCTGCTAAAAAATCGTAGTAGTCATTGCACAAAGCTTTGATTTCAGATTCAGGTTTCTCAGGAAAGGCTAAGCGGAGGTTATCCAAGATGACTTTTCTGCGATAAGGAAGTATGTTTTTAAAGAGCAAACTGATTGCATCCGAAAGTAAATAAAGCCAGCGCAGCGGGAGCAAGGACAGGGGGTAGGCCAATAAGTAATAAACCAAAGCTGCCATTAGAATTGGTATTTATCTTTCCACCACACTTGAATTTGCCTCGCTAATTCTTGTTCTTTGGCACTGCTACCCGGATGAATGAAGTTGGTGCCAGCAATTTCTGAAGGTAAAAATTCTTGGTCATAGAAATTTCCCGGATGATCGTGGCTGTAGTTGTAGGTTTGTCCGTAACCCAATTCTTTCATGAGTTTTGATGGGGCGTTGCGCAGGTGCAAGGGCACCGAAAGGTCTCCGGTTTCTTGGACCAATGCTTGGGCTTGATTGATGGCCATGTAACAAGCATTGCCTTTTGGTGAGCCTGCTAAGTAAATGGTGCATTGGCTCAGGATGATTCTTGATTCTGGCCAACCGACATTTTCGATGGCCGAAAAACAGGTGTTGGCAATGAGAAGCGCATTGGGGTTGGCAAGGCCGATATCTTCTGCCGCTAAAATAACGAGTCGGCGTGCAATAAATTTAGGGTCTTCTCCGCCTTCTACCATTCTGGCGAGCCAATAAACGGCTGCATTTGGATCTGAGCCGCGCACAGATTTGATAAAAGCTGAAATGATGTCGTAGTGCTGCTCGCCGTCTTTGTCATAGCGTGCGAGGCTTTGCTGGGCATTTTGCAACACGACTTCATCAGTGATTTCAATTTTTGCCTGCCCTTGAAAAGTACCGATGATAATTTCAAAAACGTTGAGTAATTTTCTGGCATCTCCACCGGAAATTCTGAGTAAGGCGTTGGTTTCTGTGAGTGTAATTTCTTTCTGCTGTAAGATGCTATCTTCCTTTAACGCTCGATTTAAAAGCGAGAGTAAATCTGCTTTGCTGTGCTGCTCTAGGGTATACACTTGGCAGCGCGAAAGCAGCGCCGAAATAACCTCGAAGGAAGGATTTTCAGTGGTAGCGCCAATGAGCGTGACAATGCCTTTTTCTACAGCGCCCAACAAGGAATCTTGCTGTGCTTTTGAAAAGCGATGAATTTCATCAATAAAAAGTATGGTGCCTTTGGGCTGAAACATCCCGCCCCCTTGTACCTGTGCAATGACATCACGAACGTCTTTAACGCCTGAAGAAATGGCAGAAAGGGTGTGGATAGGTCTTTGTAAATGAGCTGCAATTAAAGTGGCAAGGGTAGTTTTTCCGACCCCTGGTGGTCCCCAAAAAATCATGGAGGGGATCACTCCGGCTTCAATTGCCCTGCGCAATGCTGCGTTTGGGCCAAGTAAATGCTGCTGACCAATGTAGTGGTCGAGCGTTTTAGGCCGCATGCGTTCAGCTAATGGAGCATTCATTACTCAAAGATAAGCAAACTAATTTTAGTATCTTCGTGGCAAAACACGATTCAATGAATGTCTACCTCGACAACGCAGCCACTACGCCTGTAGCCCCAGAAGTAGTGGAGGCAATGGTTCCGGTTCTTTTACAAACTTTTGGTAATCCATCCTCGACGCATGCTTTTGGCCGTCAAGCCAAGGCCCTTCTTGAAAATTCAAGACGTCAAATTGCAAAATATTTAAACTGTGCACCTTCAGAGCTCATTTTTACTTCTGGAGGCACCGAAGCAGATAACATGGCCTTGCATGCGGCTGTTACCCAAATGGGCGTGAAGCGCATCATTACTTCAGCTGCTGAACATCATGCTGTGGGGCATACTGCTACTGCCTTAAAAGACCACGAGCACATTGAAGTTGTGAATTTGACACTCGACTCAAAGGGAAATATTGATCTCAAAGAACTCGAGGCCTTATTACAAGCACCTCAAAAAACAATAGTGTCCTTGATGCACGCCAATAATGAAATTGCCACCTTGTTGCCGCTTGAAAAAGTTTCTAAGTTATGTCGTCAGTACGGTGCGCTGTTTCATTCTGATACAGTTCAAACCATGGGGCATTACGCTTTTGATCTACAGTCTTTAGACATCGATTTCATTACCTGTGCAGCACACAAATTTCATGGCCCAAAAGGCATCGGATTTTTATATGTGAACAAGCAAACAAAAGTAGTTCCTCTCATTCATGGCGGGTCTCAAGA
>JACCDU010092352.1_pt1 | contig 25115 bp, 26 predicted proteins | sample 7446081 | NCBI WGS metagenome assembly JACCDU01 (sample SAMN15323447, study PRJNA562643) | freshwater metagenome | isolation source: river surface water | place: USA:Blue River Watershed | collected 2017-08-17
CTTATGAATACATCCACGCGTACCACGCGCTGAACCTGAAGCTGACCTCGGGCATCTACGGTTCGACCTTCTTCATGCTGACCGGCTTCCATGGCTTCCACGTGACCATGGGCGGCATCATGCTGTCCGTCGTGCTGTACCGCCTGATGAAGGGCCACTTCACTGCAGACCACCACTTCGCGTTCGAAGGCGCTGCCTGGTACTGGCACTTCGTCGACGTCGTCTGGCTCGGCCTGTACGTTGTCGTGTACTGGATGTAATCGGTACCTGCCAAAGAAAAAGCCGCACTTCGGTGCGGCTTTTTTCATGGGGCGAAGAATGTTGCAGGGATGGACAGCCGGTGCCGTGAACCTCATCAGACCGGCCGCTGTGCCGGATGGCAGAAATTAATAGATAATCCCGGTCGGCTGAATCAGCCCCATGCGGTGCATCACCAGCAACAGGATGAACAGCGCGATCGAGAAGCCGACGCGCAGTGCCAATGCCTGCACCGTACGGTTGCTGCGGCCCTTGTCCCGCATCAGGAACACGAGCGCCGAACCGAGGCTGCCGATGATCAGGATGAAGGCGATGGCGACAAAGATTTTCATTCGGAATTCCAAGGCCGGATGAACCGGCAAAACGCGGACAAAGCCGCTGATTGAATCAACACCCTCGATTGTAATGCCTGTCATGCGCGCGCCCTTCCGCATCCGCTGGATACCCCTGATCGCGACCGCCCTGGTGGTCGCGACCGCCATCTCGCTGGGCAACTGGCAAACCCGCCGTGCGGAAGAAAAGCTCGCCATCGAGCAGGCGATCGTCGACCGCAGCAAAGAGCCACCGATCGCGGCTGCCAGCATCAAGCCCGGCCAGCAGCCGGAAGAATTTCGTCGCGTCGATGCTGACGGTGAGTTCCTCGCCGACTGGCCGCTCTACCTCGAGAATCGTCCGCATGGCGCGCAGTCCGGCTTCTACCTGCTGATGCCGCTGCGCATTGCCGACAGCGGCGACGTCGTGCTGGTGGCGCGTGGCTGGTTCCCGCGTGACCCGGCCGATCGCACGCGCATCCCGGACGTGCCCGTGCCCAAAGGTCGTCAGCACATCGAAGGCAGCGTGCGCAGCCATGCAACGCGCGTGATGCAGTTGGGCGATGCGTCGGCCGTGAAGCCTGGCGCCCTCTTGCAAAACATCGACCCGGCCGGATTTGCGGCCGCCAGCGGCCTGCATGTGCAGGCTTTTATAATCGAGCAGATCAACGACACGCACGACGGCCTCGTGCGCGACTGGCCGGCCCCGTCGGCCGGGGTCGACAAACATCGCGGCTACGCGTTCCAGTGGTATGCACTGGCCGCCGTCGCCTTCCTGTTTTACCTGATCACGGGAATCCGAAGTGCAAGCAAACGACATGAACAAGCCTGACGCCGGTGCGCCGGCAACTGCCGAAGTCAAGCGCCGTACCAACTGGACGCTGTTCCTCGTGCTCGCGGTCTGCGCGGCGCCGATCATGCTGTCCTACCTGACCTATTACGTGATCAAGCCGCAGGCGCGTAACAACTATGGCGACCTGATCGACCCGCGCAATTACCCGATCCCCGACCTCGGCGCGACCACGCTCGACGGCAAGCCGGCGTCGCTGAAGGATTACGAAGGAAAATGGCTGATGCTGCAAGCCGACGTCTCCGCCTGCGCCAAGCCCTGCACCGACAAGCTCTACTGGCAGCGCCAGTTGCGCCTCGCGCAAGGCAAGGAAATGGAACGTGTCGAACGCGTCTGGCTGGTCCTCGACAACCAGCCGATCGCGACCGAGCTGATCAAGGAATATGACGGCACCCGCATCCTGCGTGTCGATCCAAAAAAGCTCGCAGCATGGCTGCCGGTGCCGGCCGGCGACAACGTGGCCGAGCACATCTACATGATCGACCCGCTCGGCAATCTGATGATGCGATGGCCGAAGGATCCCGACGCCAACAAGATCAAGAAAGACATCATCAAGCTGCTGAAGGCTTCGGCCATCGGTTGACCTGAGGCCGGCGTCGGATAGCGCCGGCCAACTCGCCAGCAGGCTTACCAGACCCCATCGGATATAACGACCATGCTGCTCTTCCTTGCGATCAAGGCGCTGCTGGTGGCCACCGTGCCGCTGACCATCGTCTACCTGTCGCGCGGCACCGATCGCTATCGCAAGCTGGCGTGGGTGATGGTGTTCTTCACATTCGATTTGATCGTGTTCGGCGCATTCACGCGCCTGACCGACTCCGGCCTCGGCTGCCCCGACTGGCCGGGCTGCTATGGCGAAGCCAATCCTTTCCTCGCGCATGAAGACATCAGCGCCGCCGAAGCCGCGATGCCAACCGGCCCAGTGACCGTGTTCAAGGCGTGGATAGAAATGATCCATCGCTACCTCGCGATGGCCGTCGGCTTGCTGATCATTGTCACCCTGGTCGCGTCGGTGCGCTTGTGGAAGCGCGAACGCCTGCCGCGCCATGCGCCCGGATTGCCGGTCTTGCTGCTGCTGTTCGTCTGCGTGCAAGGTGCCTTCGGTGCCTGGACCGTCACGCTGAAGCTGCAGCCTGTCATCGTCACCACCCACCTGCTGTTGGGCATTTCATTGCTGGCATTGTTGGCATGGCATGCGATGCGCCAGAGCGAGGCCCCGGTGGTCGGCGCCGCTGCGGCGCGCCTTCGTGTGCCGGCGGCGATTGCGCTGGCCGTCACCTTCGTGCAGCTGGCGCTCGGGGGCTGGGTCAGCACCAACTATGCGGCGCTGGCCTGTGGCAGTTTCCCCTTGTGCCGTGGCGAACTGATGCCGGCGATGGACTTCGCGCATGGATTCACGCTGTGGCGCCATCTGGGCATGACTGCCGCTGGCGATTACCTGCCGTTCGAGGCACTGGTCGCGGTGCATTGGGTGCATCGCTGCTTTGCCTTCGTGGTGCTGGTCGTGGTCGGCTGGACTGCCTGGCGTGCTGCGAACGTTGACGGCGTGCAGAAGCCGGCGCGCCTGCTGCTGGCGCTGATCCTGCTGCAATTCTGTTCCGGCATCGCGACCGTCGTTTTCAACTGGCCATTGGCGCTGGCTGTCCTGCATAACGCCGGCGCAGCGCTCTCGGTGCTGTTGCTCGTCATGCTAAACTACCGCCTCTCCCTGCATCCGGCGAGCACAGGCGCCGCCTCCCGGACCACGCTGTCTCCCGCCTGAGAATTTCAGTTTCATTCATGACGACCCTCACTGCCCAGCCGAACCGTATCGCCCAATATTGGGCGCTGACCAAGCCGCGTGTCACGCAGCTGGCTGTGTTCTGCGCCGTGATCGGTATGTTCCTCGCCGTGCCCGGCCTGCCCGACTGGCGCGTGCTGGTGGCCGCCACCATCGGCATCTGGCTGCTGGCCGGTGCCGCGTTTGCCGTCAACTGCCTGGTCGAGCGTGAAATCGATGCGCGCATGGCACGCACCGCGCGCCGCCCGGTGGCCAGCGGCGAGATCACCGTGCCGCAGACACTCGTTTTCTCCGGCATCATCGGCGGCCTCGGCATGTGGGTGCTGTACGCGCTGGTCAATCCATTGACCATGTGGCTGACCTTTGCGACCTTCGTCGGCTACGCCGTCATCTACACCATCATCCTCAAGCCGGCGACGCCGCAAAACATCGTCATCGGCGGCCTGTCGGGCGCGATGCCGCCGGCATTGGGCTGGGCGGCCATTGCCAATGACGTGCCGATGCAAGCGTGGATTCTGGTGCTGATCATCTTCATCTGGACCCCGCCGCATTTCTGGGCACTGGCCATGTACCGCCGCGACGACTATGCGAAGTCGGGCTTGCCGATGCTGCCGATTACGCATGGCATGGAGTTCACGCGCTTCCATGTCTGGCTGTACACGATCGCGCTGTTCGCGACCACCATGTTGCCGTTTGCGGTGCGCATGAGCGGCCTGCTCTACCTCGTCTCGGCCGTCGTGCTGGGCGCGATCTTCCTCTGGTATGCATGGCGGCTGTGGAAGCACTATGACGACCTCGTCGCGCGCAAGACCTTTGCCTATTCGATCATTTACCTGTCGCTGCTGTTTGCGGCATTGCTGATCGACCACTACATTCCCTATTGATCTTCTTTTAAGGAGAACGGCATGCGCAAGCAGCTGAAGCTCTGGATCAGCGTGCTGGCGTGCGCGTTCGCCATCACGTCGCTGGTGGCCTGCGACAACAAGCCGCCCGCACCGAAGGCCGCTTTCTCGAACACGGACGTAACCGGCTTCGACTATGCAAAGGGCTTCGAGCTGACCGACCACACCGGGCAGAAACGCACGCTGGCCGATTACAAGGGCAAGGTCGTGGTGGTGTTCTTCGGCTTCACGCATTGCCCGGACGTGTGCCCGACCACGCTGGCCGAAATGGCTGCCGTGAAGAAGGAACTCGGTGTCGATGGTGACAAGCTGCAGGTGCTGTTCATCACCGTTGACCCGGAGCGCGATACCCAGCAAGCGCTGGCTGATTTCGTGCCGGCCTTCGATCCCGGTTTCGTCGGGCTGTACGGCAGCGCCGAACAAACGGAACAAGTCCGAAAAGATTACAAGCTGTTCGTGCAGAAGGTCGCCAACAAGCAAGGTGGCGGTTACAGCGTCGACCATACGGCCGCCAGCTACGTGTATGACCCGCAAGGGCGCGTCCGCCTGTTCATGCGCAGCGGCCAGGGCCCGCAAGCGGTGCTGCACGACATCAAGCTGTTGCTGGCTGGCGGCTGATCCTTCACGGCGTTTTCGCGGACCATGAAAAAACGCGTCCCGAGGGACGCGTTTTTTGCACAGACGACGGAAGAAGTGCGGCTTACTGGTAAGCCGCCAGCGCTGCCTTCATCTTTTTCATCGCCGCGACTTCGATCTGGCGAATGCGCTCGGCCGACACGCCGAATTCGTCCGCCAGCTCATGCAGGGTTGCCCCCGAGCCATCGTCGCTGGCCAGCCAGCGCGCCTCGACGATGCGGCGCGAGCGCGCATCCAGTTGCGACAGCGCCTGTTCCAGCCCTTCGGACTGCAGCTTGTCGACCTGGCGTGCCTCCAGCACCTTCAGTGGCTCCGAATGCTCGGACGACAGGTAGGCGATCGGCGCGAACTTGTTGTCCTCATCGTCATCGGTCGGGGCTTCGAGCGCGACGTCGCGACCCGACATGCGGGTCTCCATCTCGATCACTTCCTCGCGCTTGACGTTCAGCGTTTGCGCCAGCTGGTCGACCTGCTCGGACGACATCGCGTCGAGGCCGGTCTTGTGACTGCGCAGATTGAAGAACAGCTTGCGCTGCGCCTTGGTCGTGGCCAGCTTCACCACGCGCCAGTTGCGCAGGATGTATTCGTGAATCTCGGCCTTGATCCAGTGCATCGCATACGACACCAGCCGCACGCCCTGCTCCGGGTCGAAGCGCTTGACCGCTTTCATCAGGCCGACATTGCCTTCCTGGATCAGGTCGGCATGCGGCAGGCCGTAGCCAAGGTAGCCGCGCGCGATCGACACCACCAGCCGCAAGTGCGACATGATCAGCTGCTGTGCGGCAGCCAGATCGCCTTCGTCGCGCAGCTTGCGGGCGTGCGCAGTCTCTTCCTCCTGCGACAGCATGGGCAGGCGGTTGACCGACGAGATGTAGGCATCCAGATTGCCCAGGCCGCCCGAAAAACCGAGAGCCAGTGCCGAGCGACCAGCCGGCACGAGGGCAGACGATGCGGACATAGCAGTCATTGTTTCTCCTGTATTGGACTCGGGGGACACCATCCATGGCAGTCCCGACAAATCAATATTAGCACTCTCGCGGGGAGAGTGCTAATCCCGGCAAATGCCGGCACATGGTTGCCGGGTGGATGAGAGAATTTATCAGACCGGCAATAGCCGCAAAGGTGCCCCGCCGGCACCGGGTTCGCCTTTGCGGAGCGCGGCTTTGCCGGCAAGCGCCGGACAGGCGGGCTGGCCGCCTCTCAGCCGGCGATACGCAGCGCGCGCCGTACCGACATCGCAGCGCCCAGCACGCCCAGTGCGGCGCTGGCCGCCAGCAGTCCGGCCACAGTCTGCGCATTCAGCGGTTGCAGCAGGAAGGCCGAGCCGTACAGGCTGGCCAGCTGGCCGACCGAGGTATTAAGCAGCTCCAGCGCGCCCAGCACGGCCAGCAGCGCCAGCCCGCCGGCTGCCAGTCCCAGCACCCCGCCCATGTAAAAGAACGGGCGGGCGACGAAGGCATCGGTTGCGCCCAGCAGGCGTGCCACGCCGATTTCCTCGTGCTGCGTCACGATCTGCAGGCGGATCGTGTTGAACACCACCGCCAGCACCACGCCGCACAGGCTGGCCGCCAGCAGCGCCAGCACCGACGAGGCCAGCTGCAGCAGCGCGGCCAGCCGCTTGATCCAGGCCGCGTCCAGCTGCACGGTCTCGACGCCGGCGATCTTCTGCATCGCGGCGGCCAGCTTTTCGATGCGCGCCGGCGCTGCGCCATCGTCGCCATCGGCATTACCCGCGCCGGCGATGCGCACCACGTAGGCATCAGGCAAGGGGTTGCTGCCCAGTGCGGCCACCACATCGCCGAGGCCGGCGCGCGCCTTCATCGCGTCCAGCGCCTTTTCGCGCGGGATGTAGTCGAGTTTGGCCGACACGCCGGCCAGCTTCGCCGCCTGCCGAATGTCATCGGCAATCGCCTGTGCGCGGTCGCGCGCGACCTCGGTGGACAGGAAGACGCTGATCTCGGGATCGACGGCGAGCTCGCGCGATACCGGGCGCAGGTTCTCGAGCAAGGTCAGGCCGGCCAGCGGCAGCATCAGCGCCAGCGCAATCACCAGCACGTTGAAGCCGAAGCTGCCCGGCATGCTGCGGATGCGGGCCAGGGCGGCGCCCAGGGCCATCGAATGTTCGCGGATCCAGGTCTTCATGCGCCCACCTCGCTGCTGGCGTCGTGCATCGCGACGACCTTGCCGTGTTCAAGAAGCACCACGCGGTCGGCCCGCTGCAGCAGCCGGTCATCGTGTGTGGAGATGATGCAGGTGACGCCTGCGGCATTGAAGGCCTGCAGCATGTCGAGCACCACCCGGGCGCTTTCGCGGTCGAGATTGGCGGTCGGTTCGTCGGCCAGGATGATGCGCGGCTTGTGCACGACGGCGCGCGCGATCGACACGCGCTGCTGTTCGCCGCCGGACAGCGCCTGCGGTGGCAGGTCAGCCTTGGCCGCCAGCCCCACGCGGTCCAGTGCGACCTTCGCGCGTTGCTCTGCCTCGGCCGGCGTTGCGCCGCCGACGACCAGCGGCATCATCACGTTCTGCAGCACGCTGCGGTCATTCAGCAGGCGATGCTGTTGCAGGATCAGGCCCAGCTTGCGGCGCAGGTAGGGCAGCGTGGCGCGGTTGAGCTTGCGCATGTCCTGCCCGCTGACCAGCAGCACGCCGCCGGTCGGGCGCTCGATGCCGGCGATCAGTTTCAACAGCGTGGACTTGCCCGCACCGGACGGACCGGCCAGGAAGACCAGTTCGCCTTCATTGATGTCGAGAGTCACGTCGGCCAGTGCCGGGACATTGCCCGGATAGGTCTTCGAGACGTGGGAAAAAGAGATGATGGACATGGGCGATCAGCCTCGTTGAGCCTTCTTCGTCGTAAATGGGATCAGCCCAGCAGGGCGTCGACGAATTCTTCGGCGACGAAGGGCTGCAAGTCGTCGATACCTTCACCAACGCCAATGAAATAGACCGGCACGGCGCGCTGCTTGACGATCGCCGCCAGTACGCCGCCCTTGGCGGTGCCGTCGAGCTTGGTCACCACCAGGCCCGTGAGCGTCAGCGCATCGTCAAAGGCCTTCACCTGCGCCAGCGCGTTCTGGCCGGTATTGCCATCGATGATCAGCAGCACTTCGTGCGGCGCGGTGTCGATCGCCTTGCCGATCACGCGCCGTACCTTCTTCAACTCATCCATCAGGTGCAGCTGCGTCGGGAGGCGTCCCGCGGTATCGATCATCACCACGTCGGCGCCACGCGCGCGACCGGCCTGCACTGCATCGAAGGCCACGGCGGCCGGGTCGCCTGATTCCTGTGCGATCACGTCCACACCATTGCGCTGGCCCCAGATGGCCAGCTGTTCGCGCGCGGCTGCGCGGAAGGTGTCGCCGGCGGCCAGCAGCACCTTCTGGCCGTGTGCCTGCATGTGCTTGGCCAGCTTGCCGATGGTAGTGGTCTTGCCGGCACCGTTGACGCCGGCGATCATCATCACCAGCGGCTGCTCGCGGCCGAGCATCAATGGCCTTTCCAGCGGCTGCAGCAGATCGATCATCAGGGCGCGCAGCGCGGCCTTCACCTGTGCCGCCTCGGCCAGCTTTTCCTGCTTCACTTTCGCCTTCAGCGCATCGAGCAGGTACTGGGTGGCCTCGACGCCGGCATCGGCCATCAGCAGCGCGGCCTCCAGCTCGTCGTACAGGTCGTCGTCGATTTTCGTGCCGGTGAACAGCGTCGCAATGCCGGACGAGGTGCGCGACAGGCCGGCCTTCAGGCGGCCCAGCCACGAAGATTTTTTGGCGGCTGCGGCTGCCGGGTCCGCGACCGGGGCGCGCACGATGTCGGCATCGGCCTGCGGCGCCGGGACAAGTGCCTGTGCAGCTTGCGGGGACGCAGGCGCTACGCCCGTAGCCAACCCGGCCGATGCTTCGGTCTGGGCTGGCTGGGCGGATTCGGTCGCGGTGGTGGGTTCTTTGGGTTTGCGCTTGAAGAAACTAAACATCGTGGCCCGAGGCTGCGCTGCGAGGAAAAAAATTGACGGCTACAATCCGGCGGCTGGGGTCGGCAGACCGTGCAGCGTCGAAGCAGCATTTTCATTCGTGTATGACCCGTGATTTTAACAGAGCGAAGACCATGATTTTCCGATCCGGATCGCTGGTGCTTGCCAGCTTGTTCAGCCTCCTGAGTCTCCTGAGTCTCCTGAGCCTTGCACTGCTGCCCGCCGGCAGCGCCTTGGCCGGCCCTGCGGCGCAGGAATTCCATTTGTCCAATGGCATGAAGGTCATCGTCAACGAAGACCACCGTGCGCCGACCGTCGCGCACATGGTCTGGTATCGCGTCGGCAGCATGGACGAGCAGAATGGCGTGACCGGCGTTGCGCACGTGCTGGAGCACATGATGTTCAAGGGGACGAAGCAGCTCAAGCCCGGCGAGTTCAGCGAGCGGGTCGCCAAGCTGGGCGGACGCGAAAACGCCTTCACCAGCAAGGACTACACCGCCTACTTCCAGCAGGTCGAAAAGAGCCGCCTCGAAAAAGTGATGGCGCTCGAAGCCGACCGCATGCACAACCTGACCATGGACGCCGCCGAGTTCGGCAAGGAGATCCGCGTCGTGATGGAGGAGCGCCGGCTGCGCACCGACGACCAGCCGCTGTCATTGCTGAACGAGGCGCTGAACGCAACCGCTTGGGTTGCCCATCCTTACCGCAATCCTGTGGTCGGCTGGATGGATGATTTGCAAAACATGAAAGCCAGCGATGCGCTCGACTGGTACCGCCGCTGGTATGCGCCGAACAATGCGACGCTTGTGGTGTCCGGTGACGTCGACGCCAAGCAGGTGCTGGCACTGGCGCAGAAGCATTTCGGCCGCATCCCGTCCAAGCCCTTGCCGGTGACCAGGCCGCAGCAAGAACCGGTGCAAACCGGCGTCAAGCGCGTGACCGTCAAGGCGCCGGCCGAGAATCCTTACCTGATACTGGCCTGGAAGGTGCCGAAGCTGAACGATGTCGAGAAAGATCACGAAACCTTCGCCCTTGAAGTGCTGGCCGCCGTGCTTGACGGCTATGACAATGCGCGACTGCCGGCGCGGCTGGTGCGCACCGAGCGGCTCGCCAATTCGGTCGATGCCGGCTATGACGGCATGGAGCGCGGACCGGTGATGTTCGCGATGTCGGGCGAGCCGACGCCCGGCACGCCCCTCGATAAGCTGGAAGCGGCATTGCGCGCCGAGCTCACGCGCGTTGCCAGCGAGGGCGTATCCGAACAGGAGTTGCGTCGCGTGAAGGCCCAGCTGATCGCCAGCCAGGTCTACAAGCGCGACTCGGTCTTCGGGCAAGCGATGGAGATCGGCACCATGGAAATGGCCGGCATCTCGCACAAGCAGATCGACCGCATCATCGAGCGCCTGTCAGCGGTCACGCCCGACCAAGTGCAGGCCGTGGCCCGCAAATATTTTTCCGATGACCAGCTGACCGTTGCGACGCTGTTTCCGCTGCCGATGTCGGCGCAGGCGACTCGCCCGGCCAGCGTTCCCGGCTTGCGCCACTGACGGGAGCGCCCCATGTCCATCCTGAACACCCAGACCGCGATGTCCATCATGCCTGTCATGCCACGCCAGTTTCATCGCCTGCGCGCCACTGCCGGCGTCGCCATCGTTGCCATTGCCACGTTCTTTGCGTCGGCGGGCACGGCGCAGGCTGCGCTCAACATCCAGCACTGGACGCTGGACAATGGCGCGCGCGTCTATTTCGTCGAAAGCCATACCATCCCCATTCTTGATGTCAGCATCGAGTTCGATGCCGGCAGCCGTCGCGACCCGGTCGGCAAGGCCGGGCTATCGTCGCTGACCCAGGCAATGCTGGCGCGCGGCCTGCGGCAGGCGACGCTGGCTGATGGCCGCAATGAAGCGGCGATGAGCGAAGCCGAAATCTCCGATGCGCTCGCCGACGTGGCCGCGCAGCGCGGCGGCGGCGCGGCCACCGATCGCGCCGGCATGTCGATGCGTACGCTGGTGTCGAAGGGCGAACGCGACGTGGCGATCCGCATGCTCGCGCGCCTGCTGGCGCAGCCGGCCTTCCCGGCCGACCTGTTTGCGCGTGACAAGGCGCGCACCGTATCGGCGATCCGTGAATCCCTGACCAAGCCGGAGTCCATCGCCAGCAAGGCCTTCTGGCGCCTGGCCTATGGCAGCCATCCGTATGGCGTCGAGGCGACGGTAGAGTCGGTCGAGGCCATTTCGCGCGAGGACATGCAGGCCTTCCATCGTGCGCACTACGTGACTGGTACGGCGGTGATCTCGATGATCGGCGACATCTCGCGTGCAGAAGCCGAGGCGATCTCGCGTGAACTGACGCTGCGCCTGCCGGCAGCAGTGCCGGACGGCAAACCCCTGCCTGTGTTGCCTGAGGTGACGCTGCCGCAGCGCGCGGAAGAACGCATTCCGCACCCGGCGTCGCAATCGCACATCCTGATCGGCATGCCCGCGCTGTCGCGTGGCGATCCGGATTTCTATGCGCTGACGGTCGGCAATTACATTCTCGGCGGCGGCGGTTTCGTATCGAGGCTGACCAAGGAAGTGCGCGAAAAGCGCGGACTGGCTTACAGTGCCTACAGCTATTTCAGCCCGATGCTGCAGCCGGGCCCTTATCAGGCCGGCCTGCAGACGCGCAAAGACCAAAGCGACGAAGCCTTGCAGGTCGTGCGCGACAGCATTGCTGCGTGGTTGCGCGATGGTCCGACGCAAGCCGAGCTGAAAGCAGCGAAAGACAACCTGATTGGCGGCTTTGCACTGCGCATCGACAATAACCGCAAGATCCTCGACAACATTTCGGTGATTGGCTATTACCAGTTGCCGCTGGATTATCTGGACACCTGGACTGATAAAGTGGCGAAAGTCACTGTGGCCGATATTCGTGCCGCCTTTGCGCGCAAGCTTTCAATGGATCGCATGGTGACCGTCATCGTCGGTGCCGAGGGGCACGGTGCAAAAGCCGACGCCAGCAGCAATGCGGCCGATGCCAGCGTGCTGGCCAACTGACATGTGCTCGCTGCGCGAGACCGTCGTGCACAAAACGATAGACCAGGAAATTTGAATTGAAAAAAGCTAGCCCGGCCCGTCATGCGGGAGCGCCCAGGCAGGTGCGCATCATTGGCGGTGACTGGAAGCGCACGCCGCTGCCGGTGCCCGAACTCGATGGCCTGCGCCCGACGCCGGACCGTGTGCGCGAGACGGTGTTCAACTGGATCGAGCACCTTCAACATCGCAATTGGACGGGGCGGCGCTGTCTCGACCTGTTTGCCGGCACCGGCGCGCTTGGCTTCGAGGCTGCAAGCCGCGGTGCTGCCGCTGTCACGATGATCGAATCCCACCCGGCTGCGACCCGACAATTGCGGGCAACCTGCGATAAGTTGAACGCAACTGCTGTCAATGTGCTGCGCGGCGATGCGCTTGCCAAAATGGCGTCCTTGCCCGGCCCGTATGACCTGATCTTCCTCGACCCGCCCTACGGCATGAAGTTGCTGCCGGAGCTGTTGCCGCACTGTGCCCGCTTGCTGCAGCAGGGAGGTCTGGTCTATGCTGAATCCGACCAGCCGTTTGCCGAGCCGAAGGCCGATTGGTTGCAGGGTTGGCAGGTGGTGCGGGCGGACAAGGCGGGGCAGGTGTATTTTGGCTTGCTGATGCCGGAAGATAATGGCGTGAATTAAGGAGATGCTGAGAAAACCCGTGATTTGTGGAGAACCGGCACCTCAGTGTGCCGTCGGTTCGCGGCAATTCAAGATGGGGATCGCCGTTTCAAGGCTACAAATGTTTGCGGGTTTGTTTCATCAGCGCTTCCTTAGGGCATAATTCGCCTTCCTTGAGACAGGGCAGGCAAAGATATTGCCCGTAAATAAGAACCCAGAGGGACAGCACCATGGTCACAGCCGTATACCCCGGTACCTTCGATCCGCTGACGCGTGGTCATGAGGACCTGGTGCGCCGGGCGTCCGGCTTGTTCGACAAGCTGATTGTCGGCGTCGCCGACAGCAAGGCCAAGCGCCCGTTCTTCACGATGGAAGAGCGCCTCGATATCGCGCGCGAAGTGCTGGGTCATTATCCGAATGTCGAGGTTGAAGGTTTTTCCGGACTGCTGAAAGATTTCGTGCGCACCCATGATGCGCGCGTGATCGTGCGCGGCCTGCGCGCCGTATCCGACTTCGAATACGAATTCCAGATGGCCGGCATGAACCGCTACCTGTTGCCCGATGTCGAGACCCTGTTCCTCACGCCGTCCGACCAGTACCAGTTCATCTCCGGCTCCATCGTGCGCGAGATTGCGCTGCTCGGCGGCGACGTATCGAAGTTCGTGTTTCCGTCGGTCGAGCAATGGCTCAATAAAAAGATCGCAGCGCAGCAGGCGTGACGCTCGATCTATACTGAACCGGACTTGCTCTTCCCGGTCGCCTGATCGCAGATTCAACCCCGAGCAACACCTGACGCTACACCGAGGCAGCATCCATGGCACTGATGATCACCGACGATTGCATCAACTGCGACGTCTGCGAGCCCGAGTGCCCGAACGAAGCGATCTTCCTCGGCCCGCTGATTTACCAGATCCATCCTGACAAATGCACCGAGTGCGTCGGTCATTTTAATGAGCCGCAGTGCCAGCAGGTATGTCCGGTGGCTTGCATCCCGGTCGATCCTGCCCACCAGGAAACCCGCGAACAACTGCAAGCCAAGTACGACGCGCTGCAGGCGGGTGCTTCCCCCGCGCCGTGAAGCAGGTGGCGTTCCGGCGTCACATTTCTTGTCCTGCCTCAAGCACGAAACCAATACTTCTCCGCCCAAGTCTTATTCGAATTTCGTTGCGTTATAGTTGATCAGGCAGGTGGGACTCTGGCGAGACCCGGGTTCGCGTCCCGCATTGCCACCCTGTGCGATCAGACCCTGAGGCAGTCAGCGATGAGACCCTTGCTTCGCGGCGCGTTGCTCTGTTCCGCTTATGTCGCTTTTGCAGGGCTCGGGCTGGCCTTCGCCTTTGTCCACGGCACCGTGTCACCCGTGTGGCCGCCGACAGGTCTGGCGATTGCGATGCTGACCTTGTGGGGGCCGCGTTTCTGGCCCGCTGTCGCAGGCGGCGCTTTCATCGCCAACTTCGTTTTCGCTTCCGACCCGCTGGCAGTCTCGGCCGGCATTGCCGTCGGCAATGCGCTGGAAGCCATTACCGGCGCCGCACTGCTGCGACGGTGGAAAGTGTCCGGCGAAGTCACACGCATACGCGATGCGTCTTGCATGATCGCGGTCGCGCTGATCGCACCTTGTGTGTCTGCACTCTTTGGAGTGTTCAGCCTGACGTTGGGCGGGCTGTCCGGGTGGGCGGAGTTCGTGCGCGTCTGGACCGTCTGGTGGTTCGGCGATTGCATGGGCGCGCTGGTGTTTGTGCCCTTGCTGCTGGCCTTCCTCGGACGCTCCTGGCCGCTCATCTTCCCCGAACGGCGCAACGAGCTGGCGCTGGTCTGCCTCGTTACCTTGCTATTGTTGCGGCTGGCTTTCATGCCGCCCGGCGAGCTGACCACGCTGGGCATCGACCGGTTGCCGCTGAGCGTGTTTGCGTTTCCGCCGCTGCTGTGGGCGACGCTGCGGCTGCGCCCGCGTGAAGCATCGGCGGTGCTTGCCTGGGCCTGCTTGCTGGCCGTCAGTTTTACGGCCGGCGGCAGCGATGCGCAATCGGCGCCGGGGCCGCTGCTGCAATTGCAGATGGAGTTGTTCGGCATTGCTGCCAGCACGCTGGCAATGATGGGCGTCATCATCGAGCGCACGCAGGCGCGCGAGGGCGAACGTGCCGAACAAGCACGCCTGGCCGCGATTCTCGCCAGCCTGCGTGAAGGCGTGATCATCGCCGACATGCAGGGCAATGTGCTGGAGATGAATCCGGCGGCGCTCGAGATCCACGGCTTCAGCACACCCGACCAGGGCACCGGCAAGATGGTCGACTTCGCGTCCGAGTTCGAGCTCAGCGACCTGGCCGGCGAGCCCATACCCATGAGCCACTGGCCGCTGGCCCGCTTGCTGCGCGGCGAGGAGTTCGCCGACTTCGAGCTCAGTGTGAAACGCCAGGGCCGGCACGACCCCATCATCATCAGCTTCAGCGGACGCTTGGTGCGCGACGCCAGCGGGCGCGCCAATCTGTGCGTGCTGACGATACGCGACGTCACCGAGCGCAAGCGTGCCGAGAAGCGCGAACGCGAAGCGGCACTGCACGATCCGCTGACCCTGCTGCCCAATCGCGCGCTGGTGCTCGAGTACGGCAGTCACTTGCTGGCTGCGGCTCGCCGCAATCACTGCAACAGTTCGCTGCTGTTCGTGGACCTCGATCATTTCAAGCCCATCAATGACGAATATGGCCATACGATGGGCGATCGCGTGCTGCAGGTGGTCGCGCACCGGCTGCAGGAGTGCACCCGTCAGGAAGACCTGGTAGGGCGGCTGGGCGGCGACGAGTTCGTGATCCTGCTGCCTTACCTCGATGCCCGGCACCAGTGGGCCTCGGTGGTGGCCCAGCATGTGGTCGACAGCATCAGCCGTCCGATCGTGATCGATGGCCTCGAGCTGTCGGTGGCGCCGTCGATCGGCATCAGCATCTTCCCGGACCACGGCAACGACGTGGCGGAGCTGATCCATGCGGCCGACGTCGCGATGTACGAAGCCAAGCAGAGCGGCCGCGCTTGCTTCCGGATATATTCGCCCGGTGAGCCGCGCAATCCGGCAACCGCAGCCGGAGGCGTGACGCGCAGCAGCGCCGTCAAGGCGGCACGACTGCGGGATTCATGACGGCATCGACGAGGGACTATGGACAGTACAGCAAGCAAGAACACGATTTGCCTGTGGTTCGACGGCACCGCACAAGACGCGGCACAGTTTTATGCGGCGACCTTTCCGGACAGCCGGGTCGGTCAGATCTATCACGCGCCCGGCGATTACCCGAGCGGCAAGGAAGGCAATGTGCTGATGGTCGAGTTCACGGTGATGGGCATACCGTGCATCGGCCTCAACGGCGGGCCGGCTTTCAGGCACAGCGAGGCGTTCTCGTTCCAAGTGGCCACCGATGACCAGGCCGAGACCGATCGTTTGTGGAACGCGATCGTTGCCAACGGCGGCCAGGAAAATGCCTGTGGCTGGTGCAAGGACAAGTGGGGCCTGTCGTGGCAGATCACGCCGCGCGTGCTGATGGAAGCGATGGCAGATCCGGATCGCGCGGCCGCGAAACGCGTGTTCGACGCGATGATGACGATGATGAAGATCGACGTCGCCGCGATCGAGGCTGCGCGCCGCGGCTGACGCGCATCTCGGTCACCAGCGAGTCGCCGCGCCGGCTGATGATGTCGACATCGCTGGTCTCGCCTGCCGTCACCGGCAGGCCGAAGGGTTGCCCGATCATGCGGGCGAGGTCGACGCCGAATAATCCTGCGGCTGCCGGATTGACGAACTGCACGATGCCCGCCGCATCGACGATCACAAAGGCATCGGGGCTGCGCTCGATCAGGCTGCGCAACAGCGCCTCGCTGGCTGCCAGTTGTGCTGTCAGCTCCCGTACCTGGACAGGGTCGCACTCGCCGGACGGGATAATGGTGCCGCGTCGCTTTCCGGCGAGGGAGCTGGCGCTGCTCGGTCCGGCGTTGCAGAGTCCGGTGATCCTGTGTCCGACGGCGCGCTGGCGGCCGGCCGGCTGCTGCCGGTCAGCACGCCCTCGACCTGCACAAATGGCACGCCGATGTGGAGGCCATGGTCATCGATCCAGAACTCGCGGATCGTCGGGTCATGTTTCGAACCACGCATCTTCAGGACCGTCAGGCTGCGATACATGCGGCTGCCGATCTCGACATAGCGCAGCAAGATGATGGTGTCGAACATGGTCGACAAGTGTTGTTCGGACACGTGGGAAGCGCCGACCAGCGGGCCGATGTCGGCCGTCAGCAGCGTGGTGATCTGCTAGCGCTTGACCAGCATCGTCAGCCCGAGAATGAAATTGCGAAACGTCTTTTCGGACGCCAATCGGTGCAGCGCGCTCAGCGTATCGAGCACCAGTCGTTGCGGATGGAAGTCGGCGATCAGGTCCTTGATGCGTATCAGTCGGTCTTCGAGGCTGGCGCTTTCCGGATACTCGCAGAGCATGCGCAGGCTGCCCGCGCTTTCCAGCCTTTCGATGTCGTGGCCCCAGGCGCGCGCATTGCGGATCAGTTGTTCGCGGCTTTCTTCAAATCCCAGGAACAGGCCGCGCTCGCCGGCAGCGGCGCCGCCGGCAATGAATTCGATGGCCGTCAGCGTCTTGCCGACACCGGTTTGGCCCGACACCAGCGTCGTCGAATCGCGATAGAGCCCGCCACCGGGCATGCCGTCGAGTTCGGGGTTGCCAAACGCGGTGCGCACGCTGGTCGACGGGTGCTGCAATGGAATCGTCGACAGCGGCACCACCTCGATGCCGCGCCCCGGCACGATCACGAACGGGAATTCGCCGCGCCGGTGCGGGACACCGCGCATCTTCAAGATTTCCAGCGTCCGGCGGCGCAACTCCGCTTCCCGCACATTGCGCAGCACGATCACGTTGTCGACCACGAATTCCTCGATGCCATACCGACTGATATCGCCGTCATCGGTGGTCCGTTCACTGGTGATGACGGAAGTCACGCCCATGCCGCGGATGGCCCGCGTAATGCGGAAGAGTTCGGAACGCACCAGAACCGCATCCGGGAAGCGCGCAAACAATGCCGTCACCGCATCGATCGCCAGCCGCCGCGCCCCCACCTTCGCAATCGCTGCCTGAATGCGGGCCAACAAACCGCCGAGATCATAGTCCCCGACCAGTGGCACCTCTTCGCCGACCAGGGCCGAGCCATCAACGAAGACCAGCTTGCCGTCGGCCTCGAAGGCGGCAAGATCCCAGCCTATCGACTGCATGGCCATGCGCAAATCATCGGGGGAATCTTCGAGCGTGACAAAGACACCGGCCTCCTGCGCCTGGCGTATGCCTTCGACCAGGAATTGGGCGGCGAAAATGGTCTTGCCGGTGCCTGCGGTTCCCGTCACAAGGCTTGCGCGCTGCGAGGGCATGCCGCCGGCCGCTATCAGGTCAAAGCCCGGGATTCCGGTGGCCACCATGTCCATGTCAGTGCTCACGGGGCTGTTCCTGTTGCGCCCGGGCCGGCGGCGTGCTGTCGGCATGATCGTCGCCGGCATGCTCGTTGCCGCGGTGCTCGAGGCCGAGCGCCTGCAATACCTTGAACGGGTCGGAAAGGTCGCCCACCACGCGCAAGGCTGGCGGCGGCGCGATGCGGATCGTGACCGGCGTGGCAAACACCTGAGCCGCCTCGGCAAGTTCAGGCTGAGCCTGAACGTCGATCAAGACCAGTTCGTAATCGTCATCGAGGCGTTGCTCGCAAAGGCGCCGCAGGTTGTCAACCGCCCGCAGCGAATGCTGGCTTTGCCCGAAGACATACAGATGAAGCACAAGGCGTTGCGCGTCCATCTGATGTTGGACGGGCGTGACGGCTGCCGGGTTCCGGGCGCGTGTCAGGGGTGACCGCGGTGACAGGTGTGTCCGTCGTTCATGAATGCCGCGCCGTGTTGACGGCCAGCGAAGCCGGGGCGGCCAGTACGTTTGGTACGGTAGTTACTGTCGCCCCTGATTTTCCGATGGCGATGCAGTCGCGCCGCGCGCACCTGACGGTGCCGGGCGCGTGGTACAGGTGGGCGAGCTCAGACGTTGAACAGGAAGTTCAGCACATCGCCATCCTTGACGATGTATTCCTTGCCTTCGGCGCGCATCTTGCCGGCTTCCTTCGCGCCGCTCTCGCCTTTGTGCGTGATGAAATCATCGAAGGCGATGGTCTGCGCGCGAATGAAGCCGCGCTCGAAGTCGGTGTGGATCACGCCGGCTGCCTGCGGTGCCGTGTCGCCCTGGTGGATGGTCCACGCGCGCACTTCTTTCACGCCGGCAGTGAAATAGGTCTGCAGGCCCAGCAGGCTGAACGCGGCGCGGATCAGGCGGTTCAGGCCAGGCTCATCCATGCCCATGTCGGCCAGGAAGTCTTGCTTGTCGGCGTCATCCATGTCGGCGATCTCGGCCTCGATTGCGGCGCAGATGGCGACGATGGGTGCATTCTGCGACTTCGCATAGTCCGTCAACTGATCGAGCAGCGGGTTGTTGGTGAAGCCCGTGTCCGACACGTTGGCGACATACATGGCCGGCTTGGCCGTGATCAGGCACAGCGGCTTGATCATCGCGAGTTGTTCCTTGTCCAGGCCCATCGCGCGCACCGGCTTGGCATCGTTCAGGTGCACCTGCACTTTTTCCAGCAGCGCACACAGCGCAATCGCTTCCTTGTCGCCAGCGCGTGCTTTTTTCTGTTCGCGATGGATGGTCTTTTCGACGGTGCCGAGGTCGGCCAGTGCCAATTCGGTCTGGATCACGTTGATGTCATCGATCGGGCTGACTTTGCCGGCGACGTGGATCACGTTCGGGTCTTCGAAGCAGCGCACGACGTTGACGATCGCATCGGTCTCGCGGATGTGCGCGAGGAACTGGTTGCCCAGGCCTTCGCCCTTCGAGGCGCCGGCCACGAGGCCGGCGATGTCGACGAATTCGACGGTGGCCGACAAGATGCGCTCCGGCTTGACGATCCCGGCCAGCTCCTGCAGGCGCGGATCCGGCACTTCGACGATGCCGACGTTGGGCTCGATGGTGCAGAACGGGTAGTTTTCAGCCGGGATGCCGGCCTTGGTCAGTGCATTGAAAAGGGTCGACTTGCCGACGTTGGGCAGGCCGACGATGCCGCATTTGAGGCTCATGGTAATCCTTGGAAATCGAAGCGCGCATTATACCGCCCGGGGGTAGGTCCCAAGCGATGGCGCCTGTCTGCTGCGAACGCGTCCGGCAGATGGCCGGCTCAGGGCTGCGGGCGCGGCAGGTCGACGTGCTGCAGCAGCAGGCGCAATGCATACAGCGCCGAGAAGATGCCCAGCACGTCGGTGCTGAACAGGCGCACCATCGACAGCGCGAGGTCAGCCGACGGCTGGTGCAGGTAGACAATGGAGGCGCGCACCACGCTGTTGAAGGTGGCGTAGCACAGGCTGAGCTGGGAAAGTCGCTGCCAGCTCAGACCCGACAGGTCGGGCATCAGTTGCTGCTCGAACCAGTGGCAGAGCATCAGCGGCACCACTCCGGCGGCGATGGCGACCTCGGCCGATAGCATCCAGTTGCCGGGGAATACGTAGAGCACGGTCCAGCCGAAGCAGAACGTGGCAATCGCAGCCGAACCCAGCCAGCCCAGCAATAGCACGAGCACCAGCTTGATGCCGCTGGAGAGGCGGAACAGGTTGGCTCCGGGTACTTCGTCCAGGCTCTGGATGAGCGCGTCATTCAGGCAGTAAAACAGCCCGTAAAACGCCACGGCGACGAAGAAAATCCCGAAGGACTGCGTGATGTTTTTTGTTTGCGTCATGTTCCCGGTCGATCAGCCATCGACCGGGTAAGCGTGCCTGAATGGCGCAGGCTTGTAAATAACAGTCATCCTCAAATTTGATTACAGAGCTGTCATTTTCGGCGGAGTGCGTCGGCTTGCACCAGATCGGTACGCCGGGTATCGGCACGGGCTGCCACCGACAGCAGCTGGTCGAAATAGGATTGCGCCGTGACCTTGTCGCCCATTGCCATTGCGGCATGGGCTGCACCGGCGATGGCATGGTACCGGTTCGGGTCGCGGGCCAGCGAGCGCCGGAATTCAGCCAGCGCATCGGCCGGTTTGCCAGCCTCCATCAGCATTTCGCCCAGCAGCTGACGCGAGGTCACCACGTTACCGGGCGTGACCGGATGCTTGTCGCTGGCCTCCTCCATGTCGGCCGCTTCGCGCATTTGCTGCAGGGCGTCATCGGTGCGCCGCTCGGCGAAGGCGGTCCATGCGGCGACGGTCTTGATCTGGAAGTCCGCTTGCGACGGCCAGTAGGCAATCTTCGCGGCCAGCATTGCGGCCTTCAGTTCTTCCAGCCGTTGCTGGTCGCGCCTTACAGCGGCGACATCGCCGAGGCGCGCCGCCCCCAGTGCACGGCTGAAGACCAGGATGGCTTCGGCTTGCGGGAATTTTTCCCAGGAGAGGCTGGCCGGGCTGAGCTTGAGAGCGGCGGCGCCTGTCCAGTCGCGGCGCTCGAGCGCAAAGCGCGACGGGATCGCCGCGAACGCATAGGCCGCGACGAAGTTTTCGACATTGACCTTCTGGATGCCGGCGGTCTCTTGCACGATCCTGGCCGCGGCCTGCTCACGGGCTTGTTGCAGCTCGCCGAACACCATGTAGTCCATCGCGTGCAGCGCGTCATACGCACCCACGCCCAGCGTCAGGTCGGCCAGCTCGGCTTTCGCAGCCTGGTAGGAGCGCTGGTTGCCTTCCACCATGTCGGGCCACAGGCCGACGCGCGAGTAAATATGCGAGGGCATGTGCAGCGCATGCGGCACCGACGGTGCAATGCCGGCGTAGACGCGGGCGGACGGTATTCCCTTTACAGCCAGCTCCGCATAGTCGTAGGAATGGATCAGGTAATGCGCGACGCCCGGGTGGTCCGGATATTTCTTCATCATCGGTTCGAGGATGGCGGCAGCGCGCAACTGGTTCGCAAAGGTTTTGTCGGTCGGCAGCGCAGTCGCGTCGAGCACCAGTGCGTGCAGAATTTGCGCCTCGTCATCCTCCGGATAGCGTGCAGCGAGCGCTTCCATCGTCTTTTGCAGCGCGACCGCCCGCGTGCGGTGTGGCACGTTTTCCCAGTCCCGGAAAAAGCCCGCAAGGGCGGCAATATAGGCCAGTTCGCGCTCGGACTTGGCGCCGGTGCGCTCGGCGTCGGCGATCGCATTGGCACCGGCCTGCATCGCTTTGGGATTGGCGGGCCAGGCGAAGGGATTGCCGATCTTCATGAATGCAATGCCCCAATGGGCCATGCCGCAACTCGGGTCATGCCCGAGCACGGTCTTGAATGACTTGATCGCCGGGTCGAACCAGAAAGAATGGAACAAGGCCATGCCGCGGTTGAACTCGGCGTGCGCAGCCGCATTGCAGGAGACCGCAAACTCGACCTTGCCGAGCTTTTCTTTGCCGCTGTAGGGCGCATCGTCATCGTCGTGCGCCTGTGCCGCCGGTGCGCAAGCCAGCAAGGCAAAAGTCCATATGATGAAAGCGGTGCGCGGGAAAGTGCGGCAAAGGACTGGCACGGCATCCTCCAAGGCGAAATTGGACGGGCAGGCGCGGTCAGTGCCGCGCTGGTCGACCGACAATAATCCGCAAACGGTGATCGGGTTTAATCCGGATCAAGGCGCGCAGGCGCTGATGCATCGTCGATGCACAAACGCCACGCGCTGTCGCTGAACGCAGCAAAGCGGTCGTCGGCCGGGAAAATGTTTATGATGCGCGTCGAGTCACCGTTGGTTGACACCTTTGCGCCCCTGAACATGAAACGTGCCGTCGATATCCTCATCGCTTCCCTGTTGTCCCTGCTGTTGCTCCTGCCCGCCTTGCTGGTCGCGCTCGCGATCAGGCTCGACAGCCATGGCCCCTTGCTGACCCGTCCGCATCGGGTTGGCCGCAGCGGACGCATGGTCAAGGTCTGGGAATTCAGGACGGCGAATGCCGATCCGGATGCGATGGAAACCGTCGGCGGCTGCCATGGCGAACAGGTGACACGGATTGGCGCCTTGCTGCGCAAGACGGGTGTCGCGCAGTGGCCGATGCTGTGGAGCGTGCTCAAAGGCGATTTTGCGATCGTCGGCCCGCGTGCCGAAATGCCGCGTTATGTCGGCGTTTATCCGCCTGACCTGCGCAAGGTGGTGCTGTCGGTGAAGCCGGGATTGGTCGACCTGTCGAGCTGCGAGATTCGCGCAGAACGTGCGCTACTTGCCGGGCTGGAAGGCGATGCGCTGGAAGAGGCGTATGTGGAGAAGGTGCTGCCGCGACGCCTCGAACTGGGCAAACGCTATGTCGAGGGTCGCGGTTTCTGGATGGACCTGCGTATCCTGATCGGATGGCTCGCGGGTCCTTTGCTGCGCTGAGGCCGGATCAGGCCGGCGGCAGCCAGCAGGCGGCTCGGGGGCTCAGGCTGCCTTGTTGATCAGGAACTGGGCCTTGTCGCGGCCGGCCATCCATTTCGGCGGCTTGCCGCGGCCGCTCCAGGTTTCACCCGTAGCCGTGTTGCGGTATTTCGGTGCCACCGTACGGCGCACTGCCGGTTTTGCCGATTTGGCGCGCTTGCCGCCGCCAAAACCCAGGTCGTCCGGCGTCAGGCCATATTCTTTCATTTTCGCGTGAATATCTGCAATCGCATTGGCCAGTTCGGTCTTGCGTGCCTGCTCGGCTTCTTTTTGCAGTTTCTCAATCTGGTTCTGCAATTCCTTGTAAGTGGACATGGAGTTCTCCGGCTAGGTTAAGTTTATGAGGAGCAACTACCCTCAAGATGCGGCGTTGCGTACCCGCGCATTATATGCGAGTTATTAGCATTAAGGTATCTGGCGCTGTCCGCGGGCAGTAAAAATAATCCAAGTGCCTGATTATTTTGTGGTTTTGCGGATTAATTTTAAGTTCAAGAAACAATTTGTCCGAAATGTTCGATGAATAAGTTTTTGGGTAATGTGCCGAATAATAGGTTCGATTATTGGAATGGTTTTTCGGTCATTGAATTATCGAAAATGCGGGCGGCATGCATTCACCGGCATTTTTTCATTGCCGGGGCGGAATTGCCTTGATCTTCATCGGGGGGTATGTGGCCTGAATATGCGGACCGCCATGCCGGGTGCGCAGGCGGTGCCAATTCGGCGTCAATGCGGCGTTTAAGTAATGCCTGCTACGTGCCCGGGAATTAATCCGCTCAGGCTTTTTTCTCGGTATGCAGGACTTTCATCGCCAGCTCGAACTGGCCGTCTACCAGTTGCGGGACGATCGACAGGGACTTGGCGATCGCATCGTCGATGCCGGCCTGTTCATCCTGGCGCGGCCTGTGCAGCACGAAATCGACCACGGCTTGCTGCAGCTTCAGTTCGCGCGGATGACCGATGCCGATCCGGAGCCGCCAGTAGTCCTGGGTCCCGAGTGCCGCCGTGATGTCCTTGAGGCCGTTGTGGCCGCCGGACGAACCGCCTTTCTTGAGCCGGGCGGCGCCCGGTGGCAAGTCCAGCTCGTCATGCACGACCAGCACTTCGTCCGGATTGATCTTGTAGAAGCGGCACAGCCCGCCGACCGACTGGCCGGAGCGGTTCATGAAGGTCTGCGGCTCGAGCAGCCAGACCTCGTTGCCGGCGATGCGCACCTTGGCCGCCAGCGCATTGAAGCGCGCCTCGCGTCGCAGGTCGCCGCGCGCCAGTTCATCGACCAGCCAGAAGCCGGCATTGTGGCGGGTGGCCTCGTATTCGGCGCCGGGATTGCCGAGGCCGACGATCAGGCGGATGGGTGCGCTGGGCATGGGTGCTTGTTTGCGTTGGGGGCAGCAGGTAAAGGAAACGGTGAGCCGTGCGGCGGCATTTTTGCGCGGACCGGCACTTGCACGGCTGCCGCATTATCCGGCAAAGCCGGCAGGCGCAAAAAAGCCCGCCGCAGGGACGGGCTTCTTCGCCGTTGTCCGGCAAGCCCGACGCGTCGACGGGCCTGTCAGATGGCGGGGAAGGATTACTCCTTCTTTTCGCCTTCGGCAGCGTCCGTCTTCGCACCGCGCGGGATCACGGCGACGGCGATGGTCGGGTTGTCCTTGGCGTGGACGGCAGCAACGCCGGCCGGCAGCTTCAGGTCGCCGACGTGGAACGATGCGCCTTCGGTCATGCCCGACAGGTCGACTTCGATGAACTCAGGCAGGTCCTTCGGCAGGCAGGCAACGTCCAGCTCGTTCAGGACGTGGCTGATGACGCCGCCCGACAGCTTCACGACCGGAGCGATGTCGGCGTTCACGAAGTGCAGCGGCACTTTCACGTGCAGCTTCTGGTTCGGGTCGACGCGCTGGAAGTCAACGTGCATGACCAGCTGTTTGTATGCGTGCACCTGGAAGTCGCGCAGCACGACTTTCTCGGACTTGCCGTCCACTTTCATGTCCAGGATGGACGAGTGGAAAGCCTCTTTCTTCAGCGCGTGGTACAGCGCGTTGTGGTCGAGGGCGACGTTGATCGGGGCTTCAGTGCCACCGTAGATGATGCCGGGGGTCTGGCCCGCACGGCGCAGGCGGCGGCTCGCTCCGGACCCCTGCTCGGTACGTGGGAATGCTACGACTTCCATGTTTTACTCCTGTGTCGGGCTTGCGCCCTTCAAGTTAAGTCCCCCGCGACCAGGGGACGGCAAAAAGGACTGCGCTTCTGCGCAGTCCCGAATTCAATCGCCGGCGCCTTCGTCGTCGGCAAACAGCGACAGCACCGAGTCACC
>JACCDU010517379.1_pt1 | contig 25108 bp, 21 predicted proteins | sample 7446081 | NCBI WGS metagenome assembly JACCDU01 (sample SAMN15323447, study PRJNA562643) | freshwater metagenome | isolation source: river surface water | place: USA:Blue River Watershed | collected 2017-08-17
GGCACGCGCGCCTTCAGGTGCAAAGCCACGCGTTTCACCAGGCTCAAATGCGCCAAAACCAAGTCCTCGCCGGGAGAGCGATTCTGCTGGTACAGCTTCATTGGGGATAAGGCTCTCATGATTCATCCGGTCTGCTTTGAATCAGCCGCTCCATGAAAAATTGCAAGCCGCCTGAGACATGCTCAATGGGGCGCAACTGGGTGCACACCTCGGCCAGGCGTCGGAAGTCCCGGGAAGCCGCCGTGCCGGGCGCCATCTCCAAGACGGATTGGTACTTCTTTAATGCGGACAAAACCAATTCATCCGCCTCGATGGAAGTCAGGTAATGGATGGTGTTGCCAAGGAAGCGCACACACACATCGTTCAAGCGCTGGTAAAGCTTCCAGCCTTCGGCTTGGCTGCCGACCATGTTGGGCAACAAGTAAATCTCATCCAAATCCATCTGTTGACTCAGCACCTTGATGGTTCCGTAGGCATCGGCAATGGAGGAAGGGTCGTCCTTGACCACAATGAAGCGCCGCTGGCAAGCCGCCAAAAACGCCAAGACCGAAGGCGAGATGCCTGCGGCAACATCCACAATCAGATAATCGACATCGTCGGCCACATCACTGAAGGATTGGACAATGCTGGCCGCCTGAACCGGCGTCAAGCCCGCCAACTCCTGCATGCCGGAGGCCCCAGGAATCAAACGAATGCCTTGGCGCGTGGTCAGGACAATCTCGGCCAAAGTTTTTTGGCCACTCAAAAAATGGCTCAGGTTGTATTCGGCACGCGCGCCTAAGGCAATTTGCGCATTGGCCAAACCCAAGTCGGCGTCAAACAGCATGACGCGGTGACCCTGCTGCGAAAGCGCAGTGGCCAGATTGATGGAGACCGTGGTCTTGCCCACGCCGCCCTTGCCGCTGGCAACGCCGATGACTTCTGTTTTGCTGGCTTGGCTCATGCAATACCGCCTGTCTGCGAAGAGGTCAATTGGGCAATGCGGGCCGAAGCGCGCGCCATCGCAAAATGCAAGTCGGCTGCCGCGGCATCGGCCGCCGGCAACGGCAGGTTCGAGACCGCCAGATGAACCAATTCGCTGGCGTCAAATTGGCTTTGCCAATCTGTCATGCGGTCACCACGGCTCACCGCACTGACCGGCATATGTCCCTCGGTCAGGAATTGCAGCAAGGCCCAAGGTTGCGTTGCTTCATCCAGCTTGCTGATCATCAGGCTTTGCCAAGTGACCCCCTGGATTTGCAACAGTCGGTGCAGCGTCGTCACAGAGGCATCGGCGCTCACAACGGCATGGAACTCGGCTTTGGGCGCGGCGTTTGCCACTTCCTTCAAGCGCTCATGCATCTGCACACCCGGTGTGTCGATCAAGATCAGGGTGCGCGCAGACAACTCGTCGAGCAAGAGTTGCAACATGGCCTGGTTGGCGGCACGGAAGCAATCCACGCCAGACTGGGCACACAACAACTGAGTTTGATTCCAGGCACCTGGGCGCAAATCATTGAAGCTCACCACCGCAACTTGCGCATGCCCCAGCGTCGATGCGGCTTGCTGAGCCCAGCGGGCCACCATGGCGGTCTTGCCAGCGCCAGAGGCGCCCGCAATCACATGAATGCCTTTGTCAAAGCTGCGGGCGGGCGAGGATTGAATGCCGTGCAACAGTTGGCTGCGAATTTCACTCAGCGCGGGCTCGATCGCCTCAAAGCCTTGCACGCTGTCCATCAACAGGGCGCGCAACGCGGCCGGAATCGGCGTTTCCTGCAAGGCCGTGCGCAGGGGTTGCAATGCAGGGGCCCAAGCGCCACCGGCTTGCCACATGGTCATTTGTTGGCTGATGCGAAACTCTTTGCGAAGGGCGGCGAGCTCATCGCGAACCATGTCCACGATTTCGCGACCGCGCAATGCATCATGCTGCTCTTGCAGCTTTTGCTCTTGCATGGCCACAGGCTTTTCAACTTTTTTCTGCTGGCCCAAGGTCTCGCCCAGCACCTCGCCAAACCCTGCCTTGGCGGACTTCGCCGCTGGCGATGGGGTGGGGACAAACTCTTCCTGAACCGCCTCTTCCGGGGTCAGCGGATCAATGTCTACCGCCACGATCAACTCGGTTTGCCCACGGACTTGGCAGCTCGAAATCACGAGCACATCGGGCCCGTACATGGCGATGGCTTTTTCATTGGCCGCACGGGCGTCTCGGGCTAGGATTCTCTTGAGTTCCATGACGTATCTCGGTTCTTAAGTAGGTGTTCGCAAATTTATTTCTTGGCCTGGGCATCAACGGTGTGAATCACCTTGACAGCCTGGTCATCTGGAATTTCGCTGTAGGACAGCACGGTCAAATCGTTCACGCGGTGACGCGCCGCCTTGGACAGCCAGGCGCGGATCATGGGGGAGACCACCAACACGGCAGGGAGGCCCTCCTCTTCCAGCACGCGGGTGCCATCGCGCAGCGCGGCAAACAAGCTCTCCGCCAGGCTGGGCTCCATCACCACAGGTTGGCCAGGCTGGCTTTGCTGTAGCACGTTGTGCAGCAATTGCTCCAGGCCAGGCTCCAGCGTCATGACCGACAAACTGTTTTTCTCGTCCACCAGGCTTTGCATGATCATTCGGCCCAACTTGGGTCGCACCATGGCGGTCAGCTGCTCGGGATCGGTTGTGCGGCTGCTGGCCTCGGTCAGCGACTCGGCAATGGTGCGCATGTCGCGAATGGAGACCGACTCCTGCAGCAAGTTTTGCAGAATGCGGGTCAGCGCGCCCAAGGAGAGCTTACCCGGTACCAGGTCTTCCACAATCTTGGGCGACTTGCTGGACAGTTTGTCCAACAGTTGCTGTGTCTCGTCGTGGCTCAACAAATCCGCTGCGTTTTCACGCAAGACCTTGTTCAAATGCGTCGAAATGGCTGTGCTGGCGTCCACCACGGTGTAGCCCAGAGCGCGCGCCTGGTCACGCTGCGAGGGCTCGATCCAGACAGCGTCCAAGCCAAAGGCCGGCTCTTTGGTCGGGATCCCCTTGAGCTCGCCATACACCTGGCCAGGGTTGATGGCCAACTCACGGCCGACTTTGATCTCACCCTTGCCACGCACCACGCCCTTGAGGACGATGTTGTAGCTGTCAGGGTCAATGTTCAAATCATCGCGAATGCGCACAGGTTGAACCAAAAAACCGAGCTCCGCCGAGAGCTTTTTGCGAACGCCCTTCACCCGGCTCATCAACTCGCCGCCGGTCTCGGGATTGACCAGCGGAATCAGCCCATAGCCGATCTCCAAGCCAATCAAATCTACTTGATCCACGTCGTCCCAATCCAGCTCTTTCGGGCCCTCCGCCACAGGCGCGTCCTGCTTGGCTTGCTCTTCGGCCTCGACCTGAACTTCTTGTCGAATCACCATCAAGCCCAAACCGGCTGTGGCCAAAGCCAATGTGATGAACACCAAGTGCGGCATGCCGGGCACGAGCCCCAAAATCATCAGGATGCCGGAGGAAATAAACAAAGCCGCCGGATTGGCCAGCTGGGTTTTGGCTTGCTCTGTCATGGACTCCGAGGTGGTCACGCGCGTCACGATGATGGCTGTTGCCAAGGACAATAGCAGCGATGGAATTTGTGCCACCAAGCCGTCACCAATGGTCAGCAACACATACAAACGGCCCGCTTCAGAGACAGACAGGTTGTGCTGTGCAATGCCAATGGCCAGCCCGCCAATGATGTTGATCAGCAAAATCAACATGCCGGCGATGGCATCGCCGCTCACAAATTTCGAGGCACCATCCATCGCGCCGAAAAAGTCAGACTCTTGGGACAGCTCTTCACGGCGCTTCTTGGCGGTGGCTTGGTCAATCACACCGGCGTTCAAGTCGGCATCAATCGACATTTGCTTGCCAGGCATGGCATCCAGGGTGAAACGGGCGTTCACTTCCGACACGCGGCCGGCACCTTTGGTCACCACGATGAAGTTGATGATCATCAAAATAGCAAAAATGATGAAACCGACCAAGTAGTTTCCACTGATCACAAACTCGCCAAAGGCTGAAATGACCTTGCCTGCCGCATCGTGTCCCTGGTGTCCATGAACCAAAATGACACGGGTCGAGGCCACGTTCAAGCCCAAGCGCAACATGGTTGCAAACAGCAAGACCGAGGGAAATGAGGAAAAATCCAGGGGATTTCGTGTGCCAATCGCAATCATGATGATCACCAGGCTGGCCACGATGTTGAAAGTAAACAAAAAGTCCAACAAAAGTGGCGGCAATGGCAACACCAACATGGCCATGATCAGCAACACCAGCGCCGGAATACCGAGGCCGGTGTAGTCAAATTTCGCCAAGTTCTGTCGAATCGTTGACAGTGTGAGTGTGGTCATGGCCGTGTTTAAAACTTTTTTGAACCGTTAAGACTTCATTTTTTGGGCAACTCGAAAGCGCCGGTACAGTTACCAAGCAATCGATGTGCCAGTTCTAGTCACTGTCAGAGCTGACATGTCGAACGCTGGTTGGCGGGCAGGTTCTTTGCATTGGCCTGGCGTGCACCCGTTGAAAGAAGGTAAACGGCAACTTATGACCTGTCACGATTTTTGCTTATCCCTTCAAGTCTGACCTGAATAGAAGTCTTGGAACACCATGAATCTGTTTTCTCACATCGTGAATGCACCAGCCGCCAAGTCACCCCTCGCAGATGCTGCGAGCCTGGGCCAGGCGGCAGCGCGCGCGGAGCAATACGAGCTGGGCTCAACAGATTTTTCCAAACACTTTCGGCAGTTGCTGGAAGCCAAAACGCCGGCCAAGCCCCTGGACATGCAGCGGCAAGACCTTGCCGCCCCCCACGCACTGGGCACCAACGACAAAGCCCCGGAGCGCCACGACTTGATCGCCAGGGATGCTCGATTTGACTCGCCCAAAGCGCGCAACGCTCCCCCGCGGAGCGCACAAAAAGGCGAGGAACAACAAGACTCACAAGATGATGCGCATGACAGGGTTTCCTCACGCACGGAAAATGCCGACGGTCAACGCGCAGTCAAGAGAATTCGGGCACAAAATGCAGACGAATCAGAGAAAGTCACAGGGTCGCTGGACAATGACGCCGCCGCGCAAATTGCGAACATCTCGGCTGAAGATGGGAGTGGATTGAAATCGATCCAACTGGGTCCGCAAGTTCAAGTTCTGACGGTTGATAGCCCGGCCACCACCGATGAAAGTCTGGCAGCCTTTGCCCGCAGCATGGGCATGGCGGACAGCACCATCCAACAACTTTTGGGGGGCGGACATGGGTTGACGCCTGGCAGCGATAAAACAAACCTGCTGCAGACGCCCACCGCTGGCATCATCCCGCCCACCACGGCTTGGCCTGCAGGCTCCCTGCTGCAAGGCCTGATGGGAAGCAGCAAGCTTGCATTGCCTGCCAACCCCTTGGCTGATTTGTCTTCGGCTGGCATTGTGGCCAACGCCCAGCCCCTGCAAGAAATACGTTCTGGACTGATGGACGGGGTGGATCTGGTGAGTCTTCAAATCGGGCCGATGGCTGCGTCCAGCGGTCCTGCGCAGGTTTTGACAGCACAGTCCAGCAGCACGCTGGCCGTCCTGAGCATGCTGGACACGCAATTCTCCCCCGAAGCCATCGATGCGTTGCAAAAGGACTTTGAGGCTTCGACGAGCACCATCGGCGAAGAAGCGCCAGGCAATGGACCCTCCTTTGGCGTCCCAGGCGTCAAAGTGGCCCATTCGAATGGTACCGTGGCCCCCAACGCGATGAGCGCGGCGGCTCAAGCCACCCACATGGCAGAAACCTATGAGAAATTAAGCGACAAGCTGGCCACAGAATTGGCGGCACGCTTGCACCAGCAGATCAGCGATGGCCAGTGGAAAATGAAATTTGCCCTCAAACCCGCCAGCCTGGGGGCCGTGGACATCCAACTGGAAATGCGGGATGGCAAATTGGCCGCGCTGTTTCAAGCCGACAATCCCCTGACGCAGGATCTTCTGCAAAACGGTAGCCAGCGCTTGAAAGACGCGCTGCACAACTTGGGAATGACACAAACATCTGTGCTGGTGGGTCAGGGACAAGCCCAGTCCCATTCGCAAGGCCAAAGCCAGACTTCATCTGACAGCGCCAAATTTGGAGACAATCGCGGCCAGACACAGAACCTGGACCCCAACGCCCCTGCTGACATCGGCCGCCGCCGTGCCAGCGATTCACAATTTGACATTTACGCTTGAGCGTAGACACTGAGAGGAGCCCCACATGGCAACAGCACCCGCACCCGCACCGGCAGAAGAAGGCGAAGAGCAGCCGAAGAAAAAGAAACCCATCCTGAAAATCATCTTGTTTGTTCTGGGTGCGATAGTCCTCATGGTGGCCGTCGCCTTTGGCACGCTTTACTTTTCGGGCTATTTCGAGAAAAAAGCTGAACTTGCAGCCATGGACAAGCTGGAAGAGCTTGAAGCAGCCGCCAGCAAAGCCAAGGTAGAAGCACCTTCTAAAATCAAGAAAGAAGCGCCTGAGGCCACTCGCTTTGAAAAGAACTACCTGCAGCTTGACAAAGAGCTGATGACCAATATCACCGGCTCGAAAAAAGTCATGGTGGTTCAGGTGGCCTTGATGACGCATTACGACACGCGCGTCTTTGACAACGTGAAGAAACACGAGTTTGCCTTGCGCTCGGCCATGCTGGATGTGATGCGCCAGACCACCGAAGCGGATGTTGCCAAGCCCGATTTCCGCAAGGAGTTGGCGGCCAAACTGAAAACCGAAGTGAATGAATTGTTGGAAAAATTTGAGGATTTTGGGGGCATTGAAGATGTTTTCTTCACCTCCTTTGTGATGCAATAAACCATGTCCAACCGATCCAATCTTCTCTCACCTGAAGAGCTGATGGCCCTGACCGAAGGGGTCAAGGACGGCTCGATTGAGGTCGACACCGGCTTCAATACCAAGCTGCGCGTGAGAAAACATGATCTGGCCAGCGAGGACAGCAGCCTGGGCGTGAATGTGTCGTCCATTGACATGATCAATGAGCGATTCATCCGCATGTTCCGACTGGGACTTTTGGAGGTGCTGCGCACCACACCCCGCGTCAACCCCTCCAGGGTCCAGATTCTCAAGTTTGGGGATTACCTCAAGATGCTGAAGCCGCCTTTGGCGGTCAACACCGTTCGCATGCACCCCTTGCGTGGTTTTTCGGTGGTCATCATTGACCCGAATGTGGTGTTCAGCTCGCTGGACAGTTTTTTTGGCGGCTTTGGCAAAGGGGTCGGCGATCTTCCTCCGGGAAGGCTGTTCACACCCACAGAGTCACGCATCATCAACATCATTCTGGATGTCTTCTTCAAGTCTTTGAAAGAAGCTTGGGCGCCGGTGATGGAAATTGACTGCGAAAAAGTCAGCTCCGAAATCAACCCTCAGTTTGCCCAGATTGCAGATGAAAATGATCTGGTGGTACTCAGCCGCTTTGAGGCCGATGCGACCGCCACCGGCGACAAAGGCTTCATGGACCTGGTCTACCCCTACGCCACGCTCAAGCCCTTGCGCGAGTTGCTGCGCAACCGTGTTCAAACCGGGGACGGCAACGAAGAGTCCGACAAAGTCTGGCGCGAAGACCTGGCGGTGGCCGTGGGAGACGCGCACATTGACATCCAGGTGTTGATGGGCCACCTCAAGACCACGCTGCATGACTTGCAAAACATGAAAGAAGGCGACCTGCTTTATTTCAAGAAACCCGAAATGGCTCAATTTGTCACCAATGGCGTCCCGTCATTTGGCGTCAACGTGGGAACACGTGGCTCGCACGTGGCCGTTCGCATTGAAAAACAACTTATTCCGGGCCAACTTTGAGACAGGAATCCATCATGACAGAAACCACCGAAACGACCACCGACAACAGCTCGACGCCACCGAGTGCGCAAGACTTTCAGTCAAGCCACCCCGGCAACATCAACCCCGAAGTCTTGCAAAACATTTCTGTGACCCTGGCCATTGAGGTCGGGCGCGCCCAGATCAAAATCAAGGATTTGATGCGCCTCACCCAAGGTAGCGTAGTAGAACTGGACCGCATTGCGGGCGAGCCGCTGGACCTGCTGGTCAATGACACCGTCGTCGCACAAGGCGAAATTGTGTTGGTCAACGACCGCTACGGCATCCGCCTGACCCGCGTTGTGCCATCGACGGAACGGCTCAAAACACTTTAAGCGCCATCTAGAAACGCAAAAAAGGCCCGCGATGCGGGCCTTTTTCATGGGCGGTGCTTGCTCAGTTCGCGCTGATCTTGCGACCGTTCATGTTTTGCACCGGGCGTGCATTCAACTTGAAGGGGAACTTGGCAACCTGTGCTTTGGAAAGATCCACCTGTGTCTTCAAAATGTAGAAGTTGACACCCTCTGTGCAAGGCGGCGTGGTCAATGAGCCCTCATAAGCATAGTGGGACAAAGATTGCGGAAGCATCGTGCTGGGGTCAAACTTGACTTTCGGCGGGACATGCTCCTCGCCTTCATTCGGGGGCAAGTTGTTCCACAGCGTCTTGATGGCGGGGTTTTCCTTGCCCTCGTTCAGCAACACGCCGATCACGGCCAATTTACCAGCTTTGCTTTTGTGGACAAAGTGAGCCACCATGGCCGAGTTTTTGCCATCGATTTGCTCTTCGCTGGGGCGGTGGAAATGGAACTGCAGCAGGTCGTACTCTTCCTTGTTGATGGTCAGGGTACTGCCAGGCTCAACGTTGACTTGAATGGTGTGACCATTGTTGATGATTTTCAACGGGCCTTCCTTGTAGGACACTGACAAAGCGTCCTTGGACTTTTCAAACGGGCCCACGATATTGAGCGGTGACTGTTTTTTGCCTTTCGCACAAACGGGGAAATTGTCACCCCAATGCTCAGGGCCATTGTCGCCTTCATAGCCCCAATGGACATCATGCCCGCCGCCTTTTTTGGCGTGGCTGTCCTTTTTGTCGCCTTCTTTCTTGCCATGGCCGGGCTCTTCTTTGGCACCGGCTTTGCGCTGGCATTCAGACAGAATCTCCACTTTCTTGCCGGCGGCCACCAGCGCATTCTGAGCGGCACAAACGGTTTGCAGACGAGACGTCCATTCGGCCATTTCGAGCGACTTTTGGAAGGCCTCGACAGTACCCGGGTCTTCTGCGCCCTTGGTCAACAAACGCATGGCCGCCAAACCGACTTGACGTTCTGTCGTCAGGCTCTTTTGCGCTTTGTAAAGCGTTTCAATGTCTTGCAACACGACCCCGTTTGCAAAAGCAGACTTGATAGCGTCGGTTTCATGCAACTGAAACTCCAGGCGCTCCATCTTTTCTTTGGAAGCTTCGGCTTCTTCCTTGGCTTCTTCTTTGGCTTTTTCCAACGACTCCTGGGCTTGTTCCAACTGCTCGCTCAGTTCGGCCAGGTCATGCACCACATGCTTTTTGCCGGCAAAGCTCCAATAAGCCAAACCCAATGCTGCCACCAGCAGCACGGCCAATAACACTTCTAGCGCAACTCTTAAATACTTTTTCATGACCATGCTCACTCTGGTTGTCGACAACACCCCAAGCTGACGCCCTCACAAGCGCACCTTGGGCAGGTGTGTCAGTATCGGCCCGGGACCTTGAAAGCTTTAATTTTCAATGGCATCAACAGGCCACGGCACCCTGCGTGTTGACATAAAGCGCATACAAAGAATGGCTGGCTGCCATGAACAGCCGATTGCGCTTGGCCCCGCCAAAACACAGGTTGGCACAACGCTCAGGCAGCAAGATCTGCCCAATGGGCGTGGCATCGGGGGCAAAAATTCGAACGCCGTCACGCCCCTCTCCGGTTCCCCAGCCTGCCCACAAATTGCCATCGACGTCGCAGCGAAAGCCATCGGGGGAATGGTCTGCCGCTGTTGTCAGAAAAATTCTGCCGTTGGCCAAGCTCTCGCCATCTTCGGCCACATCGAAAACCCAAATGTTGCGAGGCGTCTCCCCAGACTCAACGATGTACATCTTTTTTTCATCAGGGGAGAAGCACAAACCATTGGGACGGCTGATCTCGCTGCAAACCACCTTGATGTCACCGGTTCGAGCATCCACTCGGTACACCTGTGTCGGTAACTCTTGCTCTGCAGCGGTTCCCTCGTACTCCCCCAAAATGCCAAAAGGCGGATCGGTGAACCAAATGGAATCGTCCGACTTGACCACAATGTCGTTGGGCGAATTCAGGCGCTTGCCCTGGTAATTGTCTGCAATCACAGTGATGCGACCATCGTATTCGGTGCGGGTCACCCGGCGCCCCCCGTGCTCGCAGGTCAGCAAGCGCCCTTGCCGGTCACGCGTGTTGCCATTGGCATGCCGCGAGCCTGCCCGGAAGACACTGGTGGCCCCCGAGGCCTCGTCCCAGCGCATGATGCGATCGTTGGGAATGTCGCTCCAAAGCAAATAACGCCCATCGCCAAACCAGACCGGGCCTTCCGACCAACGGCATCCTGTGGCCAAGCGTTCAATCGAGGCATTGAACAGCCGGTACTTTAAAAAACGGGGATCCAGCACCTCAATGGCTGGGTCAGGATAGCGCTCTGCAGGTTGCCACATGGCGTGCCCTTTCAATCAATCATCAACCCCGAACAAACAAAGTCACCAAAGGTTCTTGACCAAGTTGGCGGCTCCAATGGCCGTGCACCGCAGGGTCAAACGTGGCCCCAGGCGGTAACAGGTCTGCCGAATAGAAATGGTCGCCGGCAGAAAACACCCGGGAACTACCGTCTTGCAAGCCGATTTCCATGTGGCCCTGCAAAATGAAAACCCATTGAGGGTGCGGGCTCACATGAAACTGGCTGCGAAAACCCACGGGGCTGTGACGCAACTGGTAGCCCCCACTGGCCATCAAGGGCGACAGCATGGCTTGCGGCGTGCCCTCGGTCAAGGCCACGGCTTCTTCGCGAAAACGCGCGCGGCCATCGGTGTCTGTGAAAAGGACGGTGCGTGTGAAGGTGCTCATGCCCGCATCATAGTGCCCCGTTAGAATTCGGGTTTTCACCAGCCTCTGGATCTACACCATGAAACGCTGTCATGCACCCACAAAGGCTTTGTCATGAGCCGCAAAGTCTTCATTAAAACTTTTGGATGCCAGATGAACGAGTACGACTCGGACAAAATGGCCGATGTTCTGGGCGCCGCACAAGGCTACGAAAAAACCCAGGATGTGGAAGAGGCGGACCTCATTCTGTTCAACACCTGCTCGGTGCGAGAAAAAGCCCAGGAAAAAGTGTTCTCCGATTTGGGCCGCGTGAAGCACCTCAAAGCCAAGGGCGTCAAGATTGCCGTTGGGGGCTGCGTGGCCAGCCAGGAAGGTGCTGCCATCATTGAGCGTGCGCCTTATGTGGATGTGGTGTTTGGCCCGCAAACCTTGCACCGGCTGCCGGACCTGCTGAACCAGCGCGACCAAGAGAGTCGGCCGCAAGTGGACATCAGCTTTCCAGAAATTGAAAAATTTGACCACCTGCCGCCGGCCCGGGTGGAAGGTGCCAGCGCCTTTGTGAGCATCATGGAGGGCTGCTCCAAATACTGCAGCTATTGTGTGGTGCCTTATACCCGAGGCGAAGAAGTCAGCCGCCCGCTGGACGATGTTCTGGTCGAGGTGGCCGGCTTGGCCGATCAAGGCGTCAAAGAAGTCACGCTCTTGGGCCAAAACGTGAACGCCTACCGTGGCGCCATGGGCGGCACCGCTGACATCGCCGACTTTGCCTTGCTGCTGGAATATGTGGCAGACATCCCTGGCATTGAGCGCATCCGCTACACCACCAGCCATCCCAATGAATTCACCCAACGCCTGATCGACGCTTATGCCAAAGTGCCGCAGTTGGTGAACCACCTGCATTTGCCAGTGCAACACGGCAGTGACCGAATTTTGATGGCCATGAAACGGGGCTACACCGCCATGGAATACAAGAGCACCTTGCGCAAATTGCGCGCTGTGCGCCCGGACATGGCGATGAGCTCGGACTTCATCGTGGGCTTTCCAGGTGAAACCGAAGAAGACTTTCAAAAGATGATGAAGCTCATCACCGATGTGGGTTACGACACTTCATTCAGCTTCATCTTCAGCCCACGCCCGGGAACGCCCGCGGCCAACTTAGCAGACGACACGCCCCACGAGGTCAAGCTGCGCCGGCTGCAACATTTGCAGGCGACGATCGAAGAAAACGTTCAGCGCATCAGCCAGAGCAGAGTGGGCACGGTTCAGCGCATCCTGGTGGAAGGGCCGTCACGCAAAGACCCCACGGAGTACATGGGCCGCACCGAGTGCAACCGGATTGTGAATTTTCCTGCTGGCCCGCAGCCAGAGCGCCTGGTGGGGCAGTTGCTGGACGTGCACATCACGCAAGCCTATCCCCATTCTTTGCGGGGCAGCTTGCAGGTCAAGGACTGATCAGCGCCCCATGCCTGGGAAGCCGCCGCCACCCAGGCCTTTCATGCCGCCCAGGCGCTTCATCATTTTCATGAGACCGCCGCCGCGCATCTTCTTCATCATGTCTTGCATCTGGCCGAACTCGTTGAGCAGACGGTTCACGTCCTGCACCTGAACGCCGGCACCGGCGGCAATGCGGCGCTTGCGCGTGGCCTTGATCAATTCAGGCTTGCTGCGCTCTTGCGGCGTCATGCTGTGGATGATGCCTTGCTTGCGAACAATGTCGCGCTCGGCGCGCTGCAAATCGGCTTCGCTGGCTTTGGCGGCCATCTGGGTGGGCAACTTGTCCATCAGGCTGGACAGCCCGCCCATTTGCTTCATCTGTTGAATTTGTGCCAGGAAGTCGTTCAAGTCAAAGCCGTCGCCGCTCTTGATCTTGCCGGCCAACTTTTGCGCGGCCTCTATGTCCACGCCCGCGGTGACCTGCTCCACCAGAGCCACGATGTCGCCCATGCCCAGGATACGGCCCGCATGGCGTTCGGCATCGAACACCTCCAAACCGTCAATTTTTTCGCTGGTGCCGGCAAATTTGATGGGCGCGCCCGTGACTTGGCGCACCGACAGCGCCGCGCCACCGCGCGAGTCGCCATCGGTTTTGGTCAGGATGATGCCGCTCAGGGGCAAGGCCTCTTTGAAGGCTTTCGCTGTGTTGATGGCGTCCTGGCCTTGCATGGCATCGACCACGAACAAGGTTTCAATCGGGTTCAGCGCCGCATGCAGCTCCTGAATTTCCCGCATCAAGGCTTCGTCAATCGCCAAGCGGCCGGCGGTGTCCACCAGCAAGACGTCAAAGTAATGGCGCTTGGCATGGTCGAGCGCCGCACGCGCAATGTCCACCGGCTTTTCGCCCGGGGCGCTTGGAAACCATTCGGCGCCGGCTTGGGCCGTCACTGTTTTCAACTGCTCGATGGCGGCCGGGCGGTAGACGTCGGCCGACACCGTGAGCACTTTTTTCTTGCGCTTTTGAATCAGGTGGCGAGCCAGTTTGGCGGTCGTGGTGGTCTTACCCGCACCCTGCAAGCCGGCCATCAAGATCACGGCCGGTGGCTGCGTGGCCAAATTCAGGTCCGCTACGCCCTCACCCATGGTGGCCGCAAGCTCGCGCTGCACGATGCCCACCAAGGCCTGGCCAGGCTTGAGAGAGCCCAGCACCTCTTGCCCGAGCGCCTTGTCTTTGACCCGCGCCATGAAATCGCGCACAACAGGCAAGGCCACATCGGCTTCCAGCAAGGCCATGCGCACCTCGCGCAGCATGTCGGCCACGTTCGATTCGGTGATCCGGGCCTGGCCACTGATCTGTTTGACCAGGCGGGAAAGTTTGTCGGTTAAAGCGGTGGCCATGGGCGTGTCCCGCCTGCGCGGGCCTTGAAGAAAAGGCCACTGGGGCCAGGGGTTCAGCAAAACGCTAAACTGATGCCATGATTTTACCCAGCGTCCCTTTGCCCAGCTTGCTGGCCGGCCTTGCCGCCGCCTTGGCCTACGCCCTGATGGCTTTCTGGGGGGGGCGCCTGCCCGAAAAACGTGCCCAGGTTTTGGTCACCATGGCTTGGGCCTTGCACGCCTTGAGCGTATTGTTGTCGCTGTTCTCTCCCGAAGGCCCGCCGCGGTTTGGCTTTGCCCCAGCGCTTTCGGCCACAGCGTGGCTGGTCCTGACCTTCTACACGCTGGAGCGTCACTGGTTTCCGCAACTCCAGGCACGTTGGACGCTGGCCGGACTGGGCGCCTTGGCCGTGGTGTTGGCCTTGCTTTTCCCGGGACAACCGCTGCATCTCAAAGCTTCTGCTTGGTTACCCTTGCATTGGGTCCTGGGCTTGGCCTCCTATGGCTTGTTCGCAGCCGCCGTGGTCCATGCGGTGCTGATGACGCGAACAGAAAAACTCATCCGCCAAGCGGTGGATGTGGAAGGCAGCCTGCCCTTGCTCACCCTGGAGCGGCTCACCTTTCGGTTTGTGAAAGCAGGGTTTGTTTTGTTGTCGGCCACTTTGCTGGCAGGCTGGTGGTTCAGCGACCATTTGTATGGCGCGGAAACGGGCTGGCGCTGGGACCACAAAACCGTGTTTGCCTTCCTGGCCTGGCTGACGTTTGCTGGCTTGCTGCTGGCGCGCAACCGTCTTGGATGGCGGGGCCGCAAAGCCACCCGCGTGCTTTATGCCGGGGCTGGGCTGCTGCTGCTGTCGTATGCAGGCTCCCGCTTTGTGCTGGAAGTGATCCTGGGTCGCGCCACGTGAAATACCTGATTTTGTTATTGGCCATCCTGGGGGCGGTATGGTGGCTGCGGCGCCCCCAAAGTATGTCGTCTGCAAAGACCGAAAAGTCACAGTCTTCAGAGGGCCCTCAAGAAATGGCTCGCTGCCTCGATTGCGGCCTTCACCTGCCGCGACACGATGCTGTGGCAGGCACGCAAGGGATGTACTGCAGCGAGACCCACCGCCAGCGTCGCGAGGGCTGAGATGCAGCACACTGGCACCCCCCTTTCGCCAGCGGAATGGACGCATGGCTGGTACCGCTTTGCCAAGCAGCTTGCGTCACCCAATCATGGGCCTCGACCCGGCCTGACCCCCACCGACCTGTTGGTCATTCACTCCATCAGTTTGCCGCCCGGTGTGTATGGCGGCCCTGAAATTGAACGGTTGTTCACCAACACCCTGGACTGGGATGCGCACCCCTACTTCCAAAGCATCCTAGGCTTGCAGGTCTCTGCCCACTTTGTGATTCGTCGCAATGGCGAACTGCTGCAATTTGTCAGTTGCGATGACCGTGCCTGGCATGCTGGCATCTCCCACTACCGGGGCCGCAGTCAATGCAACGACGACTCCATTGGCATCGAACTCGAAGGCTTGGAAGGCGAGCCGTTCGAAGCGCCCCAATACGCCACCCTGGTCAGCTTGTGCAAAGCTTTGGGGCAGCAGTACCCCATTAGCCACATTGCAGGCCACGAACACATTGCGCCCGAGCGGAAAAAAGATCCAGGCGCAGCTTTTTTGTGGGGGTTTTTGCAACAGGCGCTGGGCTGGCCGGCTCAGTATTTTCCCGAACCTGTCCGCCTCGCCTAAAGAGGCTGTCCCAGCCTCCGCACGTTGTCACGCCATCACAATTTGAGAGTTTTCGAAACGAACGAAGGACAGATGCGGCACAGCACATAAAAGCGTCTTGGAACCCGCATCGATGCTCTGTTTTTTCCATCGGATATTGAATTTATGCGCCTGAGCACGAGGCTCAATGGGCAAGCTGACATTGGGCTTGCATGCCCTCTTTTGGGGAGACCTTCTTTTTTTTCGAAAACACTACCTATGGTGTGTTGAAAACTGCTCAGACCCCAGATATAGTGTGACCCTGATACATTGAGATCGAACAACAACGTGCCCGACCCGCGTGATTTCACGCCTATTTCGAATGGCACGTTCCCTATCCACCGAAGGACACGCCTTTTTATGCAAATGACTGCCCCCCAGACGTCTACCGTCTCCAGCGCTACCCCGCACGCAGCCCCCCAAGACCATGCCCTCAGCGCCTCCCCTTCCGCGCTGTCGCATTACCAAATCATTCGCCGCAATGGCGCCGTGGTGCCCTTTGAGCCCGCCAAAATCGCCGTTGCCATGATGAAGGCCTTCCTGGCTGTGCATGGCACGCAAGGCGCCGCCTCGGCCAGCGTGCGCGAGACGGTCGACGCCGTTACCCAAACCGTGGTGCGCGCCCTGATGCGCTCGCGCCCAGGCGGCGGCACCTTCCACATTGAAGACGTGCAAGACCAGGTGGAACTGGGCCTGATGCGCGGCAGCCACCATGAAGTGGCTCGTGCCTATGTGCTGTACCGCGAGCGCCGCGCCCAAGAACGCGCCACGCAAAAAGAACAACAAGCGCCTGCCGTGCCCACATTGCATGTCACTGACCGTGGCGAGCGCGTGGCCCTCGACCTGAACCGACTGACCGGCTTGATCCAAGCCGCTTGCGCCAACCTGGGCGCCGACATCAAGGCCGACCCCATCGTGTCGGAAACGCTGCGCAACCTGTACGACGGCGTGCCCATCGAAGAAGTTTTCAAGGCCGCTATCCTGGCCGCCCGCACGCTGATTGAAAAAGACCCCGACTACACCTACGCCACCGCCCGCTTGCTGATGCACACCATCGCCAAGGAAGTGCTGGGCGTGGAAGCCACACAGGAAGAAATGGCCCAGCACTATGTGGACTACTTCCCCGGCTTCATCAAGAAAGGGGTCGACAACGACCTGCTCGACGAGCGCCTGCTGCAATTCGACCTGAAGCGCCTGGCTGGCGCCTTGAAGGCCGAGCGCGACCTGCAGTTCGACTACCTGGGCCTGCAAACCCTGTACGACCGCTACTTCCTGCATGTGCGCAAGCAACGCATCGAGTTGCCGCAAGCTTTCTTCATGCGCGTGGCCATGGGCTTGTCGCTCAACGAGATCGACCGCGAAGCGCGTGCCATCGAGTTCTATGAAGTGCTGTCGTCCTTTGACTTCATGTCCAGCACGCCCACGCTGTTCAACAGCGGCACCTTGCGCTCGCAGCTCTCCAGCTGCTACCTCACCACCGTGCCGGACGACCTGGACGGCATTTACGAGTCCATCAAGGAAAACGCCCTGCTCTCCAAATTTGCCGGCGGCCTGGGCAACGACTGGACCCGCGTGCGCGCGCTGGGCAGCCACATCAAGGGCACCAACGGCGAGTCACAAGGCGTGGTGCCTTTCCTCAAGGTGGTCAACGACACCGCCGTGGCGGTGAACCAGGGCGGCAAGCGCAAGGGCGCGGTCTGTACCTACCTGGAAACCTGGCACCTGGACATCGAAGAATTCCTGGAGCTGCGCAAGAACACCGGCGACGACCGCCGACGCACCCATGACATGAACACGGCCAACTGGATTCCCGACCTGTTCATGCGCCGCGTGATGGAAAAAGGCGAGTGGACCTTGTTCTCGCCGTCTGATGCGCCCGACCTGCACGACAAATTCGGCACCGACTTCGAGAAAGCCTACGTCGCTTACGAAGAAAAGGCCAAGCGTGGCGAGATCAAGCCCAGCCGCACGGTGCAAGCCAGCGACCTGTGGCGCAAGATGCTCACCATGCTGTTTGAAACCGGCCACCCCTGGATCACCTTCAAGGACGCCTGCAACGTGCGCTCGCCCCAGCAGCACGCCGGCGTGGTTCACTCGTCCAACCTGTGCACCGAAATCACGCTCAACACCAGCGACACCGAAACCGCCGTCTGCAACCTCGGCTCGGTCAACCTGCTGCAGCACCTGAAAGACGGCAAGCTCGACCACGACAAGCTGAAAAAGACCATCACCGTGGCCATGCGCATGCTGGACAACGTGATCGACATCAACTACTACGCTGTCAAAAAAGCACGCGACTCCAACCTGCGCCACCGTCCGGTGGGCTTGGGCCTGATGTCCTTCCAGGACAGCTTGTACCAGTTGCGCATTCCCTACGCTTCGCAAGAGGCCGTGGAGTTCGCCGACCAGTCAATGGAAGCCATTTGCTACTACGCCTACTGGGCGTCCACCGAACTGGCCCGCGAACGCGGCAAGTACTCCAGCTACAAAGGCTCGCTGTGGGACCAAGGCATTCTGCCGCTGGACACCCTGGACCTGTTGGCGCGCGAGCGTGGCGGCTATGTGGAAGTGGACCGCTCCTCTACCCTCGACTGGGAAGCCCTGCGCCAGAAAATTGCACAGGACGGCATGCGCAACTCCAACTGCGTGGCCATTGCACCCACCGCCACCATCTCCAACATCATCGGCGTCGATGCCTCCATCGAGCCCTGCTTCGGCAACCTGTCGGTCAAGTCCAACCTGTCGGGCGAGTTCACCGTCATCAACAGCTACTTGGTGCGCGACCTCAAGCGCTTGGGCCTGTGGGATGAAGTGATGGTCATGGACCTGAAACACTTTGACGGCTCGCTGCGCCCGATCGACCGCGTGCCGCAAGACATCAAAGCCTTGTACGCCACCGCCTTCGAAGTGGAAACCCTGTGGCTGATTGAAGCGGCCGCGCGCCGCCAGAAGTGGATTGACCAAGCGCAATCGCTGAACATCTACATGGCGGGCGCTTCTGGCAAGAAACTGGACGAGACCTACAAGCTCGCCTGGTTGCGCGGCCTCAAGACCACCTACTATCTGCGCACCATGAGCGCCACGCACGCTGAGAAATCAACCGTCTCCTCTGGACAATTGAATGCGGTGTCCTCGGGTGGCGCGGCCACAGGTGGCCAAACCATGAGCGCACTCGAAGCCGCTGCCGCGGCAGCACGCGCACAAATGAGCGCGGCCCCTGCCACCGACATCAAGTTTTGCGGCGTCGATGACCCGACCTGCGAAGCCTGCCAATGAGCTTGCACGCTGCATCGACATGCGCATCACACGCGCGCATATCGATGCAATTGAACAACACTCTTTCTCAACAACGTGAATGAACACTTTGCATTTCACGTTGTTGCACTCATAATCCGACCATTGGAATTTTTTCTATGTTGACCTGGGACGAAGAAGTCAAGCCCGCCTCGCCAAACCCTCAAGCCAGTGGCGCCCTCGGCCACGCGATGGCCATCCCACCTCTTTCAACACCTGCACCTGCTGTGCGCACCTTGAACGATGGTGCCGTCGTTGCCAACGCTGCGCCCGCAGCAGCCTCCATGTCAGCCACCAGCGAACGTCGCGTGAATGCCGCTGACAAGCGCATCATCAACGGCCAAACCGACGTCAACCAGCTGGTGCCCTTCAAATACAAATGGGCCTGGGAAAAATACCTGGCCACCTGCGCCAACCACTGGATGCCGCAGGAAGTGAACATGACGCGCGACATTGCGCTGTGGAAAGACCCCAACGGCCTGTCCGAAGACGAACGCCGCATCATCAAGCGCAATCTCGGCTTCTTTGTGACTGCCGACTCGCTGGCCGCCAACAACATTGTGCTGGGCACCTACCGCCATATCACCGCACCTGAGTGCCGCCAGTTCCTGTTGCGTCAAGCCTTTGAAGAAGCCATTCACACCCACGCCTACCAATACATTGTGGAGTCGCTGGGCCTGGATGAAAGCGAAATCTTCAACGCCTACCATGAGGTGTCCTCAATCCGCGACAAGGACGAGTTCCTGATTCCGTTCATCGACGCCATCATGGACCCGAACTTCCACACGGGCACACTGGCCGCCGACCAAACGCTGTTGAAGTCGCTGATTGTGTTCGCCTGCCTGATGGAAGGCCTGTTCTTCTACGTCGGCTTCACCCAAATTCTGGCGCTGGGCCGCCAGAACAAGATGACTGGCGCTGCCGAGCAGTACCAGTACATCCTGCGCGACGAGTCCATGCACTGCAACTTTGGCATTGACCTGATCAACACCATCAAGCTGGAAAATCCCCAGCTGTGGACGGCCGAGTTCAAGGCCGAGATCAAGGAACTGTTCCTGAAAGCGGTGGAGCTGGAGTACCGTTATGCCGAAGACACCATGCCGCGCGGCGTGCTCGGCTTGAACGCCTCCATGTTCAAGGGCTACCTGCGCTACATTGCCAACCGCCGTGCCACCCAGATTGGCCTGGAGGCCTTGTTCCCCAATGAAGAGAACCCGTTCCCCTGGATGAGCGAGATGATCGACCTCAAAAAGGAACGCAACTTCTTTGAAACCCGTGTGATCGAGTACCAGTCTGGTGGTGCTCTGTCCTGGGATTGACGTTTTAGACAACTGCGATGTTTGAGTCTCTGTTCTGCGCCCCCACAAGTGCTTCGATGAAAGCACGGGCTGGAACATCCCCCGTTCATGGTGTTGGACCCGGGTCCAGCACCATGAATCGCTTGGCACCCCCCAACAGGTGCAAAGTGTTTTCACCCAATGATCTTTGATCTTGATCTAGGAGAATAGTATGGCAACTGCAAAAAAACCGGCCGCAAAAAAGGCCGCACCCAAGAAAGCTGTAGCAAAGAAGCCCGCAGCGAAAAAAGTAGCAGCTAAGAAGCCCGCAGCCAAAAAAGCTGCTGCTAAAAAGCCCGCTGCCAAGAAAGTTGCGGCCAAGAAGCCCGCAGCCAAAAAAGTAGCCGCTAAAAAGCCGGCCGCCAAGAAAGTTGCGGCCAAGAAGCCCGCAGCCAAAAAAGTAGCCGCTAAAAAGCCTGCCGCCAAGAAAGCTGCCGCCAAGAAGCCCGCAGCGAAAAAAGCGGCCGCCAAAAAGCCGGCCAAAAAAGCTGCTGCCAAAAAGCCTGCCGCGAAAAAGCCTGCGAAAAAAGCTGCCAAAAAGGCCGCCAAAGCACCCGCTGCCCCTGCTGCCCCTGCTGCTCAGACCACTCTGAACCCGCAAGCAGCTTGGCCGTTTCCCACGGCCAGCAAGCCCTGATCTCACGGTCTAGGCAAGCCATCAAGCCCGGCACCGCAAGGTACCGGGCTTTTTTCATGGCAGCAAGCGATCCCAGGTGGCGGCCTTGGCGGCCAAGGCACTCACACGCAGCTGCTTGCGTTTAGAGGTTTGGCCCCGCACCAAGGCCACCTGGTTTTTCGCGACGCTCAAGGACGTGGCCAGCCAGGCCATCAAGGCCAGGTTGGCTTTGCCATCGACGGGTGGCGCGTGCAGGCGCACGCGCAGAGCGCCATCGTGCACACCCTCGGCTTGGGTGCACGCTGCATTGGGAATGACATGAATGTCCACGATCACATCGCCGCTTTTTTCAGCGCGCAGCCAGGTGACCGAGGGCAGCATCACAAGCTGTAGTTCTGCGGCCCGCGGCTGGCAATCTTCAAAGCGCCGACCTTGTTGCCCAGGGCCGCGCATTGCGCCAGCGACCAGCCTTGCTCCAGGCCAAAGAGCAAAGCGCCACGCCAGGCGTCCCCGCAGCCGGTCGGGTCAACCACCTCGGTCGCCTTCACGGGTGGCACCAGGGTTTTGTGGCCATCCACCCAGACCTCACAGCCTTGGGCGCCCAGCGTCACCACCAAGCCCTGCACGCGACGGGAAATGTCGGCGCTGCTCCAGCCTGTACGCTCGCTCAGCATCTTGCCTTCGTAGTCGTTCACGGTCACCCAGGTGGACTGCTCGATGAATCGCGCCAACTCGGCACCATCGAACATGGGCAAGCCCTGCCCCGGGTCAAACACAAAAGGAATGTCGGCAGCACGGAACTGCTCGGCATGTTGCAGCATGGCGTCGCGCCCATCGGGAGAAATGATACCCAACGCAATGTCGGCACGCTTTTCAATGCGGGTGATGTGGGCCTGCATCATGGCGCCCGGGTGAAAGGCGGTGATCTGGTTGTTGTCGCGGTCGGTCATGATCATGGCCTGCGCGGTGTAGTTGTCCGACACTTGTTTGACGAACTCGGTGGAGATGCCCAGGCCTTGCAGGCGCTGCAAATAGTCCGTGCCATCTTGCCCCAGCGTGGCCATGGGCAAGGGCGTACCACCCAACTGCTTCAGGCTGTAGGCTATGTTTCCAGCACAGCCGCCAAAGTCTCTGCGCAACGCGGGCACCAGAAACGACACGTTGAGAATGTGCAGTTGATCCGGCAAGATTTGTTCGGCAAAACGTCCTTCAAACGACATGATGGCGTCAAACGCCAGGGAACCACAAATCAGGGAAGCCATCTTTTTTCCAGTTCTTCATTCAAGGGTAAAACAATACCACGCGGTAGCCCACCACCGACTGAAATTCAGCGGATGCGCCATCCAAATCAAACGCCATGCTTTTAAGTCCGCCAGGGGTGATGAAAGCAGGCAATTCCAAGCTCTCAGGCGTCAAGACTTTGCGCACCACCGGCTGGTCTTGCGCATCGGTCAGGCTGAGCTCCACGCTGGGCGTTGCCACGGGGTAGCTGTTGAGGTTGCGCCATTGCAAGGTCAAGCGGTAACGATCTTCTGAGCGCTGCTCGAAGGAGCTGCTGACAAGGCTGACCGCCTGCAGGTCCAAAGGCCAGACCACTTCGCAATGAAGCATGTCACACAGGGCCTGAAGGGGTTGCCGCAGCTCTGAAAATTGGGCTGCCAACACGTGCCGCGCCTGAAACCCCCATTGCAAGGCCAAGAGCAAGGCCAAAGCACTGCCAATCAGCCACCCGGCCCAGGACGATGGGGCGACGTTGCGCTTGGCCGACTTGTCTTCTTGCACTTGCACAGGGCGCGCGGCGGGCACCTCCTGCGGCGGCGGTTCTGGTACTTCAAACAAATGCTGGTCCGCCTCAAACACGCGGGTGCAACGCCCGCATCGCACCCAGCCCTGCGCCAACTTCAGCTGATCGGGAATGACCCGAAACGTTGTTTCACATTGAGGGCAACGGGTGATCAGGCGCATCGAGCCGTCATGAGGATCCAGCCGTCCTCTTCATCGCTGACTTGCAAATCGCAGTAAGGCGCATAGGCCGCCTTGAGTTCATCGGCTTGCCGTGCCAGAATGCCCGCGAGCACCAGGGTCCCGCCCGCGGCCACATGGGCACGCAGCAAAGGCGCCAGCACTTTCAAGGGCGTGGCCAGAATGTTGGCCAGGACGGTTTGGTAATGGCCCTGTGCTTGGTCTGGCAGACCGGCCTTCAAGCTCACATGATTGGCTTGGGCATTGAACACGGTGGAGGTCACCGCCGCCTCGTCAATGTCAACCGCATCGATGTCGGTGGCGCCATGGAGCGCGGCGCCAATCGCCAGGATGCCCGAACCACAGCCGTAGTCGAGCACGCGTTGCGTGGACCAGCTTTGGCGCGCAATCCAGCGCAGACACATGCGGGTGGTGGGGTGGGTGCCGGTGCCAAACGCCAAGCCAGGATCGAGTCGGATGATTTTTTTTGCGGCTGCAGGCGGTTCGTGCCAGGTGGGCACGATCCAAAAATCAGGCGTGATGTCTACCGGCGCAAATTGCGATTGCGTGAGGCGAACCCAGTCCTGATCGACCAAAGCTTGCACGCCCAAAACTTCACAGCCTTCAAAAAAGTCTTGCAAGGACAACAATTTGGCCGCATCACGCGCGTTTTCTTCCGAGGGAAACAACGCAATCAGACGCGAACGTTGCCAGCCTTCCTTGGGTGGAGGCATGCCAGGCTCACCGAAGAGTGCCTGCTCGGCATCGGTCTGCGCATCGGCGTCCTCGACCGAGACGCTGAGCGCGTCGAGCGCGTCGAGCGCGTCGCTCAAAGCCTCGACCCGGTCCTCCGGTGCCATCAAACGAAGTTCAAACATCAGCGCTTGCGAGCGGCTAGCCACTGCTCGAGATAATGAATGTTGGTGCCGCCCTCCATGAACTTGGCATCCACCATGAGTTCGCGGTGTAGCGGAATATTGGTGCTGATGCCCTCCACCACCATTTCACCCAGGGCGGTGCGCATGCGGGCCAAGGCCTGCTCACGGGTGTCGCCGTGGACAATGATCTTGCCAATCATGGAGTCGTAATTGGGGGGCACGTAGTAATTGGTGTACGCATGCGAATCAACCCGCACGCCAGGGCCGCCAGGGGCATGCCACATCGTGATGCGTCCCGGTGAGGGCGTAAACTTGAAGGGGTCTTCGGCATTCACGCGGCACTCGATGGCATGGCCGCGAATTTGTACTTGGCGCTGGGAGAATGGCAGCTTTTCGCCAGCCGCCACCATGATCTGGGTCTTTACAATGTCCACGCCCGTGATGAACTCGGTCACAGGGTGCTCGACCTGAACGCGCGTGTTCATTTCAATGAAATAGAACTCGCCGTTCTCGTACAAGAACTCGAAGGTGCCAGCGCCGCGGTAGCCAATGCGCTTGCAAGCGGCCGAACAACGCTCGCCAATTTTTTCGATCAGCTTGCGCGGGATGTGCGGAGCCGGCGCTTCTTCAATCACTTTTTGGTGACGGCGCTGCATAGAGCAATCACGCTCCCCCAGATACACCACATTGCGGTGTTGGTCGGCCAGCACCTGGATTTCAATGTGGCGCGGGTTTTGCAAAAACTTTTCCATGTAAACCGCGGGGTTGCCAAAGGCGGCACCCGCTTCGGCCTTGGTGGTCTGCACCGCATGGATCAGGGCCGCCTCGGTGTGCACCACGCGCATGCCACGGCCACCGCCGCCCCCAGCGGCTTTGATGATGACAGGGTAGCCAATGGACTTGGCCATGCGGCGAATTTGCGTGGGATCTTCCGGTAACTCACCTTCCGAGCCCGGTACGCAGGGCACGCCGGCCTTGATCATGGCTTGCTTGGCCGAGACCTTGTCGCCCATGATGCGGATGGATTCGGGCGTCGGGCCAATGAATTGGAAGCCACTCTTTTCGACACGTTCAGCAAAGTCGGCGTTCTCGCTCAGAAAGCCATAGCCCGGGTGAATGGCTTCGGCGTCCGTCACTTCTGCTGCCGAAATGATGGCGGGCATGCTGAGGTAGCTTTGTGCCGAAGGCGCCGGGCCAATGCACACGGCTTCTTCGGCCAGCTTCACGTATTTGGCGTCGCGATCGGCCTCGGAGTACACCACCACGGCTTGCACGCCCAGCTCGCGGCAGGCGCGCTGAATGCGCAGCGCGATCTCGCCACGGTTTGCGATCAGGATTTTCTTGAACATGACCGGCCCATCACTCGATCACGAACAGCGCGTGTCCGTATTCCACAGCCTGGCCGTTCTCGGCCAGGATCTTGGTGATGGTGCCGCTCTTGTCGGCTTCAATCTCGTTGAGGATCTTCATGGCCTCGATGATGCAGATGGTGTCGCCTTCGTTGACCACGCTGCCCACTTCCACAAACGACTTGGCGCC
>JACCDU010545743.1_pt1 | contig 25087 bp, 19 predicted proteins | sample 7446081 | NCBI WGS metagenome assembly JACCDU01 (sample SAMN15323447, study PRJNA562643) | freshwater metagenome | isolation source: river surface water | place: USA:Blue River Watershed | collected 2017-08-17
GGTCGCTCAGCGACTGGGCGTTGTTTTGGTCCTGAATGGCGCGGTCGTAAATGCCGTCGGCCTGTTCCGCGATGATCGACGCAAATCCGAGGCGCGACAGCAGGTCTTCGGCACCCGAGGCGTCCGACAACAGGCTGGTCGACAGGTCGACCGAACCGACACGGGCGAGTTCCGAGATGAACTGGCCGGCACGCAGCCTCGAGGCGTCGGCTTCGGCCTCGGCCGCATCGGCCTGGGCTTGCAGCTGGTCGGCGCGGTAGGCTGCCTCGTCAAATTTTTGTTGGGCTTCCTGGAAGATTGTGCCCAGTCGCTGTGCCTCCTTGTTGGCCGCTTCGGCTGTGCTGGTCAGTTCGTCCAGGATGGCCTGCAGTTGGGCAATTGCCTGACGCTTGGCCGCCACATCGTTGCGGGCTTCGAGCACGTCGGCCCAGCTGGGGTAGCCGGCGGCGAAGCTGGCGTCGCTGAGCGTGGGGGTCAACAGCATGCCCGATGCGAGCGCGAAAGCGGTTGCCGCGACGGCGATTCGATGTGTGCGCATACGGCCCCCTTCCTCCACGAAGTTCCAGATTACCTGCCATTTCTGTGGCCACCCGAATTTGCGCTGGGCGGGCGGTTTGCCTTTTGAGAACAAACACCGTAAACTCGTGAAGGTTGCTGCGCAAGCAGTGGCACGGCCCCATCGTTTAGTGGCCTAGGACGCTGCCCTTTCACGGCAGTAGCACGGGTTCGAATCCCGTTGGGGTCACTCCAAGGTCAATAATTAAATAAGCAAGGCCCTGTAGCGCAGTTGGTTAGCGTGCCGCCCTGTCACGGCGGAGGTCGCGGGTTCAAGTCCCGTCAGGGTCGCGGTTGCGACAACCCCTTTCACGAGGGGTTTTTGCATCTAGGGATTTATCTCCCTGGCTCTGTAGCTCAGTTGGTAGAGCGTTCGACTGAAAATCGAAAGGTCACCGGATCGATGCCGGTCGGAGCCACAGTACAAAAGCCCCCGAGCTTCGGGGGCTTTTGCTTTGTCTGCTTTCCGGTGAGCCTAGGCGCGAATGGCCGACGTCACGCCCGGGGTGGGTGTGATCGCAATCCACTGTCCGGTTTCAGCGGACTTTTCGGCGGCATCCACAATCTTTGCCGCGGACACGGCATCGTGAATGTTCGAGTTCAGGTGACGTGACCCGACATACGACTCGAGGAATTTGCGCGCCTCGACGACTTTGAGGTCATCGAAGCCCATGCCGGTTCCCGCTCCGGGCTGGAAGTGCGAAAAATCACCGAAACCGGGGCCGGCCATGACGCGCTGGTAACCGACGAGGTCGCCCTTGCGGCCAATGGCGACCTGAAGTTCGTTCATGCGTTCAAAGTCCCACATGAGTGAGCCTTCGGTGCCATAAATTTCGACGTTGTACGAGGCGCGGGGGCCGACGGCGACACGTGAGGCCTCGAGGGTTCCGACCGCACCAGCGGCGACAGCGTCGGGGCCGAATCGTACGAGCATTCCCGCATAGTCTTCGTTCTCGACAGGGCCCATCTCGCCACCCTCGATGACGTCAAAGTGCGTGCCGGTGCCCATCTTTTGGATGGGGCGGTGCGTGTGGATGGTCGAGGTCATACCGGTGACGTCCGATACGGGGCCCAACATGTACTGGACGAGGTCGGCGAGGTGACCCATCAGGTCGCCCAGCACGCCACTGCCGGCAAGCTTTCGGTTGAAGCGCCACGACAGAGCACCATTGGGCTCGGCGGAATAGTCGGCAAAGAACGTGCCACGGATGTTCGTGATGCGCCCCAGCGAACCGTCGGCGATCAGGGCCTTGGCCTTTTCGATGGCGGGTGCGTGACGGTAGTTGAACCCGATGCTGGTGACGACTCCAGCGTCGACCGCGGCGGTTTCGACGGCCGTGGTCTCGTCGACTCCACGTCCCACGGGCTTTTCAATCCAGAAGGCCTTGCCCGCGCGGGCGGCGGCGATGCCGATTTCGGCGTGCAGGAAGTTGGGGGCACAGATCGACACGACATCGACATCAGGGTGTGCGAGAACCTCGTGGTAATCGAGAGTCGACTCGGCATAGCCCAGCACGTCGCGGGCGTAGTCAGCGCGGGAAGGTTCGGTGTCGGCGGCTATAACCAGTCGGGGGGTGATGCCGAGTTCGGGGTACACGACGGGGATGGACTGATAGGCACGGCTGTGGACCTTGCCCATCCAGCCCACGCTGATCAGGCCGACGCCAACTGTGGTGTGTGTCATGTGCTTCTCTCCTGTAAAAAAATGGAACCTTCCAATTTTTGAAGAATAGCATCTTACGGACGCAGGCAACACCCCCGAATTACGGCGCGACAGTGATGGCAGTCGTCGACGACCGCATCACCAAGCCCGGGGCGACCAACGTGTCCGTTCCCCGACGGCCAGGCCACGTGCCAGGGTCCGCTAACAACCCGCACGCCACCCGCACAATTTCTGAGGTCTTCTGATCCACCGATGTCAACGAAATTCTCTCCAGCTGTGCGATGTAGGTGTTGTCATAACCGGTTACCGCAACGGGCACGTGGCCGGCAGCGGTTGCGCGCGAGGTCGCGTCCTGCACACCAAACGCCACGTTGTCGTTGAAACACACGATGGCGGTCACCGACTCATCCGACGCCAAGACCGAGGCGGCCGCCTCGAATCCACCGCGTTCATCCAAGCGGCCACCCGTCGACACCGTGACGACGTCCAACCCGGCGGACTTGGCCTGGTGCTCAAAGGCCTCGCGACGGCGATCCGCCACCAGACGACCCATCGGGCCCACATACGCGACGCGGGTGTGGCCCAACCCCCGCAAATGGTCCGACACTAACCGCATCGCCGCGGAGTCGTCGCTGCGAACCACTGCCGCGCCGGGCACATCAGTGGCGGACGACAACGCGATCACCACGGGAAAATCCTCGGGCAGGGACGCCAGCGGGCCGTGGTCGGGCAAACCCCCAACAATCAAGATGCTGCTGGGCTTCAGGTCCAAAAGGTGCTGAATCGGCGCGGGGTCGACGACGGGACCCGCCGGGCCGTCCACGATTGACGCCACCGAGACGAAACTGAACACACCCTGTTGGGCAAAAAATTGGCGGGCAGAATCAGCAATTTCCGTAAACAGCGGGTTGTGAAAGTCGGCGACGATAATGCCCACAAACCCCGCCGAGTTCGACCGCAAGGACCGCGCCCAGGCATTGGGCGTGTACCCCAGCTCTGCCGCCGCGCGTAACACGCGTTCCCGTCGAACCGCACCCACGCCCTCGGATGACGCGAACACCATTCCCACCAACGATTTCGACACACCCGCGCGCTCGGCCACATCCAGAATGGTGGGGCGCTTCGACATGGTCGGGTTCCTTCAACGGGTGCGAACGGGGGCAAGTGGGGTGAACTTCACGGTATCACCACGGCCCGGCCCCCGCCCGAGAATGGACGAAGCGCCCGCCCACGCCAAGGAAATTGATAGGCTCACACCAGTCAACGACGACAAGGACCCCATGAACGATTCACTCCGCAACCCCGCCAACAATGCCGCTGTACGCGACGCCGACACCGCCTCGGTTTTCCACTCGTGGTCAGCCCAAGGCAGCCTTGCCCCCTTCGTGATCGCCGGCGGAAAGGGCAGCACCGTGTGGGACTACGAGGGCAACTCGTACCTCGACTTTTCCAGCATGCTCGTCAACGTCAACATCGGACACCAGCACCCCGCCGTCATCGAGGGGATCAAGCAGCAGGCCGACGTGCTGACCACCGTCGCACCGGCACATGCGAACAACATTCGCGCCCTCGCCGCCCAGAAAATTCTCGACCACGCACCCGACGGGTTCAACAAGGTCTTCTTCACGAACGGTGGCGCCGACGCCAACGAAAACGCAATCCGCATGGCGCGTTTGCACACGGGCCGCGACAAGGTCATCTCGTTCTACCGTTCATACCACGGCAACACCGGTGCGGCCATTGTCGCGACGGGTGACTGGCGCCGAATTCCCAACGAATTCGCCCGCGGACACCACCACGTGTTCGGCCCCTACCTGTACCGCTCCGAATACTGGGCCACCACTCCCGCCCAGGAAACCGAACGGGCACTTCACCACCTCGAGCGTGTCGTCCAGGCCGAGGGTCCCGCCTCGATTGCCGCGCTGTTGATCGAAACCGTTCCGGGAACCGCGGGAATTCTCACACCGCCTCCCGGTTACCTCGCCGGTGTTCGTGACATCTGTGACCGCTATGGAATTCTGCTGATCCTCGACGAGGTCATGGCCGGGTTCGGTCGCACCGGCGAATGGTTCGCGTTCGACGCGTTCGATGTCACCCCCGATCTCATCACGTTCGCCAAGGGCGTGAACTCGGGGTACATCCCCGTGGGCGGTGTCATCATTTCCGACGCCATCGCCGCCACCTTCGATGACCGCGTCTTCCCCGGCGGCCTGACCTATTCGGGTCACCCGCTGGCCTGCGCCAGCATCGTCGCCACCATCACCGCGATGGAGGACGAGGGCGTTGTCGACAATGCCCGCATGATCGGCAACGACGTGCTGGGGCCGGGGCTGGCCGAATTGGCGTCACGCCACAGCATGATCGGCGATGTCCGTGGGTCGGGTGTGTTCTGGGCCGTTGAATTCGTCACCGACCGCGACACCAAGGCCCCGGTAACCGCCGCGTGGATGGGCGCCCTGAAGTCGGCGCTGCTGGGCGCTGGACTGTTGCCCTTTATCGCCGACAACCGACTGCACGTCGTTCCGCCCTGTGTGGTCACCGCCGACGAAGCGCGGGCGGGCCTCGACATCATCGACCGCGTGCTGTCAGAACTGGGCTAAACCGAAACCGAGGCGCGCCTCGGATCGACTAGCCGGCAGGTAAATCCGCCGCCGTTGCCCGCGCCGTGGGACCGGCCGGTTCGGACTGCGCCGCCAACCGGTGACGCAGTTCGATGCCCTGCGCCCGGTAACTGCCGCCCACGATCAGCAACGCTCCCGCGATACCCAACCACGTGATGACCTCGGACCCCAAACCGACGCCCACGATGACCGCCCAAATCGGTTCCGTTCCCAACAGCAAGCTGACCCGCGCGGCGGACGTCCGGCGAATCGCCCACAACTGCACAAGGAACGCAAACACGGTGCATGCCGCGGCCAAATACAGAACATCAAGCCACTCCCACAGGCCATAGCTTTGCGCACTCGCGATTACTCCCGGCACATCCGCGAGAGTGAACAACACGGCACACACCAGCGTCTGGATCAGGGTGATGGTCACCGACCCATACGTGAAACCCGCGGTCAGTCGCCCCATGGCCGTCACGTGAATCGACCGGGTAACAGCGGCGGCGAGCATCAACGCGTCACCCCAGTTCAACTGGTCGAAACCGCCGCCCGACACCAACAGGACGACGCCCACGACGGCGGCGACAGCACCCACGAAATATCCGCGCGGCAGCCACCGCTTCATCCACGCGGATTCCAAAATCGGCGTGAACACGATTGTCATGCTGATGATCAGGCCGGCATTCGTGGCGCTGGTGTACTTCACACCCCAGGTTTCCAGGCTCAAAATTCCTGCCTGGGTGACACCGAACATGATGGCGATCAGCAGCCCTCGCCGGTCCACGAAACCCTCGCGGCGCACCGCCCACACCACAATCATGATGACGCTGGCGACGAGGAATCGGAATGCGAGCAACGAAAAAACAGACCCGTGTTCGGTCAACACCTTGGCGGCCAGATAACTGCTGCCCCACACCACGGCTACGCCCAACAGCAGCAGATCGGCGCTGTAGCGTCGCATCCAGCCCATCGGAACCGCCCTCATGTATCGTCACCCCACACTAGCCCCTGCCTAAACTGGGCTCATGACTCTTCCCGAGATGCCCGTTCTGGACGGCGCCCACGTTCGACTGGAACCCCTCGACCACTCGCACCGTGACGAACTGGCCCGCATCAGCGACCGCGACGAACTGTGGGACCTGTGGTACACCTTCATCCCCAACGGCGAGGGCATGACCGCCGAGATTGACCGACGACACGGACTGTACGCCGCGGGCACCATGATGCCCTTCGCCGTCATCGACGCGTCGACGGGAACACCCGTCGGCATGACCACCTTCATGAACATGCGCCTCGACAACAAAAAAGTCGAAATCGGATCGACCTGGTTGGCCAAATCGGTGCACGGTACGCACATCAACCCCGAGATGAAACTGCTCATGCTGCAGTACGCGTTCGAGGTGTTGGGCTGCAACGCGGTGGAGCTGCGCACCCACGAAAAGAACAGCCAGTCCCGTGCCGCGATCAGCAAGCTGGGCGCGAAACTCGACGGCATGCTGCGCAACGACATGGTCATGCCGAACGGCACCCTGCGCAACACCGCCGTGTATTCGATCACGGTCGACGAATGGCCCGAAGTCCGTGCCGGGCTGATGGACCGCATCGACGCATAGTTGTTGTTCCATCGCACAGTCGTTGTGCGTGGTCGCGCCAATTACACAACAGGTCCGATATCGAATAGTTGAGCCTCGGGTTTGCACAGTATTCTGAACGGATGCATCAATACAACGTTGTAGAAAAAAGCATCGCCGAACTGCGTGCCGCTCTGGAATCGGGCGAGGTCACCAGCGTCGAACTCGTCGCTGACTACATGAACCGCATCGCGTTGTACGACCGCCACGGCATCACTCTCAACGCTGTCCCCGTCCTGAACCCCGACGCCTTTGCCGAAGCCCGCGAATCGGATCTGCGCCGCGCGCAGGGCGAAACCCTGTCACCCCTGGATGGCATCCCCTACACCGCCAAGAACAGCTACAAGGCGCGCGGTTTGACAGTCGCATCGGGTTCACCCGCGTTCCGCGACCTCGTCGCCACCGACGATGCGTTCACCATCTCGCAATTACGCAACGGCGGAGCCGTGCTGCTGGGACTGACGAACATGCCCCCCATGGCAAACGGTGGAATGCAACGCGGTGTGTATGGTCGCGCCGAGAGCCCGTACAACGCCGACTTCCTCACCGCGGCCTTCGGGTCCGGGTCGTCCAACGGTTCGGGCACCGCCACGGCCGCCAGCTTTGGCGCCTTCGGTTTGGGAGAAGAAACCTGGTCATCGGGTCGCGCACCCGCGTCCAACAACGGACTCTGCGCGTACACCCCGTCGCGCGGCGTGATCTCAGTGCGCGGAAACTGGCCGCTGGTCCCCACGATGGATGTCGTCGTCCCCCACACCCGCACCATGACCGACATGCTGGAACTGCTCAATGTGGTCGTTGATGATGACGACGACACCCGCGGCGACTTCTGGCGCACCCAGCCCTGGATCTTGATCCCCAAGAGCTCGGCGCTGCGTCCCCGCAACTACGAACGTCTGGAAAACCGTGGCGCACTGGCGGGCAAAACTGTGGGCGTGCCTCGGATGTACATCAACAAGGACACCGAATCGTCGGACCAGATCGTCACCCGTGACAGCGTCATCGAGCTGTGGGAAACGGCCCGCGCGGACCTCGAAGCGGCTGGCGCGACCGTGCTCGAGGTGGACTTCCCCGTCGTCACCAACTACGAGGCCAAGGGCACGAACGACCTGGCGACCCGCGGGTTGGTCCCCGCCGAGTTCGCCGAACGGGAACTGATGGACCTCGTCGTGTGGTCGTGGAATGACTTCCTCGACGCCAACGGCGACCCCCAGTTGCACGCCCTGGCCGACGTCGATGGTCCCGCAATTTTCCCCGTCCCCACCGGCTCGGTTCCCGGCCAGTATGACGACCACCTGCACCGTTTCGCACCCGACGACGTGGACCTCGCCGACTATGTCACCTTTGCCACCGAGCGTGGCGTGCCCGAACTGGCCGACATTCCGACGATTCGCGACGGCATCATCGGACTGGAAGAGGCTCGACGCGTCGACCTCGAACAGTGGATGAATTTGCTGGGCCTCGATGTGATTGTGTTCCCGGCGGCCGCCGATGTCGGACCCGCTGACGCCGACATCAACCTGGATTCGGCCAAGGACGCCTGGCGTAACGGCGTGTGGGTGTCGAACGGCAACCTCGTTCCCCGCCACCTGGGAATCCCCACCGTGACTGTGCCGATGGGAGTCATGTCCGACATCGGCATGCCGGTGGGCCTGACCTTTGCGGGTCGTTCGTACGAGGACAACTCCCTGCTGTCGTACGGTTGGGCGTTTGAACAGATTCGTTCGCGCCGTGTGGCCTCGCCTCGAACCCCCGAACTTCCCGCGATGGACTGGGTATCCACGGGCATCACGAGCACGAACGAGGTCACTCTCGATGTGGACGCCGAACTTCACGACACCGTCGTGACGGCGATCGTCCACACCACGGCGAGAGAGGTGGCGATCACGATCAACGGCGTCAACGCGACGATCGAGTCCTCGGCCAACGGCACGCTGACCGCGAGCGCCGAGGTCGACCCCGCCGAATTGGACCGACTGCACAGTGAGTGGCGCGGGAACTATGGCCAGATCGTCACGGTTGTGGTCCGAGGCGCGGATGACGAGGTTTTGGGCCAGACTGTCATCGTCGGCGGCGTCGCCTAAAAACCGGCGCCCCCTGTCGAATCACGGGGGATTGGGCGTGCCCGAAACTCGCTAAGATGGTGGGCAGAGCGCCTGTCGATGCCGATGTGGTCGTTATCAGTCATCACCATAGGAGGCCCATGTCGCACGCCCGTACCACTCTCGCCGGATTCGGCGCTGCCGCCCTCGCCGTGACTCTGGCGGCCTGCCAGACGGGTGGCACAACCCCCGCAACCACCGATGCCGCGGCCCCCGAGGTCTGTGCCGGCGTCACGATCGTCATCGATTATGACGTGTTGGGGCAGGACCGCGTCGAAGAATGCGTCGCCATCGCCGAGGGCGAGACGATCACCGCATCCGAGGCCCTAAGCCAGCTGGGCATCACCACCGAGGGAACTGCCGATTACGGTGACGCCGTTATTTGCCGCATCGACGGCCAGCCCTCGAGCACCGAGGAATTCACTGTCGAGGGCGAGGACCCCTACCTCGAAACGTGTGCCACCATGCCCCCCGCCTTTGCATACTGGGCGCTGTGGATCTCGACCCCCGATGCGCCCGAGTGGGCCTACGCGATGGAGGGTGTCACCACCCAGCCCGTCGGCCCGGGTGATGCTCTGGGATTCATGTTCAGCACGGCCGGCGCAACCCCCACCCCCGCCAGCTAACCTCGTCGTATGACTCGTCGCCGCAGCATTGACCCGCGACCGCTGCGGTTTGCGCTGTGGGCTGCGGTGATTTTTGTGGCACTGCGACTGGTGTACCGTTCCGTCTTCAATGGCGCGGGCGGTGACACGGTGTTGTGGACCATCCCGTCAATGAGACTGCCCGACCCCCTGTCGACGGTCACTCTGTGGGGCGAGGTCAGCGTCGAGGGTCTGTGGTTGGCGGCAGTCAGCGCATTTCCCGTGGCGATGTTCCTCGTCGCCTGGGGAGCCCTTCTCGCGTTCGTCGACTTTCGCCGAATCCTTCGCGCTCTGCGCCACAGCGTTCACGGGCGTTCGATTCTGACGGCGCTGGGCATCATGCTGTCCGCGTTTCCCGCGGTCGTGGCATCGGTCACCTCCGTGCGCCGCAGCGCGGGGATTCGAGGCGTGCACGGAGTCCGTGGGGCCGCCCTCGTTGTGTCGGCCGTCGTGACCCGCAGCGTTGAACTGGCGTTGAACACGGGGGCCGCCATGGAATCGCGCGGGTTTGGACACTCCACCCAGCGTGCGACCGGCATGTGCGAGTTCCCGGTCGAGGCCCGTCGACTGAGTCTGTTCCACGGGGATCGGCTGATCATCGGTGACCTGGACCTCAGCTGCGCACCCGGCAGTGTGACAGTCGTGACCGGTGACACGGGGTCCGGGAAAACCACGCTGTTGCGCGCACTGGCCGGACAGTTTCAGCACCTCGACGGAGGAACCCAACTCGGAACCTTACACGTGGGCGCCGTGGATCGTCGGGACACGCCCCCACGCGATACGGCGCATTTCGTGGGCTTCGTCCCCCAGGACCCGCGCACCTCGTTCATCACCGAGACCGTCGAGGATGAACTGATCGTGTCGGCCGAACTGTCGGGCGGTGAACTGGATGCGGCCAGATTTCGGGCGACCTCGATCACCCACGAACTGGGCATCGACCACTTGGCGGATCGCACGACCGCATCACTGTCGGCGGGCGAGGCGACCCTCGTGGCCATCGCCGCCGCACTGGTCATTCAACCGACCGTCCTGATTCTCGATGAACCGCTGGCAGACCTCGATGCCGCATCGCGCGCCACCGTGTTGGCCGCGCTGACCGCGATTGTGCGACAGACCCATATCGCCGTTATCGTCAGCGAACACCGCACGGCGGGGCTGCGCGAGTTGGCCACCTCGGTCGTGCGTCTGTCGAATTCGACGGCACACCACGGCGGGCTGGAACTGTGGGACACCCCCGACACAGTCCGCGCCTCGACGTCCCACCGCCCCGAACTGCGGGCGATCCTGGGACCCAATGGCGTGGGAAAAACAACGCTGTTGAACAGCGCCGCAGCGGCCGACCCCACCATCGCACTCGTTCCCGAACGGGCCGCCGACCTGTTGCTGACCACCAGCGTCGCGGGTGATTGCGCCGTCAACGACCGCACCCGACGGCTGCCACGAGGCACCACATGGGGCATTGTCCAGTCCATCAGCAACGGCGGAATCGAGGCCCTGCAGCACCCCCACGACCTGTCGACCGGCCAGCAACTGATCGTCGCGCTCGCTATTCAATCCGCGCACGACCCCGCCCACCTTGTGGTGGATGAACCCACTCGCGGTCTCGACGATTCGGCGCGCGCTCGCATCGCGAACCTGCTGCGCACCGAATCGCTGCAGCGGCACGTGACCGTTGCGACGCACGACAGCGAGTTCGTCGCGTTGTTGGGCGCACAGCAGGTTCCCATGCCGACGCGCGATTCGCTCGACGCCGCCGCATTCACCACCGTGGAGGTCAGCGCATGACCACAATTGCCGTGCCCCGGTCGGAACACCGTAATTTCTGGACACACCAGGCCCCGCTGGCCCTCGCCAGCCTCGGGGCGCTCAGCGCCTTCGCGTGGCCACTTTTCACGGCGGCGCGAATCGACGAGGGTGACCTCGCGGCGCCCGCCATCGCCGTGGCACTCGTACCGGTCCTCGCGGTCATCACTGCCCTGATACTCGACAGCCACCTGCGCAGCGCCCACACCATTGCGTTACTGGGCGTGCTCGCCGCAGTGGCTGCGGCGGTGCGCATCGGAGGCACCGGAGTGGGCGGACTCGAGGCCGTGTTCATCGTGCTAATTCTCGCGGGCTATGCGCTAGGCGCACGATTCGGACTGGTGCTCGGCATGCTCACCATCTTGGGATCGGGAATCCTCATGGGCGGCATCGGACCGTGGACCGCATTTCAGATGTTCGCGGCGGGATGGGTCGGTGCCGGCGCAGGGTTTCTGCCGCGCCTCGGTGCACTGCACGGACGCACCCGAATCGTGGCGGAAACGGCCATGCTCGTCGGGTACGGAATCGTCGCCTCGTACCTGTTCGGCGCCATAATGAACCTGTGGTTCTGGCCGTTCGCTGTGGGCACCACCGCGAGCATCGGGTACGTCCCCAGCGGCGAACTGGCCGTCAATCTGGAACACTTCGCCGTCTACACGCTGGTGACCTCGACGCTGACCTGGGATACGGTCCGCGCAATCACCACCACGATCGGAATCATCGTTGTGGGACCCATGATTCTCGCCGCACTGTCCCGCGCCAAGGTGGCCGTCCGGCGTTAGACCGAGAAGTACTTGGCCTCGGGGTGGTGGAACACGATCGCGTCGGTTGACTGTTCGGGGTGCAGCTGCAGTTCCTCGGACAACACAACGCCGACACGTTCGGGGCGCAACAGTTCGACCACCTTGCGGCGGTCCTCCATCTCGGGGCACGCGGGATATCCGAGGCTGAACCGCGCGCCTCGATAGTCCAACTTGAACATTCCCGCCAGATCCGCCGGTTCCTCGGCACCAAATCCCAGTTCGGCACGGACGCGCGAATGCCAGTACTCGGCGAGCGCCTCGGTCAACTGCATGGCCAAACCGTTGAGCTCCATGTAGTCGCGGTACTGGTTGTTCGCAAACATCTGCGCGGTGAAATTGTCGACCGTCGCACCGACGGTGACCAGCTGGAACGCCACCACATCGACCTGACCCGATTCCTGTGGCCGCACAAAGTCGGACAGGCACAGGTGACGGTCGCGGCGCTGACGCGGGAACGAGAACCGCAGTCGTTCGGTGCCGATCGGCCCAGCGCTGCCGCCGTCGGGTGCCAGGATTCCGGCGGAACCCAGCACGCCGTCCTTGTCGTCGCCGTGATGCAGGATGACCATGTCGTCACCGTCGGACACCGCGGGGAAATAGCCATAGATCACGGACGAATCCATGATTCCCTCGGCAAGAATCCGGTCCAGCCAGTACCGCAGTCGCGGGCGGCCCTCGGTTTCGACGAGTTCTTCGTACGACGCCCCGTCCTCGGCGCGGCTGGGCTTCAGCCCCCACTGCCCCATGAACGTTGCGCGCTCGTCGAGGAACGAGGCGTTGTCACCCAGCTGGACGCCCTTGACGATTCGTGTTCCCCAGAACGGGGGAACCGGCACGGGGTTGTCGGCGGCCACATCGGATCGGGCGGGCATGTCGGCGTCTTCGGTGACGATGAGGCTGCTGGCGCGGTGAATGCGCTTCTTCAAGGCGGGCAAGCCCACCGATTCGGGGTCGGCGCCGCGGGCGATTGCGACCAGAGGCTCCATCAAGGCCAGTCCCTCGAACGCGTCACGGGCGTACCGGACCGTTCCCTCGAACAGGTCAGCCAGGTCGTCTTCGACATAGGACCTTGTCAACGCCGCACCGCCGAGGATGACGGGCCAACGACCGGCCAACCCGCGCGAATTGAGCTCGAGCAGGTTTTCCTTCATCACCACGGTCGATTTCACGAGCAAGCCGCTCATGCCAATCACGTCGGCGTTGTGTTCCTCGGCCGCCGCGATGATGTCGTTGATGGACTGCTTGATTCCGATGTTCACGACGTCGTAACCGTTATTGGTCAGGATGATATCGACGAGGTTCTTGCCGATGTCATGCACGTCCCCTCGCACGGTCGCGAGCACGATTTTGCCCTTGCCGGCCGCCTCGGATTTTTCCATGTGGGGTTCCAGCAGCGCCACCGCAGTTTTCATGACCTCGGCGGACTGCAGTACGAAGGGCAACTGCATTTCGCCCTTGCCGAATCGTTCGCCCACGACCTGCATGCCGGCCAGCAGGAAATCGTTGATGATGGCCAGAGCGGTATTGCCCTCGGCACGCGCCAGATCGAGGTCGGCTTCGAGGCCCTTGAGTTCGCCATCGATAATGCGGCGGGAAAGGCGCTCGGTAACCGGCAGCGCAGCCAGTTCGGCGGCACGCTGGTCACGGATGGCGGCCATGTCGACACCCGCGAACAGGTTGAGCATTTTCTCCAGTGGGTCATAGGTGACCGCACCGTCGGTGTCGAATTCGCGACGGTCCCACACCAGGTCCAACGCGACCGAGCGCTCTTCGTCGGACAGGCTCGCGAGGGGGCGAATCTTGGCGGCATCGACAATGGCGGAATCCAGCCCGGCATCTACCGCCTCGTGCAGGAACACCGAGTTCAGCACGACACGGGCGGCGGGGTTCAAACCAAACGACACATTGGACACACCCAGCGTGGTGTGAATTCCCGGGTATTTGGCATTGATCGCGCGGATGGCCTCGATCGTTTCGATTCCATCGCGACGGGTCTCTTCTTGCCCGGTCGCGATGGGGAAGGTGAGGCAGTCGACGATGATGTCGCTGACCTTCATACCCCAGTTGTCGACGAGGTCGTCAATCAGACGGGACGCGATTCGCACCTTGCCTTCGGTCGTACGGGCCTGGCCCTCCTCGTCGATGGTCAACGCGATGACGGCGGCGCCGTGTTCCTTGACGAGCGGCATGATGCGGCCGTAACGCGATTCTGGTCCGTCGCCGTCCTCGAAGTTCACCGAATTCACGACGGGGCGACCGCCGATCAATTCCATACCGGCGCGGATGACCTCGGGTTCGGTCGAGTCGATGACGAGAGGCAGGGTCGATGCCGATGCGAAACGCGACACGATCTGTCGAATATCGGCGACACCGTCACGTCCGACATAGTCGACACACACGTCCAACAGGTTGGCGCCATCGCGGATCTGGTTGCGGGCAATATCGACGCAATCGTCCCAGTTCCCGGCCAGCAGGGCCTCGCGGAACGCCTTGGATCCGTTCGAATTCGTGCGCTCGCCGATCGCGAGGTACGACGAGTCCTGTTCGAACGGCACGTGCTGGTACAGGCTGGCGACACCGGGGTCGGATTCGATGGTGCGCTGTTTCACCGCAGTCCCGCCGATTCGGTCGACGACGGCCTTCATGTGTTCGGGGGTGGTGCCGCAGCAACCGCCGACGAGTGCCAGACCGAACTCGGTAACGAACTGTTCGTGCGCTGTCGCCAACTGGTCGGGGGTCAGCGGGTACACGGCGCCGTTGGGGCCCAGTACGGGCAGGCCCGCATTGGGCATGCACATGACGGGGACAGCCGAATACTGCGAAAGGTGACGCAGGTGCTCGCTCATTTCGGCGGGACCTGTGGCACAGTTCAGGCCGATAGCGTCGACACCCAGCGGTTCCAGCGCGGTCAGCGCGGCGCCGATCTCGGACCCCATCAGCATGGTCCCCGTGGTCTCGACCGTCACCTCGACAAAGATGGGCAGTCGGATTCCGGTCTCGTTGATGGCTTGCTTGCACCCGTTGATCGCGGCCTTGGTCTGCAACAGGTCCTGCGAGGTTTCGATCATGAAGGCGTCGGATCCGCCCGCGATCAGGCCTCGGGCCTGTTCGGCAAAAGTCGACTTGAGGTTCTCATAGGTGGTGTGACCCAGGCTGGGAAGTTTTGTTCCCGGACCCATCGACCCCAGCACCCACCGCATCCGGCCGTCCCCGGCCTCGTAGTGTTCGGCCGAGGCGCGGGCAATCGCCGCACCCTCGCGTGCGAGTTCCTCGATCCGGTCTTCGATCCCGTAGTCAGACAGGTTCGACCAGTTCGCACCAAAGGTGTTCGATTCCAGGCAGTCAACGCCGGTATCGAGGTAGGCGTCGTGGATTCCGCGGATGATGTCGGGCCTCGTGACATTGAGGATCTCGTTGCAGCCCTCCAGCTGCCGGTAGTCCTCCATGCTGGGATTCGCGTCCTGCAGCATGGTGCCCATTGCGCCATCCGAGATGACCACGCGCTCGGCCATCGTGGCCAACAGCTGCGCGGCGCGTTCCGTGATCACCGCAGCACTGGTATCGATCGAGGCGGAAACTACGGAGTGTGCGGGGGTGGCGGAAGAGTCAGTCACCCGCCTAGTTTACGCTGACTAGCCGCGGGGCAGCCGCGGAATAAAGCGGCCGGTGCGCTGTGCGTAATCCGGATATTCCGGGAATTTTTGAGTCAGCAGCGATTCCTCAAAGCGCGCCTTGGTGTTCATGAGAACGACGAATGCGACGCCCAGGATGACGTGCCCCATGGTCATGCCTGACAGGGCCAAACCGGCAACGATAACGAACAGTCCGGAATACACGGGGTGTCGCACCGAACGGTATAGGCCCGAGGTCCGCAGGACACCGGACTGGTTGGGAACCGGTGTTGCCGTCGCTGCGCGACCCAGCTGGATCAACGAGGCAACGACCAAAGCGCCACCCAGAGCAAGCAGCACGACAGCCAGCCAACGGCCCGCGGGCGGCAACGCCTCGGTGGGTGCGGCGGGCAAAAACACCAAGGCTCCGAGGATGGTGAATTGGGCGATAACGAAAACCCAGCCGGTGGTGCGGGTCACTGCGGGAACTGAGGACATGTGCCCATTATCCCGCGCACGGTCGATCGCCACACGAGTGAATATGCCGAGAACGACGAAGGGCCCCACCGTGCGGCGGGACCCTTCGTGACGGAGTGTGACCTATTCGGCCGAATCCATTCCCGAAACCTCGGCGATGACGCGGTCGCCGGGGCGAACCATGGCCATGTCGACGTCGATTTCGGCGCGGCTGAGCAGGTCCGACATACGGCGCTGACGAGCCTTGGTGATCAGGGTGACCACCTTGCCTTCCTTGCCCGCACGACCGGTACGGCCAGCACGGTGCAGGTAGGTCTTGTACTCGTCGGGAGCGTCGGCCTGTACCACCAGGTCGATGTCGTCGACGTGGATTCCACGTGCGGCGACGTCGGTGGCGACGAGCACGTTGACGCGACCGCTGGTCAGCAGCTGCAGGTTGCGGGTACGACGCGACTGGTTCAGGTCACCGTGCAGGCTGGTGGCGCGGATTCCCGCGTCATCGATTTCGTCGGCGAGCTGCTCGGCAAACGCACGGGTGCGGGTAAAGATCAGAGTCTTGCCGTCACGGTCGACGAGTTCCTGAATAATGCCGATCTTGTCGCGCTGGTCGACTACGAATACGCGGTGGTCGATGGTCGAGCTGGCCTGGTCTTCGCCGGTGACCTCGTGAACGCTGGGTTCGGTGAGGAACTCGTCGACGATCGCGGCGACGCCCTTGTCCAGGGTCGCGCTGAACAGCAGACGCTGTCCTTCGGGGTCGGTGGCACGCAGGATGCGCTGTACGGGCTCGAGGAATCCGAGGTCGCACATGTGGTCAGCCTCGTCGAGGACGGTGATCTGGATTGCAGTCAGGTCGATGTGACCCTGGTTTGCGAGGTCTTCCAAACGGCCGGGGGTGGCAATGAGGATGTCGACTCCGCGGCGCAGGCTCATGACCTGTGACTGCTGGGGCATTCCACCGACGATGGTTGCGGTGAACAGGCCAACCGAGCGTGCGATGGGCTGCACGGTGCGGTCGATCTGCATGGCCAGTTCGCGGGTGGGGGCGAGGATCAGTGCGCGAGCGCCGCGACCCTGCTTGCGGCCACGACCGCCGTTGTTTTCCATGAGGCGTTCCACCAGGGGTGCACCGAATGCAATGGTCTTTCCCGAGCCGGTCTTACCGCGACCCAGTACGTCCTTGCCTTCCAGCACGACGGGGATGGTGGCGGCCTGGATGGGGAACGGCGATGCCGCACCCATGTGCTCGAGCTGACGGCAGATGTTGTCGCCGAGGCCCAGTTCGCTGAACGACAGACCTACGGTCTCGTCTGCGGTGACAGCCTTGGCTTCGAGGCGTTCCAGAACGACGTCTTCGACGGGAGTGAAGCGTGCACCGTCGTTCTTCGAGGGGTAGAAGTCGGAATCGCGACGAGGGCGGTCTTCGCTGCGGTCGTAACCACCGCGGCCTCCCTGTACGGGTCCACCGAAACGGGGACGGTCTTCACGCGTGAAACGGTCGCGCGATGCGCCACCGAAACGGTTGCCCTGTGCGGGACGGTCGCCACGGTCGTAACGGGGACGGTCACCACGGTCTTCACGAGGCGCAAAGCCACGGTCTTCGCGGGGAGCATAACCGCGGTCACCACGGTCGCCACGAGCGTCACGGTCATAACGGGGACGGTCACCACGGTCTTCACGAGGCGCAAAGCCACGGTCTTCGCGAGGCGCGAAACCGCGGTCGTTGCGAGCATCGCGGTCGTAACGGGGACGGTCACCACGGTCTTCACGAGGCGCAAAGCCACGGTCCGAACGGGGTGCATAACCGCGGTCACCACGGTCGCCACGAGCATCGCGGTCAAAGCGGGGGCGTTCGGTGCGGTCACCGGGGGTGGTGAATGCGCCGCGCTCGTCGCGCACGGGACGGGTGTTCCGTGCCGCGCGTTCTTCGGGGCTCCAACGGTCCTTGCGGCCGGCTTCGTCGGCGCGGAATCCGCGGTGTCCTGCGCTGCGAGCGCCGGGCTTCGATCCGGCAGCCGAGCGTGCTCCGCCAAAGCTGGGGCGAGATGTCGATCCGGCGCCCTTGGGGACGTAGTTCTTTGCCGGACGGCCGCCGGCAGGCTTCTTGTTCTTAGGCATAACAGTTTTCTGGGTTGAATTCAGATTCATGGGCGCACACAAAAGCGCTACAGATCCCGAGCGAACATCGATCGAGGGCCGATTCACGAAACAGTGACTATTAGCAGCACGATTGCTGCCAAACCGACCCACGAGACTCACAAACCCATCCGCACAACTGCGGTGTCTCAGGCCGACTATCAAATTCTAGCGGCAATTCCCGAAACCTTCAACCCCTACTTCAACATTGACCACACACAAAGTACTTCGACTATCGAAAGACCGCTAGGCTGTGCCCATGACTGATGACAACCTCGCCGCCCCGGACTCCACCCCCGCGCCCGCAGGTGCTGCGGCAACCGAGCCCGCGGAAAGCGGCACCACAAACCCGCGCCGCTGGATTGGGCTGCTGTTCATCAGCCTTGCTGTGTCGCTCGTCATCGTCGACTCGACCATCGTCAACGTCGCCGTGCCCTCGATCGTGCGTGACCTGCAGATCACGAGCACTGAAATCCAGTGGGTCCAAGAGGCCTACACTCTGGTCTTTGCCGCGCTGCTCATGGTGTTCGGCGCACTGGCCGACCGTTTCGGCCGCCGCCGCATGTTGACCATCGGCCTTGCCCTGTTCACCGTGTCCTCCATCGCCGCCGGAATGGCCGAATCGGGCGAACTATTGATTCTGTCCCGCATCGTGCAGGGAATCGGTGGCGCCATGGTCCTGCCCACCACCCTGTCGCTGGTCAACGCCGAATTCCGCGGCAAGGAACGCGGTATCGCGTTCGCAATCTGGGGTTCCACCATCGGCGGAATGGTCGCCGTCGGCCCACTCCTGGGCGGCTGGCTGGCCACCGATTTCTCGTGGCGTTGGGCATTCGGCATCAACATCCCCCTGGGAATCATCATCATCGCCGGCCTGTACTGGGCGGTCACCGAATCGCGAGACACCCTCGGCCGCGGTCGCATCGATTGGGTGGGCGCCGCTCTGTCCGTCATCACGAGTGCGAGCCTCGTCTACGGTCTGATCGAGGGCCGCACGTACGGATGGTGGCTCGTCAACACGCCCTTCACCGTCGGTGACTGGACCTGGCCGTTCGACATCTCGGTTGTCCCCGTCGCATTCGCCGTGTCGCTGGCCGGCCTCGTCGCGTATATCGCCCACGGTCGCGCCCGTCAGCGCGCGGGCAAGAACACCCTCATCGCCTTTTCGCTGTTCTCGATTCCGTCGTTCCGCAACGGCAACATCGTCGCCATGGTCGTCAGCATGGGCGAATTCGGCATCATCCTCGCCCTGCCGCTGTGGCTGCAGTTCGTCAAGGGACTCAACCCCTTCGAATCGGGACTGATTATCGTCTCGCTCGCCGTGGGGTCGTTCGTCGCCAGTGGCGCAGCTGGGGCGCTGGGCCAGCGCGTTGCCAACGGCTCCGTCATCGTGCAAATCGGCTTGGCCCTGGAAATCATCGGCGTCGTGGGCATGGGGTTCACCATCACCCCCGAGGGCGAACCCGCCGCACTGATTCCGTGGATGTTCGTCTATGGAATGGGTGTCGGTTTCGCGACCGCACAGCTGACGGGCGTCATCATGCGTGATGTCCCCATCGACCACAGCGGTCAAGGCTCGGGAACACAGAGCACGTCACGTCAGGTCGGATCGGCCCTGGGTATCGCCATCATCGGTACCGTCCTGTTCACGACCGCACAACTGTCGCTCGAATCCTCGCTGAAGGACACCCCGCTGCCGGCCGAAGTTCAGACCCAGCTGGTGGCCATTGTGATTGACTCCGCCGGTGGCGCCATCGAGGAATTTGACAAGGACCCCGCGAACGCCAACTTCGTTGCCGATTCCCGGGCCGCGATTTCGGCGGGTGCCAGCGCCGCAGGTTTCACCGCAGCCGGCTTCCTGGGATTGGGTCTGATTTCGAGCCTGTCGTTAGGTGCACGTCGGAAGCGCTCGTAGCGTCGTTACCGAATCGAATCCTTCGAGGTTCGACCTCTGTGACATATCTTCGTAGACTGACGGTATGAACGCTGACACTGCTTCTGCAGACATCACAGCCCCCGTCGACCTGTACGACGAATCAAAACTCAAGGGCCTTCGCCGCATCATCGTGTGGGTCATGGTTGTCTCGCTCGTCATCACCGCAGCGGTCGGAATCGGCACACTGCTCACCGGCGAATTGGGCGAAACCCAGTCCAAAGTCCTCATCACCACCCTGGCTATCGCCGGCTTCTCGGTCACTGCGCTGTGTCACATTGCGGTCCTGAACCGCGATGTGCGCATGGTCGGCTGGGCGGGAATCACGTCAAGCGCTCTCGGTCTCGTCGCCGCTCTCATGCTGATCTGGCGTTCGTGGGATTACACGGACAGCAACAGCGAACAGGCACTGTGGGATTTCGTACTGAAGGCCTTTGCCGTGTTGCTCGTCAGCGCCCTGTCCTTCGCGCACGCCAACCTCATGCTGCTGTTGTCGAACTCACGTCGTCGTTGGATGCGCATGGCTTTGGGCGCCAACCTGGTGCTCATCACGCTCGTCGCCGTCATGGTGATCCCGCCGATCGTCACGAACGGAGAATTCCCCAACGCGCTGATTTCTGACACCTATTGGCGCCTGTTCGGTGTCGTTGCCATCCTCGACGCCCTCGGCACCATCGCCCTGCCGGTCACCACCCTGATTATGCGTCGCCAACACGATGACGAATCCGTTGCCCTCAAGACCGCACCCTCCGCCCTCGCCGCCGTTGCCATAACGCTTCCCGCTGATCTGTCCGCCGTCGTGACTGAACGCGCCGCCGCTGCCGGCGTGACCCCGGCACAGTTCGTGACGGACACAGTGGCACAGGCTCTGGCACAATCGGACTCATGACGCACCAACGCACCGCACTCGTCGTCGAAGACGAGCCGCTGCTGTGCAGCCTGATTGGACGCCTGCTGGGTGACTCGGGTTTCACCGTCGTCGAGGCGGGCAGTGCGATTGACGCGTTCGGGTATTTCACCCAAACCGAGTTCGACCTGATCGTCGCCGACATTGACCTGGGGGCCGGCCCCAACGGAATCGACGTGGTCCAGCGCATCCGTGCACAGTCACCGGGTATTGGTGTCGTGTTTCTCACGAATCTGCGCGACCCCCGAGTCTCGGGCAAAACCTGGTCGGCGATTCCCCGCGATGCGGCCTACATTGTGAAGTCCGAGCTGGGTTCCCCCAACGCGCTCAATGCCGCGGTGGCCATGGCCCTCAGCCCCAAATCCAAGGGCACACGCCCGCTGCCCGAAACTTCGCCGCTGCGTAACCTGTCCGACACCCAGGTGTCGGTTCTCGCTATGGTCGCCGCCGGTAAATCGAACGACGACATCGCCACCCAACGCGCGACCACCGTGCGTGCCGTTGAAAAGATGCTGCAGCGCATCACCGCGGCACTGGGGTTGGACGCGGGCACCAGCAACCGCGTGGCACTGGCCCGGTTCTATTGGGACGCACTGCATGGCAAAGACGCCTGACGCCACCACACATCTGAGCCTCACTTCTGTCGTCCATGAGGCCCTCGTCTCGCGACACATCCTGTCAACACGCACCATTCTGTTGTACGCGGCCAGCTCGCCGTTGCTAATCGTGACCGCAGAATTCATTCGCAACGGTCAGTCGAGCATCTGGGCGGCCATCGCCTTCGCCCTGTATTCGGCGATGATCAGCGCCACTCTGGCACTCGCCACACGCTGGCTGGTGCGACTGGCGTGGGGAACACGTCCGCGCGCTCGGATTACGATGCTCTGGCTGCTGTCCATTGGGGCCACCCGCGGTGCGATCATGGGCGTGATTGTCACCGAGACCGGCGCGGCACCCGAACCTCATTTCCTGGAACGCATCATCGGTGGAGCCACCAGCCTGCCGTTGATTTTGGGAATCATCGCCGTGCTCGTGGGTGGTGTGATCGACCACCGGGAACGCGTCTCGGAATTGACTCAGACCGTGGCGCGACTGACTGACCGCCGCACCCAAACCCTGCAGATTCTGACGGCGTTCCGCACCGACTTGGCCGAACGCACCTCGACCGCCATCATGCCGGCCCTCAGCCGCATCAGCAGGCTGCTGGACCCGCAGACCGAACACACACGGGGAACCGTGATCGGCGAACTGTCGAACCTCGTCGACACCGTGGTCCGTCCGCTCAGCCACGACCTGGCGGCGAACAAACCCGATGAACTTCCGCCCGCCGCCCAAACCGCGATCGTCCCCAAGCCCGAATGGGGGCGCACCCCGGCGTACGACGCACTTCAGCCGCTGTGGTCTGGCATCATCGTGGTCGGGGTCGCAGCCAGTGGCGTGGTCGAATTCTTTGGCGCATTTCGTGGTTTCACGATGGCGCTCTTGTATGCCGGCGTCTTGGTCGGTGTCGTTGCCGCATTGAGGTTCGTGTTCCGCGATTCCGACATTCGACCCCTGCCGCTAATTCTGTTGGCCACTGGCTCGCACGAGCTCGGGGCGGTCGCCTACATCGCCACCCTGTGGGTTTTGGGGTTCCCCATCTACAGCTACCCACTCTCCATTGCGGGAATCATTGTCGCGACGCCTCTGGTTGGTGGTTCGATTGCGGCCTACGTCATCCTCGCGCTGCGCCGCGAGTCGATTGAACACGAATTACAGGATTCGAACCTCGAACTGGGCCACATCGTGTCGGGCTACCGCCGCACCGCGTGGTTGGAACAGCGCCGTCGCGCCCACCACCTTCATTCGACCGTGCAATCCCGACTTCACGCCGAGGCGCGCTTTCTGTCGTCGCGGACCGGAATCCTCAACGACCGCGAGGTCGAGCGTTTGCATGAAACGATCGAGAGCATCTCGGACTCCGCGTCGGTGTCACCCGCATACGGTGTCGACCCGCTGCGCGAACTGGACAAACTGCGGGATTTTTGGGCCGGGATTTGTCAGATCCAACTCGATATTTCCGACGAGGTGCGGGCTGCCCTCGACGACAATGGAGCCCCCGCCGAGGCCGTGCAATTGGTGACAACCGAGGCAATTACGAACGCGATTCGCCACGGTTCCGCCACCCACATCATCGTCGAAATGTGGCTGTCCAGTCCCGAGGTCGTGTCGGTTTCGGTCACGAACAACGGCGGAATCGTCACGATGGACGATCGGTCGGGTTTGGGCATGACCACGTACGATGAATTGACGATGCAGTGGGACCTAACGACCCTGTCGGATGTGACCACGTTCACCGCATCGATCAGCACACGCAACGCGGTGGTCGAAATCCCCACGGCGTGACGGCGGATTCGGTTTCGTCGGGAATAATCCGATACCCCTCGGGGTATTCTCTAGGTAAGACTGCAGGTTAGGAGACCACATGGCAACCATCAACATCGACAAGGCAGGCTTCGAAGCCGCCGTAGTCGCAGAAAACTCGACCGTCCTCGTCGATTTCTGGGCGGAATGGTGTGGCCCGTGCCGCCAGTTCGGACCCATCTTTGAAGCCGCCAGTGAAAAGCACCCCAACATCACGTTCGCTAAGGTCGACACCGAAGCCGAACAAGACCTCGCCGCCATGGCCGGCATCCGTTCGATCCCCACACTGATGGCATTCCGCGACGGAATCCTGTTGTTCAACCAGGCCGGCGCACTGCCCGGCCCCGCGCTGGACGACCTGATCAGCCAGATCAACGCACTGGACATGGACGCAGTTCGTGCAGAAATCGCCGCACAGGAATCAGCTCCGGCAGAAACCGAATAGGTTCTCAATCGACGAAGGGGCCCGGCACACTGTGCCGAGCCCCTTCGTCGTAAACCGACTATGTCAACGGTGCGCGACCACGGAACAGGCGCTTGACCTTCTTCGCGATCGTCGTTGCGGGCTTTTCGTTATAGATTCCGGCATATTCTTGGCCAGACATTTTCTGGATTTTCTCCATGATGGCGTCCGTGGCTTCGCGTCGCGCCTTGCCACTGGAGGCGTCACCGAACACCGACAGGTCCATGGGCTCTCCGTATTCGATGGACAACTTGGCCAAACGAATCCCCGACGAACCGACGGGTTGAATCTTGTCGGTGCCCTTCAACGCAACCGGAACAACGGGCACACCGGCGGTCAGCGCCAACCACGCGACACCGGTTTTGCCGCGATACAAACGGCCGTCCAACGATCGCGTGCCCTCGGGGTACATCGCAAACGACTCACCATCCCGCAAACGTTCGAGCCCAGCATCCAACGCGTCCTGTGCGGCATTTGCCGACGAACGGTTCACCGGGATAGCACCAATCGATTCAAAGAACGCCTTGGACAACCAGCCTTTAAAACCCGTGCCCGTGAAATATTCCTCTTTCGCGAGGAACGACACCGCGCGACGGGACAGGATGGTGATAATCACACTGTCAAAGAAGGACAAGTGGTTGCTGGCGATAATAACGCCGCCGTGAGCGGGCATGTTCTTGCGCCCCGTCACCGATGCAGCGAACAACAGGCGAATCAACGGCGGAAACAAAATACGGGTGATGAACTTGATCATGCGGTGACTCCTTCCTGCTGACGTGCGACGTTATTTAAGAATACGCGCCGGGACTCCGACGGCTGTGGCACCGACGGGGACATCGGTCAAAACGACGGCGTTGGCACCCACCTTGGCGTCGTCGGCGATGTGGACGGGCCCGAGCACGGTTGCGTTCGCCCCGATTTCGACCCGATTTCCCACCGAGGGGTGCCGGCGGCAATCCTTTTCGATTCCGCGTCCACCCAGTGTGACTCCGTGGAACAGCAGAACATCGTCACCGATGACCGCGGTTTCGCCAATCACAACGCCCATGCCGTGGTCGATAAACAGCCGTCGGCCTATGGTCGCACCGGGGTGAATTTCGACACCGGTCAGGAAACGGGTGAATTGTGACAGAACACGGGCCACCAGTCTCAGCCGCGCACGCCACAACAGATGAGAAATGCGATAGCCCCACACGGCATGCAGGCCGCTGGACACCAGCACTATTTCCAGACCGTTGCGGGCGGCCGGGTCCCGACTCAACGCCGTTCGGATGTCTTCGGAAAGGCGAGAGATCGGGTTCACTTAATCGAGGATACCCTCGAATAGCACTGTCGAGAGGTAACGTTCAC
>JACCDU010347333.1_pt1 | contig 25084 bp, 25 predicted proteins | sample 7446081 | NCBI WGS metagenome assembly JACCDU01 (sample SAMN15323447, study PRJNA562643) | freshwater metagenome | isolation source: river surface water | place: USA:Blue River Watershed | collected 2017-08-17
CTGGCCGACACCGGCGTGCGCGTGAACTGTGTCACCCCGGCGGCTGTGAAGACGGCGATTTTTGATCAAATGACGCCCGAGCACATCCAGTTCATGTTGTCCAAAATTCCGATGGCCCGCTTTGGTGAGCCCGAAGAAGTCGCCGCCATGGTGACCTGGCTCAGCACCGAAGAATGTTCCTTTTCCACCGGCGCGGTCTTTGACTTGTCCGGTGGCCGTTCCACGTATTGATTTTTTACACACTGAGAGGTTTTATGAAACTCGTTCGCTATGGCCAACCCGGCAAAGAAAAACCAGGCCTGATCGACGCCGATGGCCGCTTGCGCGACCTGAGTGGCGTGGTCAAGGACATCACGCCCGACTTGCTGAATGACAAGGCCCTGGCCAAGCTGGCCAAGGTCAAGACCGACAAGCTGCCTTTGGTGCGCGGCAAAAAGCGTTTTGGTACGCCCATCTCGTCGACCAGCAAATTCATCGCCATTGGCTTGAACTACGCCGACCACGCGGCCGAATCGGGCATGCCGATTCCCAAAGAGCCCATCGTGTTCACCAAGGCCATCTCCTGCATCCAGGGTGCTGACGACGACGTGATGCTGCCCAAAGGTTCCAAGAAGTCCGACTGGGAAGTCGAGCTGGGCATCGTGATCGGCACCCGCGCCCGTTACGTGTCGCAAAAGGACGCGATCAGCCACGTGGCCGGTTACTGCGTGGTCAACGACGTGAGCGAGCGCGAATACCAGCTGGAGCTGGGCGGCAGCTGGGACAAGGGCAAGGGTTGCGACACCTTCGGCCCCGTGGGCCCCTGGCTGGTCACGCGTGACGAAGTGCCCAACCCACAAGCTTTGGGCATGTGGCTGGATGTGAACGGTGTGCGTTACCAGACCGGCAACACCAAGACCATGATTTTTGGCGTGGCCAAACTGGTGAGCTATGTGAGTCAGTTCATGACCCTGGAGCCTGGCGACATCATCACCACGGGCACACCACCCGGCGTGGGCATGGGCGTCAAGAAAGACGGCAAGCCAGCGCCAGTCTTCTTGAAGCGTGGCGACGTGATGCACTTGGGCATCGAGGGTTTGGGCGAGCAAACCCAGAAAGTGGTGGCTTTCAAGGCCTGATCATCAAGCTGGAATGAAGCCATGTCGGGGCTGAAGCCGCCGACCTACAGGGGAGCTTGTAGGTCGGTGGCTTCAGCCCCGACGTCATGGCCTCTCCCGATTTACCCTGATCAATGCAGGGTTCTCTTGCACCTCCCCGGTTTTGATGCAAAATAGAACGACCGTTCTATTTTGATTCGCCATGACCGATCTCAAACCTTCTTCCAAAGTTCAAAGCCTGCCGCTGCCGGAAACAGGTCGCCGTGTCTTGATCAAGGGCCAGCAAACCAAGGCCGTGATCATCGATGCCGCTTTGGGGCTGGCTTCGCAAATCGGTCTTGAAGGCCTGTCGATTGGGGCGCTGGCCGAAGTCACGGGCATGAGCAAGTCGGGTGTGTTTGCCCACTTTGGCTCCCGCGAAGAGCTGCAAATTTCCGTCATCCGCGAATACCACGACCGCTTTGAAGCCGAAGTGTTTTATGCGGCCATGCAAAAGCCCCGTGGCGTGCCGCGCCTGCAGGCCATGTTTGACAACTGGATGGTGCAGACCTCGGCCGAGATCGATTCGGGCTGCATCTACATCAGCGGTGCGGTGGAGTTTGACGATCGCACAGGGCCTGTGCGCGATGCCCTGGCCTCGTCGGTGGCCACCTGGCAAACCGCCTTGCGCCGCGCTGTGGAACTGGCGCAGCAAGAAGGCCAGCTCAGCCGTCAGGCCGATGCCCACCAGATCGCCTTCGAGATTCACGGCCTGATCCTCGCACTGCATTACGAGGCGCGTTTTTTGCGCAACCCGGCCGCCACCGAGCGTGCGCGCCAGGGTTTTGCACACATCCTGTCCCGTTACGCCGTGGCAAGCGATGGGGTCGCAAAGCCAGCGGCCAAGACACGACGCAAAACCCGCGCCGATTGATTTTCAATTTCTTCAGGAGCCTCACATGCCCGTTTACAACCCGCCCCTTCGTGACATGCAATTTGTTTTGCATGAGCTGTTCAACGTCAGTGCTGAGCTGAAGGCGCTGCCCAGGCACGCCGAGACCGATGCCGACACCATCAATGCGGTGTTGGAAGAAGGCGGCAAGTTCGCTGCCGAGGTGGTTTTTCCGATCAACATTTCGGGCGACACCCAAGGCTGCCAGCTCAATCGCGACACCCACGAGGTGAAGGCCCCGGACGGTTTCAAGGCCGCCTACGCGCAGTACGTGGCCGGGGGCTGGCCCTCGCTGAGTTGCGATCCTGAGTTCGGTGGTCAAGGTTTGCCCTTTGTGGTCAACCAGTGTTTTTACGAGATGCTCAACTCGGCCAACCAGGCCTGGACCATGTACCCTGGCCTGTCGCATGGTGCCTACGAGGCCTTGCATGCGCACGGCACGCCCGAACAAAAAGCCTTGTTCCTGCCCAAGCTGACTAGTGGCGAATGGACCGGCACGATGTGCCTGACCGAGCCGCATTGCGGCACCGATTTGGGCCTGCTGCGCACCAAGGCCGAGCCACAAGCCGATGGCACCTACCGCATCACCGGCCAGAAGATTTTCATCAGTGCGGGCGAGCATGACATGGCGGCCAACATCGTGCACTTGGTGTTGGCCCGTTTGCCCGATGCGCCTCCCGGCAGCAAAGGCATCAGTCTGTTTTTGGTGCCCAAGTTCAAGGTGGCGGCGGACGGCAGCGTGGGTGAGCGCAACGGCATCTACTGCGGCGGCCTGGAGCACAAGATGGGCATCCACGGCAATGCCACTTGCCAGATGGTGCTTGACGAGGCGGTGGGAACGATGGTGGGTCAGCCCAACAAAGGCTTGGCGGCCATGTTCGTGATGATGAATGCCGCCCGCCTGGGCGTGGGCAACCAGTCGCTGGGTCTGACCGAGGTGGCTTACCAAAACGCGCTGGCTTATGCCAAAGACCGCGTGCAGATGCGCTCGCTCACGGGTGTGAAGGCCCCAGGTAAACCAGCCGACCCGATCATCGTGCACCCCGATGTGCGCCGCATGCTGATGACGGCCAAGGCCTATGCCGAAGGCGGTCGCGCCCTGGCTTGCTACTGCGCCTTGCTGCTCGACAAGGAAGTGCATCACCCCGACGAAGCCGTGCGTGCCGAGGCGGCCGAAATGGTGGCTTTGCTCACGCCCATCGTCAAGGCTTTCACCACCGACAACGCCTGGCAAGCCACCACCGAATGCCAGCAGGTGTTTGGCGGCCACGGCTACATCAAGGAGTGGGGCATGGAGCAGTTTGTGCGCGACGCCCGCATCAACATGATCTACGAAGGCACCAACACCATCCAGTCGCTGGACTTGCTGGGCCGCAAGGTGCTGGGCAACCAGGGCGCATCGCTCAAAAAGTTTGGCAAATTGGTCGAGCAACTGGTGAAAGCCGAAATGGCCAACGAAGCCATGGGCGAGTTCATCAAGCCGCTGGCCGACCTGGGCCAAAAGCTGACTCAGCTCACGGGCGAAGTGGGCATGAAAGCCATGAGCAATGCCGACGAGGTGGGTGCGGCCGCAGTGGACTATTTGCGCGTGGTTGGGCATCTGGTGCTGGCTTACTTCTGGGCCCGCTCGGCGCAGATCGCCCTGAAGAAATTGGCCGAGGCCGAAGAAGAGGCGCAGCGCCCCGATCCGTTCTACCAGGCCAAGCTGCAGACGGCGCGTTTTTACTTCACCCGCCTGATGCCCGAAACATCGAGCCTGATGCGCCGCATCCGTGCGGGCAGCGAGGTGCTGATGGACACCGATGCCGCTCTGGCTTGAGCGTTCAAACCTGAGGAGACCTGCATGATTCGATACACATGGATGGGGTTGCTGGGCATGTTGGCCCTGAGCGCTCAGGCCCAGATGAGTCCTCTGGGCCTGTGGCGCAGCATCGACGACGAAACGAACCAGCCCAAGGCGGAGATCCGCATCACCCAGAACGCGGTCGGCGGCCTGTCGGGTGTGGTGGAACGCTCGCTGCTGACCATCCCAAGCCCCGAGCCCAATTGCAATCTGTGTACCGATGACCGCAAGGGCAAGCCCAAGATCGGCCTGGAAATTATCCGGGGCGGTCAACAAAGTGACGGCAAGGCTGTGTGGGAAGGTGGGAAAATCCTCGATCCCGAGAACGGCAAGAACTACAGCCTGCGCCTGACCCCGATTGAGGGTGGCAAAAAGCTGGAAGTCCGGGGTTACATCGGTGCGCCCCTTCTGGGCCGTACCCAAACCTGGATCCGGGTTCAGTAAATACACACACAAGGAACGACATGTCCGACATCCTGACCCACATCGACGCGGGGGTGATGACCATCACCTTCAACCGCCTGGATAAGAAAAACTCCATCACTTCCAGCATGTACGCGGCCATGGCCGATGCGGTGGCGCAGGCCGCGGCGGACGCCAGCGTGCGCGTGGTGTTGTTTCAGGGGCACGAAAGCATCTTCAGTGCAGGCAACGACATTGGCGACTTTCTGAACCAGCCGCCTTCTACACCCGAGTCTGCTGTGTTCCGTTTCTTGCGCGGCATTGCCACGTTTGAAAAGCCTTTGCTGGCCGCCGTTGCAGGCCCTGCGGTGGGCATTGGCACCACCATGCTGTTCCATTGCGATCTGGTTTATGCCGGTGACAACGCGGCGTTTTCCATGCCCTTTGTCAATCTGGGTTTGTGCCCCGAGGCTGCATCGAGCCTGCTGGCACCCCGCATGTTCGGCTACCACCGGGCAGCAGAAGCCTTGCTCATGGGCGATCCCTTCTTTGCCGAAGCCGCGCAAGAAGTTGGCCTGGTCAACCGTGTGGTGCCCCCTACCGAGGTCAATGGCTATGCGCAGGCCCAAGCCCGCAAGCTGGCGGGCAAACCGCTGTCGTCACTGATCGAGACCAAACGCCTGATGAAAGGCGGCTACCAGCAGGAAGTGTTGGCCAAGATGGACGAGGAAGGCAAAAGCTTTGGCCGCATGCTGCGCGAACCCGCTGCCAAAGAAGCCTTCGGAGCCTTCATGGAAAAGCGCAAGCCGGACTTTTCCAAGCTGTGATGCACGATTCAGCGCTGAAGGTTTGACGGGCACTTGTCGGGGCTGAAGCCACCAACCTACAAATGCACACCTTTGGCTCTTGTTCGTCCATCGATAGAATCACCAGATGCCCCACCGCCCCCATACCCCCGTCGTCCTCGAGCCTGAATACATCGAAGGCTTTCGCCAGATCTACGAAGAAAAAATCGTCTTCAACAAGACCCTGGGTCTGAAACTGGTGACGGTCACGCCCGAAGCGGTGGAGGCCCGCATCGACATGCGGTCCGAGTTGGTCGGACACTTCGCTTACAACCGCATCCATGGCGGCGTCATCAGCGCGGTGTTGGACGCGATCGGCAGCGCGGCCGTGATGGCAGCCTTGGCAGCCAAGCACATGGACGAGACGCCCGCCAAGCGCCTGGAACGCTTTGCCAAGCTGGGCACCATCGATTTGCGCGTGGATTATTTGCGCCCGGGCATTGGCGAGTATTTCACCGTGCATGCCAATGCGCTGCGTGTGGGCTCGCGTGTGGGTTCCTCGCGCATGGAGTTTCGCGGTCCGGATGGCACCTTGATGTCCACCGGCGCAGCCGCTTACATCGTCTCTTGAGCGATCATTCCGCAGGCACAGGGCAAGGCTTGCCCTGGCTGTCGATGGCCACATAGGTCAGGCGGGCTTCGGTCACTTTGATGTATTGACCTTGCAGCGCAAAGCGCTCCGCGAACACTTCGACCTGCACGGTGACCGAGGTACGGCCTACCTTCACGATTCGGGCAAAGAACGACAGGATGTCGCCCACTTTGACCGCTTGCTTGAAGATGAACTCGTTGACCGCCACGGTGGCGATGCGGCCCTTGACGCGACGTGCGGGCAAAACGGCACCGGCCAAGTCGACCTGAGCCATGACCCAGCCCCCGAAGATGTCGCCACTGGCGTTGCAGTCGGCCGGCATGGGGATGACTTTGAGCACCAGCTCCTGGTCTGTGGGTAAAGCGACGGTTGGGGTACGGGATGCTTCAGACATGGGCACAATTGAAAGGTTGCAGATTCACTGGATTGTCCCTTATGCGCCACCACGGCGAAACCTCCCCATCAACACCAGCCGGCCCGCGCTCGGGCGATTGGCAAACCTTGTCCCGCTTGTTGCCTTATTTGTGGCAATACAAATGGCGTGTCCTCGTCGCATTGGGCCTGATGGTGTGTGCCAAGCTGGCCAACGTGAGTGTGCCTTTGCTGCTGAAGGAGCTGATCGATGCGATGAGCCTCCAGCCCGGCGATCCGACCGTTGTGCTGGTGGTGCCCGCCAGCTTGCTGCTGGGCTATGGCGCATTGCGCCTGATGACCTCGGCCTTCACCGAGTTGCGCGAGCTGGTATTTGCCAAAGCCACGCAAGGCGCGGCCCGCAGCATTGCGCTGCAAACCTTTGAGCACCTGCACGCTTTGAGCTTGCGCTTTCACCTGGCCCGTCAAACCGGTGGCATGACGCGCGACATCGAGCGCGGCGTGCGCGGCATCGAGTCGCTGATTTCTTATTCGCTTTACAGCATCGTGCCGACCTTGATCGAGGTGGCCCTGGTCTTGAGCATTCTGGCCGTGAAGTTCGACGTCTGGTTCGCCTGGATCACGGTGGCTGCCTTGGGCCTGTACATCTTTTTCACGGTGCGCATCACGGAATGGCGCACCCAGTTCCGCAAACAGGCCAACGAGTTCGATTCGGCTGCCCACACCAAGGCGGTGGACTCCCTGCTCAATTACGAGACGGTGAAGTACTTCGGGAACGAAGCCTTTGAAGCCAAACGCTACGACGAAAGCCTGGAGCGCTTGCGTCAGGCGCGCCTGAAGGCGCAAACCACCTTGTCGCTGCTCAACACCGGACAGCAACTCATCATCGCGGTCGCGCTGGTGGCCATGCTCTGGCGCGCCACGCAGGGGGTGGTCGATGGGCGCATGACCCTGGGTGATCTGGTCATGATCAACGCGTTCATGATTCAGCTGTACATCCCGCTGAACTTCCTGGGCGTGCTTTACCGGGAGATCAAGCAAAGCCTGACCGATCTGGACAAGATGTTCGTGCTGATGGACCGTGAGCGCGAAGTGGCCGATGTGCCAGGCGCTTTGCCGTTGGCCTTGGAGGGCGCGCCTGATGTGGTGTTTGACCATGTCTCGTTTGCCTATGAGCGCGACCGTCCCATCTTGCAGGACATCAGTTTTGAGATCCCTGCGGGCAAGACGGTGGCCGTGGTGGGTCCTTCGGGCTCGGGCAAGTCCACCCTGGCGCGCTTGATGTTCCGTTTTTACGATGTGCAGCAAGGCCAGATCCGCATGGCTGGGCAAGACATCAAACAAGTGCAACAAGCCAGCGTGCGTCAGGCGCTTGGCATCGTGCCGCAAGACACGGTGCTGTTCAACGACACGGTGGCCTACAACATCGCCTATGGCTGTCCTGGGGCCAGCCAGGCCGAGATCGAAGGCGCGGCCCGTGCGGCGCGCATCCACGACTTCATCGCGTCCACGCCCAAGGGCTACCAGACTTCGGTGGGGGAGCGTGGCTTGAAACTCTCGGGCGGCGAAAAGCAGCGTGTGGCGATTGCCCGAACCTTGCTCAAGGATCCGCCGATCCTGGTGTTTGACGAGGCCACCTCGGCGCTGGACTCGGCCAATGAACGCGCCATCCAGGCCGAGCTGGCTGGTGTGTCGCAAAACAAGACCACCCTGGTGATTGCGCACCGCTTGTCCACCGTGGTCGATGCGCATGAGATTTTGGTGATGGAGGCCGGACGCATCATCGAGCGCGGCAACCATGCCGCCTTGCTGGCGCTACAGGGGCGCTACGCCAGCATGTGGGCCTTGCAGCAGTCTACCGATTGATGGATGTGTAGGTCGGCGGCTTTAGCCCCGACATGGGCCTGCGCCCCAACCATCATCGTCGGAGCTGAAGCTCCGACCTACGGGGCGTGTTGCGGCGCCATAATCGCGGCATGGAAACCAAATGGCTTGAAGACTTTGTCAGCCTGGCCGAAACCCGCAGTTTCAGCCGCTCTGCGCAGTTGCGGCATGTGACGCAGCCCGCGTTCTCGCGGCGCATCCAGTCGCTCGAAGCTTGGGCGGGTGTGGATCTGGTGGACCGCAGCTCTTACCCCACCACGCTCACCCCGGCGGGCGACACTTTGTATGCGCAAGCGCTGGAGATGCTGCAGTCCTTGCAGAACACCCGTGCCATGCTGCGCGGTCACGATGCTGCGGGGCAAGACTTCATTGAGTTCGCGCTGCCCCACACGTTGGCATTCACGTTTTTCCCGGCTTGGGTGGCCAGTTTGCGTGAAGGCTTTGGCCCGATCAAAAGCCGCTTGATTGCACTGAACGTGCACGATGCGGCCATGCGCCTGATCGAAGGCGGCTGTGATTTGTTGATCGCCTACCATCATCCTTCTCAGCCTTTGCAGATCGATGCCGAGCGTTACGACATGGTGGTCCTCGGCCAAGAGGTGATTGCGCCTTATGTGAAGGTCGGCTTGGACGGCCAGCCGGTCTGGCATTTGCCAGGTGCAGCCAACCGGCCCTTGCCTTATCTGGGTTACGCACCTGGCGCTTACCTGGGTGGCGTCACCGATTGGATATTGAAGCAGGCGGGCACCCCCATTCACCTGGACCGGGTGTATGAAACCGACATGGCCGAAGGCCTGAAGGTCATGGCGCTCGAAGGCCATGGCATCGCCTTTTTGCCGCAAAGTGCGGTCAAGAAAGAGTTGCAATCGGGCGCTTTGGCCGAGGCGATCTTGCCAAATGGCAAGACGTTGGCCTTGACGATGGAGGTGCGCGCTTACCGGGAAAAGGCCGGGGTGCGACAAAATCCCAAACGCTCTGCGCAAGAGCTCTGGGCTTACTTGAAGCAGGCCGCAGCTGGGGGCTGATGCTTGGGCGTTTTCATCGGGTACTCCCTGATGGATTTCTGACGTCTGGCTGACTATAGTGTGCACTTTGATCGCAGGCACAATTTGTGCTGACTGTTCAAGAATTCAGATCAGCCCGTGTCATGATGGTGCATGGTTCAACTTTCGCCGAAGGCGATTTTTTTGGAGAAATCTCGATGAAAAAACAACTGATTGCTGTGGCTGTTGCTGCATTGGCCTGTGTTGGCGCACAAGCGCAGGACACCCTGACCAAAGTCAAGAACGCAGGCACCATCACCATGGGCGTGCGCGACTCTTCAGGCGCACTGTCTTACACCCTGGGTGATGGCAAGTACGCAGGTTTTCACTATGAAATCTGCCAGCGCATCATTGGCAATGTCGAAAAAGCTGTGGGCAAAAAGCTGGACGTGAAATTCCAGTCGGTGACCTCGCAAAACCGCATCCCCCTGGTGCAAAACGGCACGGTGGACATCGAGTGCGGCTCCACCACCAACAACGTGGCACGTCAACGCGATGTGGCTTTCGTGAACACCACCTATGTGGAAGAAGTGCGCATTGCGGTGAAGGCCAACTCGGGCATCACCTCGATTGCCCAGCTCAAGGACAAGAACGTGGCCACTACCACAGGCACTACTTCTGTGCAATTGCTGCGCAAGCACGAGCGCGCCAATGGCATTGACTTCAAGGAAGTCTTTGGCAAGGACCATGCCGACAGCTTTCTGCTGCTGGATTCGGGCCGCGCTGACGCGTTTGTGATGGACGGCTCCATCTTGGCCGGCAACATCGCCAACGCCAAGAACCCGGCTGATTTCAAGATTGTGGGTGAAGTGCTGTCCGTGGAGCCGATCGCAATCATGATCCGCAAGGACGATCCCGCCTTCAAGAAACTGGCCGACGACACCGTGCGTGATCTGGTCAAGAGCGGTGACATGGCCAAGCTGTGGGACAAGTGGTTCCTGCAGCCCATCCCGCCCAAGAACGTCAAGATCGGTCTGGCTTTGAGCGAGAGCACCAAAGCCGCCTGGGCCAACCCCAACGACAAGCCTGCTGAAGACTACGCGAAGAAGTAAATCTTCAAGGTGCCGAGCAAACCCCGCCGGGATGACTTGGGCGGGGTTTCTTTTTGGGCAAATGCTTTGCTCTTTGTGGGAGTTGAAAAATGACGTGGGATTGGCAGGTCTTTCTGACCGATGACGGCAGTGGCCGTACGTACCTCGAATGGATGTTCGAGGCCTGGCGCTGGACGCTGGCCGTTGCAGGCAGCGCCTGGCTGGTGGCGATGGTGGTGGGCGCGGTGGTGGGCACTTTGCGCACCTTGCCCGGGCGACCCGTGGTGTCGGCGCTGGCCAACGCCTGGGTGGAGTTGTTCCGCAACATTCCGCTTTTGGTGCAGATTTTCCTGTGGTACTTCGTGGTGCCCAAAATATTCCCGGCTTTTCAGCAAGTGCCAGGCTTTTTGCTGGTGGTGTTGGGCCTGGGCTTTTTCACGTCAGCGCGGATTGCCGAGCAGTTCCGTGCTGGCATTCAGGCCCTGCCCAAAGGCCAGCGCTATGCGGCCATGGCCATGGGCTTCACCACGGCGCAGTCCTACCGTTATGTGATTTTGCCGATGGCGTTTCGCATCATCTTGCCGCCGCTGACCAGTGAGTCGATGAACCTGCTGAAGAACTCTTCGGTGGCGTTTGCCGTGTCGATTGCCGAGCTGACCATGTTCGCCATGCAGGCGCAAGAAGAGACCTCGCGCGGCATTGAGGTCTATCTGGCGGTGACGGCGCTGTATGCGCTGTCGGCCTTTGCGGTGAACCGCGTGTTTGCGCTGATCGAAAAGAAAATGCGCGTGCCCGGCTTCATTGTCTCTGGCGGAACGGGAGGACACTGAGATGTTGGGACTCGATTTTTCTTACTTCGACCTGGAAGTGCTGCGCAAGTTTGTGCTGGGCGGTTTGCTGTTCAGTGTGCAGCTGACGGTGGTCGCCACCATTGGCGGGGTGATCTTTGGCACTTTACTGGCCTTGATGCGTTTGTCGGGCACGAAGTTGTTGACCATTCCGGCCACGTTCTACGTGAACGGCATGCGCTCGGTGCCGCTGGTCATGGTGATCCTGTGGTTTTATTTGCTCATGCCTTTTGTCATCGGTCGTCCCATTGGTGCCGAGTGGTCGGCCATCATCACCTTTGTGGCGTTTGAGGCGGCGTATTTCAGCGAGATCATGCGTGCGGGCATCCAGTCCATTCCACGCGGTCAGGTGTTTGCCGGGCAGGCCCTGGGCATGACCTATGGCCAGAACATGCGCCTGGTGATCTTGCCGCAGGCCTTTCGCAACATGCTGCCGGTTCTGCTGACGCAGACCATCATCCTGTTCCAGGACACCTCGCTGGTGTACGCGATTGGTGCTTATGACCTGCTCAAGGGCTTTACCAATGCGGGCAAGATTTATGGCCGCTCGGAAGAGGCCTACATTCTGGCTGCAGTGGTTTATTTCGTGATTTGTTTTGCACTGTCCTGGAGCGTCAAACGCCTGCAGGCCAGGATCGCCATCGTGCGTTGAATTTGGGGATTGAAAAATGATTGAAATCAAAAATGTGTCCAAGTGGTACGGCCCGGTGCAGGTGCTCAACGACTGCTCGGTGAGCATCAACAAAGGCGATGTGGTTGTTGTTTGCGGCCCTTCGGGTTCGGGCAAGTCCACCCTGATCAAGACCGTCAATGCGCTGGAGCCCTTCCAGAAAGGTGAGATCACCGTGGATGGCGTGCCCTTGCATGATCCGAACACCGACCTGCCCAAACTGCGCTCGCGCGTGGGCATGGTGTTCCAGAGCTTCGAGTTGTTTCCGCACCTGTCGGTCACGGAAAACCTGACGATTGCCCAGGTCAAGGTGCTGGGCCGCAACCTGGACGATGCCAAGGCGCGTGGCCTGAAGATGCTCGACCGCGTGGGGCTGTTGGCTCACAAGGACAAGTTTCCAGGTCAGCTCTCGGGCGGCCAGCAGCAACGCGTGGCGATTGCACGCGCCTTGTCGATGGACCCGATGGTGATGCTGTTTGACGAGCCCACTTCGGCGCTCGACCCCGAGATGGTGGGCGAGGTGCTCGACGTGATGGTGCAACTGGCCCATGAAGGCATGACCATGATGGTGGTGACCCACGAAATGGGCTTTGCCCGCAAGGTGGCCAACCGCGTGATCTTCATCGATGTGGGTGGCCGCATTCTGGAGGACTGCTCCAAAGACGAGTTCTTCAACCACCCGGAAAACCGCCAGCCGCGCACCAAGGACTTTTTGAACAAAATTCTGCAGCACTGATCCGGTTTTGTGGGTCGACGGCTTTCGCCTCGACCTGCTGTGCGGGTGTGCCTGAAGCTGTCGGAGCTGAAGCTCCGACCTACAAACGCCAGTGGCGTTGGGTTTGCTGGTACCAAAAACCGGAAACCAGAACCCGCAGGTTTGAGACAATACGTCCCATGACCCAAGAACTCACCATCACCCGCCCCGACGACTGGCACCTGCATGTGCGCGATGGCGCAGCACTGGCCACTGTGGTGCCGCATACCGCCGCGCAGTTTGGCCGCGCCATCATCATGCCCAACCTCAAGCCGCCGGTGACCACCGCCGAGCAGGCGCTGGCCTACAAGGCGCGCATTCAGGCCGCCGTGCCCCAAGGCATGAGCTTTGAACCCTTGATGACGCTGTACCTGACGGACAACCTGGCCCCGGCAGAAATCGCCCGTGCCAAGGCCGCTGGCGTGGTCGCCTGCAAGCTTTACCCTGCGGGTGCCACCACCAACAGCGATGCGGGTGTGACGGACATGCGCAAAATCTACCCCGTGCTCGATGCCATGCAGCGCGAAGGCGTGCTCTTGCTGGTGCACGGTGAAGTGACTTCACAAGACATCGACCTGTTCGACCGTGAAGCTGTCTTCATCGAGCAGCAGCTCCAGCCGCTGCGCCGCGACTTTCCGGGCTTGAAGATCGTGATGGAGCACATCACCACGAAGGAAGCCGCGCAATACGTGGCCGAGGCCGACGACCTGCTGGGCGCGACCATCACCGCGCACCACCTGCTGTACAACCGCAACGCCATCTTCACCGGTGGCATTCGCCCGCATTACTACTGCCTGCCCGTGCTCAAGCGCGAGACGCACCGGCTGGCGCTGGTGCAAGCGGCCACCGGTGGTAACCGCAAGTTTTTTCTGGGCACCGACAGCGCGCCACACCCGGCTCACCTCAAGGAACACGCCACGGGCTGTGCCGGTTGCTACACCGCGCATGCCGCCATCGAGATGTACGCCGAGGCCTTTGATGCCGCCGGTGCGTTGGGCCAACTCGAAGCCTTTGCCAGCTTCAACGGGGCCGACTTTTACGGCTTGCCGCGCAACAGCGGCACCATCACGCTGCGCCGCGAAAGCTGGACACCCGCCGAGAGCTTTGCCTTTGGTGAGGCCGAACTCAAACCCTTGCGTTCGGGCGAGAGCTTGCCGTGGCGACTGGTGAGCGCCTGAACCCGAACCGCCCAGGTTGCCGGTGCGAGCCGGTCACGACCCTGGGCGTGGCCGATATCGACTGGGATGCGCCCTGGCTGACCGATTGGCGAGCGGTGGGTGAGCCCATCGCGCAGCGCGTGGTGGCGGGCTCCCCGCAGCCGCAAGCCCTGACCGAGGCGGGTCTGGCCCCGGTGGGCTTTGTGCCGCAAGCCGACTTGCCCGAAGGTCAGGCCTACGAGGATTTCATTTACGCCACCAGCCAAGTGCCCACGCGCGAGGGCTTGCACGATTTTTTCAATGCCTTGTGCTGGATGCATTTTCCGCTGGCCAAAAAGCGGCTCAACCAGTTGCAGGCCGCAGAAATTGCCCGCGCCGGCGTCGGACAGGTGCGCGGCCCGGTGCGCGATGCGGCCACGGTGTTTGATGAGAACGCCTTGCTGATTCAGGCCCCGGATGCGGTGTGGGAAGCCTTGACGGAGCACCGTTGGCAAGAAGCCTTGGTGGATCTGCGTGCGCAATGGGCGCAGGTACGTTTGTGGACCTTTGGCCATGCTGCACTTGAAAAACTGGTGCAGCCCTACAAGTCGATCACCGTTCATTTGTGGCGTGTGCCGCATGCGGTGGACGCTGCGGGCCTGGATGCCTGGCTGGCACAAGACCTGACGACCGACAAATTGGCCACCAAGCCATTCAGCCCACTGCCGGTCTTGGGTGTGCCCGGTTGGTGGACGCCCAATGAGGCACCTGATTTTTACGATGACGCGGGGGTATTTCGTCCCCGTCGCCTGCGCGCCAAGGTGGAAAAACCGTACGCCATTCAGGAAATCGGCCTGGCCGCTTGATTTTGGGCTTTGAGCCCCTACCATTCGCAACATCGCTCTGGCTTGCAGGGCGTCAAAGGGATCTGGAATGAAACGTATTTTTCTGTTCGTCTTGACCAACATTGCCGTGGTGGCGGTGCTGGGCATTGTGGCCAGCTTGCTGGGCGTGAACCGTTACTTGACTGCCAACGGTCTCAATCTGGGGGCCTTGCTCGGCTATGCCCTGATCATGGGTTTTGGTGGCGCGATCATCTCCTTGCTGATCAGCAAGCCGATGGCCAAGTGGACTTCGGGCGTGCGCGTCATCGAGCAGCCCCAAAATGCCGACGAAGCCTGGATCGTGGACACGGTGCGCAAGCTGGCCGACAAGGCCGGTATCGGTATGCCCGAAGTCGGCATCTTTGAAGGCGACCCGAATGCTTTTGCCACAGGGGCTTTCCGTGACTCGGCTTTGGTTGCGGTGTCCACTGGCTTGTTGCAAAACATGACGCACGAAGAGATCGAGGCGGTGATCGGTCACGAAGTGGCCCACGTGGCCAACGGCGACATGGTCACCATGACCCTGATCCAGGGCGTGATGAACACCTTTGTGGTGTTCCTGTCCCGTGTGATCGGTTATGCGGTGGACAGCTTCCTGCGCAAGGGCGACGACGAGCGCAGCGGCCCCGGCATCGGGTACATGGTGACTACGCTGGTGCTCGACATCTTGCTGGGCTTTGTCGCCGCCATCATCGTGGCTTGGTTCAGCCGCCAGCGCGAGTTCCGCGCCGACGCGGGTGCCGCTCAACTGATGGGCCGCAAGCAGCCCATGATCAACGCCTTGGCCCGCCTGGGCGGTGTGCACACGGCCGAGTTGCCCAAGAGCATGGCCGCCATGGGCATTGCGGGTGGCATTGGTCAGCTGTTCAGCACCCATCCCCCGATTGAAGAGCGCATTGCTGCTTTGCAAAACCAGGCTTGATGCTTGAGCATGATGAGCACAAAAAAACCCGCCGAGGCGGGTTTTTTTGTGGGTGATTGAAGAACGATTTCAGCCGCGCGAAGGCATCAAGGTGCCCGCTAAAGCAAACACCGAGTTGGGGGCTGTGATCTTCAAAGTGCTTTTGGGCTTGGCAAAGACGCCGCGCTTGACGGCGGCCGCTTGCGGCGCGGGCTCAACCGTGACCCCCTTGGCGCGTTGCTCGGCCACCAGCTGGCGCAAGCTGATCGACTTGAGGTGGCTCAGCATTTTTTCGTTGAGGCTGGCCCACAGCTCGCTGCTCATCCAGCCACCTTCGGCGGCCAGTTCTTCTTCGGACGGGGCATCCACCGCGCCGACGATGTCGGCCATGGTGATCTTCTCGGCACTGCGTGCCAGGGAATAACCGCCGCCTGGGCCGCGGGTGCTCTCGACCAGACCTTGCTGGCGCAGTTTGCTGAACAGCTGCTCCAGGTAGGACAGGGAAATCTGATGGCGCACGCTGATGGCAGCCAGTGACACGGGGCCGCGGTCTTCGCGCAGCGCAACGTCAATCATGGCCGTCACGGCAAATCGGCTCTTGGTGCTCAAACGCATGGTGTGCTCCTTTCTGCGTCCTGGAAGGCCTGGTAGGGCCTTCGCAAAATTTCTGGTGATGCTGTTGTTGTCAGCCACCAGACAGTCATTTTCTCAGACTGGCAACACATATTGGGATTGCCCGTGGTAAATCAAGGGTAAACCTGTGTAAATTTGTCGGAAATCAAGCCCGTGGGCTCAAAACCGCTCGAAACCTTCAAGTTGGCGCCATTGACCTGGCTCCAGTGGGGCCAGGCTGATGCGGCCCACGCGTTGGCGGCGCAGGTCCTGTAGGGGGCATTGCTGGTCCAGCCATCGGCCCAGGTCCAGCCCGTCGATGTCTTTGCCCGCGATGCGCAGCACCGTGACGGTGTCGGTCTGGCGGTTGATGCTGGCGCGCAGGCCGGGACCGTTCAGGGCCTTGAGCAGGCTTTCGGGCACCTCGCCACCCACGGTGGCCATCCACTCCTGCTCCATCGGGCTGCGGCGGTCTTCCAGGTGGCGCAGCACGCCCACGTCGTCCGAAAAAATGCACAGGCCGCTGGCCGGTTTGGGCAGGGGCATGGGTTCTTGCAGCTTGGCCAGGCGCTCATTGCCCCAGATGCCCGGCTTGGGGGCTTTGAGGCCCAGCACTTTTTGCAGCCAGTGCTCGTTGATGGTCACATCGGCCGGTTTGTAGATGGCCAGGGTCAGCGGGGCCAGGGCGGCCATGGAGACCATGCGGTTGACGCTCACGGTTTGTTCGGGCCGCACGCGCCGGGCCGGGTCGGTGACCGCTTGACCACCGACTTGCACGCCACCGGCCACGATCAGGGCTTCGGCTTCGCGGCGCGAGCAGTTTTGCTCGGCGGCCACGCGTTTGGCCAGGCGAATGCCTTCATCAGAAAAATTCATCAAGTCTTTCACGAAAGGGTTTGCTCGCGGATGTGGTCCACATGCGCTTGCAGGGATCGGGCTGCCACTGGCCACAGGCGGGGCGGCACGTCGTCGTAGGCTTTTTCCACCCATTCCTGCAGGCTGCCCTGGGGCAGGGCCTGCATGGCGGCGGCTATTTTGGCCTCGCGCTTCATGCGGTGGGCCTTCAGCTGGGTGATGGCCTGGTGCGCAAAGCCCAGTACATGGCCGTGTGCGGGCAAGATGAATTCAATGCCTCCGGCCTCGCAGGCGACAGCCAGTTTGTCCAGCGAGTCGAGGTAGTCGCCCATGTGGCCATCGGGCGGGTCGATCACGGTGGTGCTGCCATTGAGCACGTGGTCGCCCGAGAACAGCAGGCCGTCTTCTTCGAGCACCAGACACAGGTGGTTGGCCGCGTGGCCGGGGGTGTGCACCACGCGCAGGGTGTGGGTGATCTCACCTTCGACGCCAATGCCTTGCAAGACCAGCTTTTCGCCGTCTGCCAGTTCGCGCTCGGGCGTGAAGCGGCTGTTGGCACGGGCCGTGGGTTTGGAGGCCAGGCCCAGGATGGGGGGCTTGTTTGTACACAACGCCTGCAAGGGCGCGGCCCCGGGGGAGTGGTCCGGGTGCGAGTGGGTGCACACAATCACCTTGATTTGCCCACCCGCTGCACGCCACAGGCGCTGCAAGTGCTCGTCGTCGGCGGGGCCGGGGTCAATGGCGATGTAGCCGGTGTTCGGGTCTCCCACCAAATAGCTGTTAGTGCCGGGTCCGGTCATCACGCCGGGGTTGGGGGCCGTGAGGCGCTGCACGTTTTGGAGCAGCGGCACGCTCTGGTCGGTCTGCCAGTCCAGGTGGTGCTGGATCTGACCGTCGGGGCTGACCAGGGCCAGCTCTCCAAAAGGCGGCTCGTGCTCCATGTAGCGCGCTTCGTTGCCAGCCAACCAACCGGCACGGGGGCAGCTGGTCCACAGCGGTTCGTCGTTGACGGCGCAGGCTTGCAGCACGTCGTCCACTTTGGCAAAGGCCTTGAGGCGCTCCAGCGTGCGGATGGTCGGAAAGATGATGAAAAACTGACCCGCTTCGTGGCGCGTCAGCGCATCGACCGGGCGCACCCAGACCGGCTCGAACTGCTCGGATTCGTCGGCCACCGGGGTTTGGCCTTCGGGCATGCGGGCCACCAAAAAGGGCACGTCAAAGCGGCGCGGCAGGTCACGGTCGGTGATCCAGTGAGCCAGCACGAAGACCTGATCGGTGGCCAGTGACAAACCTTGGCTTTGGCATTGGGCGGCAAAAGGTTTTTTGCGGTCGATCTGGGCGATGTCGGCGTTGTCGGCCCAGCGCCCATCGGCATGGCGGGCGAACAAGATGCCCAGCTCTTCAAAACTTTCGCGGATGGCGGCAATGGCTTGCGTCAGGTGCAAGTCGCTTTGCTTGGGGCGGCGAGTGGACAGCACATGCGCCTGGGCATCGGCCGCATCGACGCCGCCGCCCGGGAAGACATAAGCGCCGGGCGCAAAGCTGGCCGTCATGGAGCGGCGGGTCATCAAGACCTCGATGCCTTGTGGCCCATCGCGCAGCAGCAGCACGGTGGCGGCTGGGCGCAGGGGCGCAGGTTCACGTTGGGGGTGCAGGAGTTGGGATGTGCGTGCCATGCCCCATTATCAGGTGGCTTGTGCCTGGTTTCAGGGGTCTCAAGGGCGATAATCCCGGCCATGCACATCCGCTTTACCAAGATGCAAGGGGCCGGCAACGACTTTGTCGTGCTTGACGAAACCCGTGGCCGCCTGGGCCTGAGCACGGCCCAGTACCGTTTTTTGGCCGACCGCCACTTTGGCGTGGGCGCCGACCAAATCTTGACGGTGCGGCCTTCGCCTGCACCCGGGTTGGACTTTGAATACGTGATCCACAACGCCGATGGCGGCGAGGTGGAGCACTGCGGCAACGGCGCCCGCTGCTTTGTGCGCTATGTGCGCGACAAAGGCCTGACCGACAAAACCACGGTGCGCGTGAAGGTGCAGCAAGGCGAGATCGAACTGCGCATGAACCCCGATGGCCGCGTGACGGTGAACATGGGTGCGCCCGTGTTCGATTGGGAGCGTGTGCCCTTCAACCCCATTGGCCTCATCAGCGATCAGGTCAATGGTTGGCTGGTGTTTGACCTGGCGCTGGGCGAGCTGGGCATCGCCCGTGTGGGGGTCGTGTCCATGGGCAACCCGCATGCGGTGCAGCGGGTGGACGATGTGGACAGCTTCCCGGTGCTGGCCCAGGGCACGCTGATTGAACACCATCCGGCCTTCCCCAAGCGGGTGAACGCGGGCTTCATGCAGATCGTCTCGCGCAGCCAGATCAAACTGCGCGTGTTCGAGCGCGGCTCGGGCGAGACCCTGGCCTGTGGCACGGGCGCTTGTGCGGCCGTGGTGGCCGGTATTCGTCAGGGTTGGCTGGACTCCAAGGTGGATGTGCAGACCCATGGCGGTGTGCTGACCATCGAATGGGCCGGCCAGGCCGACAGCCCGGTCATGATGACCGGTCCTGCCACACCGGTCTTCGACGGCGAGATCGATGTGCCCGACACCCTTTGCTGAATTTCTGGAGACAAGAACATGACCACGCCTGAACCCATGAGCCCAATCACCGAAGACGACATCGCCGACTACCTGGTGAACACGCCGGACTTTTTTGAGCGCCATGCCTCACTGCTGGCCACGGTGCAATTGACGCACCCGCAAAGCCACCGTGCCGTGGGCTTGCAAGAGCGTCAGGCGCAGATGTTGCGCGACAAGATCAAGGGGCTGGAGCACCGCATCATGGACATGATCCGGCACGGCAACGAAAACATGATCCTGACCGACAAGTTGCACCGCTGGTCTTGTGACTTGCTCGTGGCGCAGCCCGAGCAGTTGGCTGAATCGGCGCTGGAGAACATCCGCGAGCTGTTCCAGGTGCCGCAACTGGCTTTGCGTTTGTGGTCGCTGGACGAAGCGCACAGCCATGCGCCTTATGCACAGGGCGTGACCGATGCGGTCAAAGACCTGGCCACCTCGCTGGACACGCCTTATGTGGGGCCGAACACCGGTTATGAAGCGGTGCAGTGGTTGCCAGAGCCGACCCAAGCCGCGTCGTTGGCTTTGCTGGCTTTGCGTGCAGCCCCAGGCCAGACGCCATTTGGGTTGCTGGTGCTGGCCTCGCCCGATGCCCAGCGTTTCAACAGCCAGATGGGCACCGATTTGCTCGAACGCCTGGCGGAGCTGGCTGGCGCGGCGCTGTCGGTCTTGCGCGCACCTCAGGGCTGATCCATGTCTGTGCAGGGCGAGCTTCGCTCGGCGGATTTGGCGGATCTCGATTCGCTGATGGTCCGCTATCTGGAGCACGTTCGCTTTGAAAAGCGCCTGGCCGAGCGCACCTGCACCCTGTACCGGCTGGACCTGATCCGCCTGGCCGAGATGGCCAGCGCTTCGAACATGCCCTTGTTGCAGGTGCAGACCGGGCACATCCGCCGCTGGGTGGCCCAGATGCACAGCGCCGGTCGCACGGGGCGGGGCATTGCACTCATCTTGTCGGGCTGGCGCGGTTTTTACACCTGGTTGGGACGCGAAGGGCTGATCGGCCACAACCCTGTGGTGGATGTGCGGGCGCCCCGTGTGGCCAAGCCTTTGCCCAAAGCCTTGGGGGTGGACGAGGCCGTGCAATTGGCCGAGCACGCAGAAAACGATGATGATCCCTGGCTGGAGGCGCGCGATGCGGCCATGGTCGAGCTGCTGTACGGTTGCGGCTTGCGTGTGGCCGAGTTGACCGGTCTGGATGTGGTGCCCAGTGCCGACGCCAGTCGCGCCGGACGCGGCTGGATCGATGTGCAAAACGCCGAAGTGCAGGTGCAGGGCAAAGGCGGCAAGCGCCGCAATGTGCCGCTGGGCAGTGCTGCCATGGAGGCGCTGGCGCATTGGTTGGCAGTGCGCACGCAGGTGCCAGGCATGTTGATGCAGGCCACGCCGGGCGCATCGCCCGCATCGCTGGCGCTGTTTCCGGGGCGGCATGGCACGCGCTTGACGGCGCGCTCGGTGGAGCTGCGCCTCAAGCGCCGCAGCCAGCTCGCTGGCCTGGCCACGCCGGTGCACCCGCACATGCTGCGCCACTCGTTTGCCAGCCATGTGCTGCAGTCCAGCGGGGACTTGCGGGCGGTGCAGGAGTTGCTGGGGCACGCCAACATCACCACCACGCAGGTCTACACCCGGCTGGACTTTCAGCACCTGGCCAAGGCCTACGACGCGGCGCATCCCCGGGCCAAGCGCAAATAAAGCTGGAACTTGTCATTTCGGCAAGGCCAGGCGGATGGACATGGCTTTCATCGCTACACTCCCCACCTCTTGTTGTTGACCTTTTGCGGAGCATTCCATGGCCCTCATTCCTGCCACCATCCTCACCGGCTTTCTGGGCTCGGGCAAAACCACGCTGCTCAAACGCGTGCTGACCGAGGCCCATGGCCAGAAGATTGCCGTGATCGAGAACGAGTTCGGCGAAGAAAACATCGACAACGACATCCTGGTTTCGGACACCCAGGAGCAGATCATCCAGATGAGCAATGGCTGCATTTGCTGCACCATCCGCGAAGATTTGCGCGCCACGCTGCAACTGTTGGCTGCCAAGCGCCGCAAGGGCATGTTGAGTTTTGACCGCATCGTGATCGAGACTACGGGTCTGGCCGATCCCGGCCCGGTGGCGCAGACCTTTTTCATGGACGACGAGATCGCCGAGACGTTCTTGCTCGACTCCATCCTGACGCTGGTGGACGCCAAGCACGCGGCACAACAACTGAACGACCGCCAGGAAGCGCGTCGTCAGGTGGGCTTTGCCGACCAGATTTTCATCAGCAAGGCCGATCTGGTGTCGGCTGGTGACTTAGATGCCTTGCAGCACCGCCTCAAGCACATGAACCCGCGTGCGCCGCAAAAAGTGGTGCACTTCGGCGAGGTGGCGCTGAGCGAGGTCTTTGACCTCAAGGGCTTTAACCTGAACGCCAAGCTGGACCTTGATCCGGACTTTTTGAACGAAGGGCATGAGCATGTCCATGGTGAGCATTGCGATCATCCCTCGCATCAGCACGACCATGAACATGGCGAGCACTGCGACCACCCTTCGCACGACCATGAACACAGTCACGGCCATGGGCACCACCATCACCACGACGACGATGTGAAGAGTTTCGTGTTCCGTTCGGAGCGGGCCTTTGATCCGGCCAAGCTCGAGGATTTTCTGGGTGCCATCGTCAACATCTACGGCCCCCGCATGCTGCGTTACAAAGGCGTGCTGAACATGCGCGGCACCGAGCGCAAAGTGATTTTCCAGGGGGTGCACCAGCTCATGGGCAGCGATTTGGGTCCGCAGTGGGCCGATGGCGAGCCCAAAATGAGCAAGATGGTGTTCATTGGCATCGATTTGCCCAAGGACATTTTGTTGCAGGGTCTGGAGCAATGTTTGATTTAAGCCGATGTGCCTTCGTGCTGAGGGCATTTCTTTTTCAGGGATCTTGCGTTTAATCCATCCTCTCGCGTTTTTTGAACGTTCTTATCGCTACAATCGCCGCCCTGACGGCACCCTCTTTTGGAGGGGCGTGCGAACCCCAAAAGGTCTATAACAAGGGTTTGATCTATATGAACAGGTCGGGAGTGGATGGACGCCTTGTGCTGCCATGGCCTGACTTGCCCTTCAAACACGGCTAGGAGACAAGACGTGAAGACCTCGAAGAAATCAGCAGCCAAAGTGGCTCAACCCAAAGTTCAGCCGAAAGCCAAAACGGTGGCGGTATCCACTAAAAAGTCTGTGTCGGTCAAAGCGCCTGTGAAGGTGAAAGCCAAAGTTGCTGTGTCCGCTAAAAAGGCTGTGTCGGTCAAAGTGCCCGCGAAGGTGAAGGCCAAAGCGGTCGTATCCGCGAAAACTGCGCCCAAAGGTGGTGTCAAAGCGGTGCCCAAAGCGAATGCCAAAGCCGTGTCAAAAGCACCTGTCAAAAAGGCGGCCAAAGCCAGCCCCAAGGTGAGCGTCAAAGCGCCAGCCAAGGCGGTGGTTGCCAAGAAGACGCCTGCCAAGCCAGCCGTGAAGGCTGTGCCGGTCAAAAAAGCGGCTGCATCCGCCAAGAAAGTGCTTGCAGCTAAAACGAAACCGGTTGCTCCGGCCGCCAAGAAATCAGCGGTCGTTGCCGCCAAAACCAGTCCAGCCGTCAAGGCCAAGGCTGCCCCTGCACCGTCCGTGAAAAAGACGGCCGCAGCTCCTGAAGCGAAACCTATGCCCGTTACCAAAGTGGAGCCCGTCAAGACACCCGTCGCGCCAGCTCCAACAGCTCCTGCTCCCGATCAATTGGTGCGCGCCACGCGCCCCTCTGCACGTTTGGCTCAAATCACCGTGCCCTCCTTGCCGCAGGCTGTGGCCTCTACGGCTGCCAAAGCCAGTTTCCTGCCCAGCGCCCCGGCCCCCGTGTCGGTGCCGTTTGCCCCCATCAAGAAAGATGCCAAACTGGCCAACAATTGGAAGAGCAAAAAGGTCGAAGATTTGACCGATGCCGAAGTTCTGGCCATGCCCGATAGCGAGTACATGAACGACGTTCAGATGGCTTATTTCCGGCGCAAACTGACTCAGCTCAAGCAGGAGATTCTGAACAGCGCTGGTGAAACCACCGAGCACCTGCGTGAAGACACTGTGGTGGTGCCCGATCCCGCTGACCGAGCCACGATAGAAGAAGAGCATGCCTTGGAGTTGCGCACCCGCGACCGTGAACGCAAATTGCTCAAGAAGATCGAGCAGTCCATCATCCGCATCGATGCCGGTGATTACGGTTTTTGTGATGAAACTGGTGAGGCCATCGGTGTCGGTCGCTTGTTGGCCCGTCCAACAGCCACTTTGTCACTGGAGGCCCAGCAGCGTCGCGAACTCAAGCAAAAAATGTTTGGTGACTGAATCGGGTCGTCTTTCATTTTTCAAAAACCCCTTTCGAGGGGTTTTTTTATGTCTGTCGACGGTCAGTGGATTTGATTTTGGTGATTTTCTTGAGATTGATCTTGAATTTTCAAATTTTTATTTCCTTTAGGTGTTACTTTCAATGGCCTCTGTAAGTGCCTAATTTTGAAAGAAATTTGCCGCCTGATTGGCTGCAAAATATGCGCTAAGCTGTTGATTTCATTGAAAAAAATCTGTCAAGACCTGTTGCGGTGAATGGTTTTCCTGATACAGTGCAAAAAAGTGCAATTAAGTGGGGAAAAGTGTCCCTCCTTGCAGTTTTCAACTGGAAAAGGTCTTTCACGTGTTTCAAGGGGCTTCATCGCTGAGTCTGGATGCCAAGGGGCGGCTGTCTGTGCCGACCCGGCATCGTGACGTCCTGAGCGCCACAGCGCAGGGGCAACTCACGATCACCAAGCACCCCCATGGCTGCCTGATGGTGTTTCCCCGCCCGGAATGGGAAAAGTTCCGTGAGCGCATTGCCCAGCTGCCCATGTCGGCCCAGTGGTGGAAGCGGATCTTTTTGGGCAATGCCATGGATGTGGAGATGGATGGCACGGGTCGTGTGTTGATTTCGCCTGAGCTGCGTCAGGCGGCAGGCATTTCCAAGGACACCATGCTGCTGGGCATGGGGAACCACTTCGAGCTGTGGGACAAAGCCGCCTACGACGCACAGGAGGCCGAAGCGATGCAAGGCGAAATGCCTGATGTGTTCAAGGACTTCTCATTCTGATGCCCATGATCGAGTCCAAGCCCGTCCACATCACCGTGCTGTTGCAAGAAGCCGTGGATGCTTTGTTGCAGGCAGATGCTGGTGTGGATGGCGCTTATGTCGATGCCACCTTTGGTCGTGGTGGTCATTCCCGTTTGATTTTGTCGCGCTTGTCTGCGCAAGGCCGCTTGCTGGCTTTTGACAAGGACCTGGAGGCGATTGCCGAGGCGGGGCGCATCGAAGATCCTCGTTTTTCGATTCGGCATGAAGGTTTTGCCAACTTGAGCGACTTGCCCGATGGCACTGTCGATGGTGTGTTGATGGACCTGGGTGTCAGCTCACCCCAGATCGACAGCCCCGAAAGGGGTTTTTCTTTTCGTTTTGACGGCCCGCTGGACATGCGCATGGACACCACGCGCGGCGAGAGCGTGGCTGAATGGCTGGCAACGGCAACAGTGGATCAAATCACGGAGGTGATACGTGACTATGGCGAAGAACGGTTTGCTTTTCAGATTGCAAAGGCGCTTGTGGCTCGCAGACAAGAGCGGGGCCCAATTTCAACCACCGCCGATCTGGCCCAGCTCGTGGCTGACACGGTCAAAACCCGCGAGCCGGGCAAGGACCCTGCAACGCGGACATTTCAGGCTTTTCGGATTTTCATCAA
>JACCDU010520494.1_pt1 | contig 25044 bp, 24 predicted proteins | sample 7446081 | NCBI WGS metagenome assembly JACCDU01 (sample SAMN15323447, study PRJNA562643) | freshwater metagenome | isolation source: river surface water | place: USA:Blue River Watershed | collected 2017-08-17
ATTATAAAGTATTATTTTTATTGTATTATTTTATGATGATATTACAATTATTATTATAAAGTATTATTTTTATTGTATTATTTTATGATGATATTAAATAAATGAAAAAGTTAAAATTACTTTAAAAAATAAGTAAAAAATTTCAATAATAAAGTCTTGGTATAATAAAATCATTTTTTAAAAACTTTTATTTTTATTTTAGGTTTTGTGCACACACAAGTTTAATATTTTGTATACAGTAAAAAAAAATCATTAAAGATGCCTCATTAAGATATGAAATTTCGTTTATGAGTTATGATGTAAAAATATGTTTTTTTTATTTTTATATTTGCTGATCTTCTAAAACACTACATATAATAGCAAATTATAAAAAGTTTATTTGTAACCACTTTTCTGTCATCGCCGTAACCACTTGTATGATCTCTTATGAAATAATAAACTTTATATTTATACCGTTATAATACATCATAATAATATAGTACATAACATATTATTAAACAAATAATATATGAATTACTACAAATGTATACATATGGTTACAAAAAAGTTTAATTTTATATAGTTGTGTTATTACTGAAATTATTTTTATAATTTATTTATATTTTTTTTTATTATGTTTTATCAACTGAAAATATAAAGTTTAAAAAGTTTATAATTAGTAAAATGTATACAGTTATTAAGCTGTTATAAAAATATACATTTTACAGTGGGGACTATTTTAAATGACATATCTTAAATATAAAGATATATTAATTTATTATAATAGCAATGAATAGTTTGAAATCTAGTTGTTCAAGGTTAGATTATACTACTTAATGTAGGTTAAGCCAAGTGCGAATAATCTATTAACTGTTATTAATTGTCCTTCAAATTCATTCCTGTTTCACGACAGTTCATAAATATAAATATTTATGAAAGCTAAATTAGCATTAGCTGATATAATCAAATTTTTACAGTAAATTGCTAAGTTATTTTAAATTGTGTCATTTAAAATAGTCTCCGATGTAAAACAATTAATTATTCTATAAGCGAGTAATATTGAATTCATAGTATATGACTCCTTACGAATATTTTATTTATTTTTAAATTAAATTATATAAAAATTAGTTAGATTATTATTTAATTTGTAAAACAACATACACATTGGAATTATATGAAAAAAATTCATCCAAAACAAACTATCTATATAGAATTATATGATTGTGATTTTTGTAATACCAGACAATCTAAATGGAGACATACTAAAATTTGCAAAAAAAATAATTTAACTAAATTAAAAAAGATATGTTAAATAATAATAAAGACAACATAACTAATCTTCAAAATATAATTGACAATAATAAAACACTAGAAAATAATCAACTAATTAATTATGTAAAAAATAGAAAAGTTAGAAAATATAATGTTATAAATTCATCATCATTAATACTTAATAATATTGAAATAATTTCTAGAACCAATTATGGATACAATTAAAGTGTTAATTAATCAAGCTAAAATTGATTTAGAAATACTATATAACATATCATATGAACATAAAGTAATATATTAGATAAAACATAATTAAATATAATAGAAAATATGAAATTAACAAAATTATAAAATCATAAAGAAAAAGCAAATAGAGATCGTTTTATTTTGCCAATCGATAAAACAATAAATTATTTTATCGACTATTGTTAACTCATGTATTAACTTTTTTGATTAATAAAAAGTGTATTTCTAATATTATTCTACGTTGTAAAAAATAACATAAATAAATTAACAAAACATAACATTGAAATAATATAACCAAATACTTGTTAAATATCAAAAAAGTTTATGTGTGTAACCATCTGTAACCAAATAGTAATCTTTATTTAAGTATATTTAAAATAATAAACCTTATAAATAATAATTTATAATTAAAATAATGGAATTTACTTGTAAAAAATGCAATAAAAAATATGCATCATATCAATCTTTTTGGAATCATAATAAAAAATTCCATAGTGATGAAATAATTAAATGTTCAGATGATAGTTATAAATGTGATAGATGTAATAAAATATTATCATCAAGACAATCAAAATGGAGACATATGAAAACATGTAAAGTAATAAAAGACATTGAACCAAAAATAATAAATAATAATATAACCAATAATGGAACGATAAATAATAATACTGTTATAATTAATAATTATAATAATGATAATATTTCTTATGTGAGTGATGGATTTTTAAAAAAAATATTTAGTCATTTATTATCAGAAGATGAACATTATTTACCAATACCAAAATTAATAGAAAATATAAAATTTAATCCGAATCATAAAGAAAATAATAATGTAAAAATAACAAGTTTACGTTCAGATATTGGTTTTAAATACGATGATGATAAATGGAAAGCAGTTGATAAAGATGATTTATTAAATGATCTTTTTAAACTAGGTGCTGATATGTTTGTTAAATATTATAAAGATAAACAGGGAATGTTGTCCGATGATATGAAAGAATGTTATGAAGAATTTAAAAAAAATTCTAAATATGAATTAAAAGAAGAAATTAAACAAAAAATACAAAAAATTGCATATATTTATACAAAAAATATGGAATTAGATTAATTTAATTAGTAGTTTTATCATCTAAACAGTATTCTAAAAATTCACTCCATGTTTTACTTTTATCTAAATCAAAATATTCTAATCCAATTTTAAGATCATTGTGTATATCATTTAAATAACCAAATTTATAATATAATCTTAATCTAGATAAATAATCAGTAGCTCTTTGATCAGGATGCTCCCAAAATGTTGGTCTATAACTTCTATCAAAACTAGTAAAACAAATAGGAATTGATGGTGCATAAACTTTCCATCCTCTTGACCACATTCTTGCCCAAATATCCATTTCTTCACCAAAAAATAAAAATGGTGTATATGGATCATATGGTGCATCATGTAATAGTTCTGAACTAGAAAATGAGAAACATGCTGCCCAACCTTTGGCTAACATTGGTTTATCAGCATGTGTAATAAATGCCGAATTAACTCTAAAAAATCCATCGACATTAGATGTTTCATTATTTACAATAGTTAAAGGACCTCTTAATTGATTTTTTTCATCAGGCTTACCTTCTTGAAGATTAAAATTAGCTACATAATTAGTTAAACATGATTTTTTAGGTAATATAGATAATTGATCTATACATTTTTGATCCCAATCTTGTACAAATCTCATATGTGAGTCAATTTGTAGAAAGTATTGTTCTCCTCTCCATTCTTGTTGTATTAAATATCTAGCCCAACATGGTCCTTTTGCATCTTTATATGAAAGTTTAATAAATTTAATTTTAGCAGGCATGTAATTTTGATTATTTAAACAATCAACATCATTATCAGCATTTTGTTGATTAATACAAATAACTAAATTTTGAGGGTTTTTTGCTTTTTTAATCATATCCATAACGGTTAATGGACACTGTTTATCTCTATAAGATGCAACTGAACAAAATATTAAACCATTCTCTTTAACTGGTATAGACTTTAAATCAATAATATTATATGGTTTAAAATATTTATCAATATATGGTTTATATTTATTATAATTAAATTCTTTTATTTTTTCTTCTGCTTTTTTTTTAGTATTAATCTTTGTTTCATCAAAATTTTCAGTAGCTGATAAATTCCATATAACTATTAAAATAATAACGATAACAACAAATATAGTATATATGTACTTCATTATAATTTAATTTAGATAAATTTTTTTATATGATATATAATTTTTTTATTTGTTCTTGTATCATTTTTAATATATCATCTGTTATATTAGATTCTGTTATATCATTTGTAGTTATATTTTCTGATGATATACTATTAATTAATTCATCTTCTTTTTGTTTTATTAATTCATCGTGTGAATTATTTAATGTCATTAAATAATCGAATTGATTAGGTTCAGTTGACATATTAGTTGATTCAGTTGACATATTAGTTGATTCAGTTGACATATTAGTTGATTCAGTTGACATATTAGTTGGTTCAGTTGACATATTAGTTGATTCAGTTGATGTATTAACTGGTTCAGTTGACATATTAGTTAATTCAGTTGACATATTAGTTGATTCAGTTGACATATTAGTTAATTCAGTTGACATATTAGTTGATTCAGTTGACATATTAGTTGATTCAGTTGATGTATAATCAACCGGTGCCATAGATGATGTATAATAAACCGGTGCCATAGATGATGTATAATCAACCGGTGCCATAGATGATGTATAATCAACCGGTGCCATAGATGATGTATAATCAACCGGTGCCATAGATGATGTATAATTAACCGGTGCCATAGATGATGTATAATTAACCGGTGCCATAGATGATGTATAATCAATAGGTGCCATAGATGATGTATAATCAATAGGTGCCATAGATGATGTATAATCAACCGGTGCCATAGATGATGTATAATCAATAGGTGCCATAGATGATGTATAATCAATAGGTGCCATAGATGATGTATAATCAATAGGTGCCATAGATGATGTATAATTTATTGTTTCAGATGAAGTATAACTATTTAGATTAGGAATTGACACTTCTAATAATTTATTAAAATTAGTATGCGCTTCTTGTGATAAAGTAATAAATTCATTATCAAAAATATTTATATTACCTTGTTTAATTTTAATATCTTTATTAAGTAAATTAATATCATTAACTATTAAATTAGGGAAATTTTTATTAATATCTGAAGATATTTGTGAGAAAAATGGTTGTTCATTGGGTTGTGACGATTTTATATTTTGTTCAGGTTGGTTTATAATTATTGGTATTGAAAAAAATTTTAAATATATATCATCTGTAGGATTTATGAAATTTATTTTTTTATTACATTGAGTATTATTATTTAAATTTAAATTATTTTTTTCTTGTAATTCTGTATTATTTTTAACTAATCTACCATCAGCTGTATAATGCATATTATATTAAATTATATAAAAAATTGTAAAATATATATTTTATTATATTTATATACAAATTATGGAAGATATATATATTATAAAATTTAGAAATAATGAAGAAAAATTAGATAGTTATCCATCAGAATGTTTAACAAGATTAAATAAAAGGAAGAAATTTATAAAAATTTTAGAAGAAAATGAATTTAATTGGAAAGATGCAAATAAGTTATCAAAAATATGGTATAATATAAATTATAATAAATCAAAATATTCACAAGATATTTATAATATAATAATGAAATTTAATAAACTTTTAGAAGAAACTAATTCTTTTTAAAGAGTGAATAATTATTAAGATGTGCATCATACTGATAAACTTTATTATTATCCGTTGTAATACATACAGGAGGTCTAGGCATAGGTACTTGCCATTTGCCAGATAATACATCATTAAAATTATTATTTTTGTATTGATTAAATTGTAAGTGTTTTGTTAATTTTTTTTTATTTTCTAAAAAGGAAATAACAGTATCATGATCAATTTCATTCGTAGACAGTTTATTTTTAATATTATTAATTTCATTATCTGATAAAATTTGATTAAATTTTAAAAGTTCAAACAAATCATTAATATAATTATTTTTAGTATCTTTATTTTTATTATTTATTTTATCTATTTTATCTAATAATTCATTTTTAACAATATTAATTTTTTTATCACAATCTATCTCATATTCTGGTTTAGAAACAATTGGAAGTAAATCTAATTTTTTTTTTATTTCATCTAAATTATTTTTTAATTCATTAAATTCAGGTGTTTGTATAACAGTTTTTAATTGCGATGTTTTTGTATCATGTAATTGTAAATATTTAAAATTTTTCAATACGTCATTTTGTTGATGTTCTTGTTGTTGTTCATGATGTGTTTGTTGTATTGGTTGTTGTTCATGATGTGTTTGTTGTATTGGTTGTTGTTGTTCATGTATTGGTTGTTGTATTGGTTGTTGTTGTTCATGTATTGGTTGTTGTATTGGTTGTTGTTGTTCATGTATTGGTTGTAGTTGTTGTAATTGTTGGTGATTTTGTGATTGACTAAAATATTGAATGGGGATAAAAGATATAAATTGAACAGGAATATGTGTTTGATTTGGTAAAGTATGTGTTTGATTTGGTAAAGTATGTGTTTGATTTGGTAATTGTATATTTTGAGAAGAATAATTGCGAGTATGCACAGGATAATTTAAAAAATTACTATTAATAACAATAGGAGTAGGTGTAGGTGTGAATGTTTCAAAAGTATTTGTTTGAAGAGATCTGTTTAAAGAAACATAATTATTGTTCATATTATTTAAATTTAGAATTTTATTTTTTACGGTTAAACATAATTATTAAAACTAAAATGATGACAATTAATAATAAATTAACACAATATAAAATCATAAGAAGTGTAATGTATGGATAAATTTTATTAGTATAATGATTAAGTAATGGGTTTAGAACTTCAAATTCAAGTGTCTTTTGATTTTCTTCTTTTTTGATTTCAAGAATAAATTTATCAAATAAATCTTTAATAATTTTTTCAATCATTTAAAATAAGTTTGAAATAAAATTTAAAAAAATTTGATTTTTTAATTATATAAAGGTTTCTCTCTTATATAAATAAGTATGTCAACCGATCCAAAGTATTATAGTGAAGATGTGAAATCCATAAAAGGCGTGGAGTTTTGTATATTTACAAATAAAGAAGTGAAGCAGTATTCAGCAGTATCAAATGATCCTTTTGGTATAAATTTACCAGAATCATATCAAAACTATGAACCAATAAAAGGAGGGCTAGTAGATTTAAGATTAGGAACATGTGATGTATATTTACCATGTACAACATGTGGTCAAGATGCGAATGAATGTCCAGGGCATTTTGGTCATACAGAATTAGCAGAGTATGCATATCATTATGGTTTTTTAGGACATTTAAAAATGGTACTTCAATGTATATGTTTACAATGTTCAAAAGTATTAATTGATCGTGTAGATAATGTATTTAAAAAATTAGCAAATAAGAAACCGGAAAGTAGGTTTAAAGAAATAAAACAATTAACAAAAAATGTATATTTTTGTCCAAATTGTGGAACTCCAGTGGGAAAAATAAAAAAAGAAGAAAAAGAGAGTTCTGCATCTATAAAGTTAATATTAGAGAGAGAAGTAACAAGTCAAGTAGTAGATGAGAAAACAGGTGAAGTATTAGAGCAGGGTAAAAAAGTGATAAGACCATTAACCCAAAGAGAATGTTATAATATATTATCAAATTTATCAGATACAGAATGTTTTATATTGGGTTTTAATCCAAAACAACAAAGACCAGAAGATTTAATATTAACAAGATTTCCAATACCACCAGTAACAATAAGACCAACAGCAAAAATAGATTTTATGCAATCATCAACAATGGAAGATTCATTAACATTAAAAATAGCAGACATAATAAATAGTAATAAAAGAGTTCGTGCACAAATGGAAAAAGAAGTAAATAATACAGAGATATCGACATATAATCAAGATATTGCAAATTTATTACAATTACATATAATACAATATTTTGATAATGAAAATATATCATTGCCAAAGTCAGAGTTTAAAACAGGTGGAAAATTAACAAAATCAATATCAGAACGTATAAAAGCCAAACAAGGTAGAGTACGTAGTAATCTCATGGGGAAAAGAGTAGATTTTTCTGCTCGTTCAGTTATTACATCAGATCCTTACATTGATATTGATCAAGTGGGGATACCAAAAAAAATAGCAATGGAATTGACAGTACCAGAAGAAGTAACACCATTTAATATAAAACATTTAACAGAATTGGTAAAAAATGGTAGAGACGAGTATCCAGGTGCAAATTTTGTATTTAGAACAGTATATAAAGATGGAAAACCAGAAATACAAAAAATAGATTTAAAATATAGAAAAATGGCTATAAAATTAAATATAGGTGATATAGTTGAAAGACATACTGTTAATGAGGATTGGGTTCTGTTTAATCGTCAACCAACTTTACATAAACCTTCAATGATGGGACATAGAGCCCATGTAATTGATCGTAATGATTGTAATACACTACGTGTTAATGTAAGTGTATGCGGTCCATATAATGCAGATGAAATACATCAACGTCTGTAAAAGGATGAGCGAAATAAAGCTTATTACATCCTAGTCCATGTGTAATGGGCAACACTTTCAAATTGCGGGAAACTCCTGTAAATAAATTGAAATTAGTATTTTAAAGGTTCGATATCATATTAGTTATGGAAAAGAAATGTATAAAATGTGACGTAGAATTAACAGATTCTACTAAAGTAACTAATGAAAATATATGCAAAAGTTGCAATAAAATAAGACAAACTGAATGGAGGGAAAGAAAGAAACAAGGATTACCTCTAATTAAAAAAGTTCATACAAATTGTTCACTATGTGATACTGAATTAACAGATGATAATCGTTTAAACAATCGTACTTATTGTAAAGATTGTAGAAGCAAAAAATATCAAGATCAAGTAAAAGAGTTGATAGTTAAAAATGATCCGACTGTTAATGAAATATTATGTGGTAAATGTTCTATAAAATTAACTCCTGAAAATCAAGTAAAAGGGCGGAAATGTTGTAAACCATGTGATAATCAAAGACGAAATGAGTCTAAAAAATTACATAAGGAAGAAACACATAAACAACAAAAAGTCTATTATGAGAAAAACAAGGAGAAAATTAAAGAATATTATAAAGAACATTATGTTAAAAATAAAGATAAATATTTAGAAAACAATCAAAAATGGAGACAAGAAAATAAAGATACCATTAATGAAAAGGCAAAAAAACGTAATATAATAGATGAAAACTATAGAATTAAAAAAGCTTTAAGAGTAAGATTACATATTTGTATAAAAAAAGATAGACCAACAATGGAATACATTGGGTGTGATCTTGACTTCTTAAAGAAATGGTTATCATATAGATTTACGGATGAAATGACTTTTCAAAATTATGGACCATACTGGCATATTGATCATGTAATACCATGTTCAAAATTTGATCTTGAAAATGAAGATGAAATAAAAAATTGCTTTGTATGGTATAATCTCCAACCTTTAGAGGGTAATCTAAATTTATCAAAAAATAACAACATGAATGAACAAGAATTTAATAATCATTATAAAAAGTTAAAACAGTTTGCAACTGAAAATAATATTGATATTGACCTTAAAAAATATAAAAAATATTTCAATGAATTACGATAATATATTACTACTCTAATATGGAAACATATAAGAGGACCACGGGTAATGACCGTTCTCGATAGTAATAACATATATTATGTAGGACAATCCGCAGCCAAGCCTCTAAGTGCGATAATGATAAGCATATGAGGAAGGTTCAACGACTAAATGTTAGTGGGTATGAGAAGTGTAATCAACTTCGATGAGTGCTTAAGATATAGTCTAATCCCACCAGTAATGGTGATAATGTTCGGGGGTAAATAAATTACATCATGATTTAAAATCATGTTTATTAACCAACAAAGCATAATTATACTAATTTAGTATAGGTAGTAAATGTTTGATGGAGACGAGATGAACATTCATTCAGCGCAATCAATTCAAGCAAGAAATGAGTTGCGAAGAATAGCAAATGTATCATTACAAATAATAGGAGCAAAAGATTCTAATCCAATAATTGGTTGTGTACAAGATGCATTATCAGGTGCATATTTATTGACACAACAAGACGTGCGTGTAAAAGGTCATGATGTAGCGAATTTTTTATGTAATACAAGTTCAGAAACGAAGTTTGAAATAGATATGAATAAAATTTATACAGGTCATGAAATATTTTCATACATAATACCAAAGGGTATAAATATTTTACAAATAAAGAATGATAAAAAAACATTTGAAATAGTAGATGGTCAATTAAAAGTAGGTAAATTAGATAAATCAACCCTATCTAAAGTAAAAAATTCAATAATTCATTTTATATGGGATAAATATGGACCAAATAAAACAAGAAAGTTTATTGATGATAGTCAAAGATTAGTATTATCATTTTTAGCACATAGAGGTTTTACAATTGGATTTGGAGATACATTATCAACTGATAAAGTAAATGATTTAGTAAAACAAATGACAAATAATAAAATAAATGAATATAATGTATTATTAACACAATATGAGAATGATATTGATCAATTAGATCCATCAATAGTAGAAACAATATTAAGGTCTGATTTAAATGCATTTAGTGTAGATATAGGAAACACTGTATCAAAAACATTAGATAATAAAAATAACTTATTTGTAATGATGGATTCAAAGTCAAAAGGAAGTATAATGAATGTGCAACATATGATGTGTTGTGTAGGTCAAAAAACTGTAGAAGGAAGTAGAATAAAAAAGAAAGTAGAAAATAGATCATTGCCAATTTTTCATAGAGATGATGATACCCCAGAAGCTCGTGGTTTTATTAAATCATCATTTGTTCAAGGTGTAAATACATATGAATATTTTTATGATGCAATGGCTGGTCGTGAAGGTTTAATTGATACGGCCATTAAATCTGTAACATGGGAAACACCAATAGTTATTATTGAGAATAACCAACCTAAATATACTGAAATAGGTAAATGGATTGATAATTTATTAGATAATAATAAAGAAAAAGTACAACATTTTACAGAAAGACAAATGGAATTATTAGATACAAGAAATATTTATATTCCAACAACTGATTATAAAGGTAACGTTTCATGGGGAGAAGTATCAGCAATAACTCGTCATGATCCAGGTGTTCAATTATATGAAATTAAAACAACAGGGGGAAGAAATGTTACAGTAACAGAATCAAAATCTTTATTAATTTGGAACAATGAAAGACAAGAATTTAAGGAAGTATTAACACCAGAAATTAAAGTAGGTGATTATGTTCCAGTAACTGCTGAATTATGTAAACCTCCTATTATTATTGATGAATATGATACTATTAAATTAACATATGATAATGGTTTATTAGTTGGTAAAAATACAGTAAATATTCCTAATTATTTAATTATAAGTCCAAATGATTTTATTGATGGATTTTTAGAAACTTTTAATAATGAAAATATAGATATTGAAGATACAAATAAATTATTTATGTTGTATTCACGTAGAGGAATTAAAACTCATTTACCACTAAAATCATTAAATGATGTTGTTCTTGATGAAATTTCTGAAATAAATTTAGTAGATGTTAAAAATCATCCAAAAGTATATGATTTAACTATTCCATCAACATTTAATTTTGGATTAGCAAATGGACTCCAAGTAAGAGATACAGCGAAAACCGGGTATATTCAACGTCAATTGATTAAAGGTTTAGAAGATTTATCAATAAAATATGATATGACTAATCGTAATTCAAAAAATGTAATAATTCAATATGTATATGGTGAAAATGGGATAGAACAATCAAAACAAACTATGTTACCAATAGATATGTTAGGTATGAATAATGAGAAGATAAATGAAGTATTTGGTTTTTCAGTAGAAGAAATTAAGAAATTGGAATCAAAATTAAAAATAAAAGATATAGCAAAATTAAATAAAAACTATATTGACCAAATAATAAAATTTAGAAATAATTTAAGAAATATTCAACAAAAAGCACACAATAATTATAAAGTGTTAGAAGACAGATATTTTTTACCAGTAAATTTATTAAGAATAATTCAAGACTATTCTAATAAAAACGAGCATATTGAATTAACACCACAATATATATTAGATTCAATAGAAGAATTATTAACATGTGAAGAAACAAGATTATTGCCTGCATTAAAGAAAACTGATAAATATTTATTAAATGATGATCGATCATTGAAATATTTATTAGAAATAGCAATACATAATTATTTATGTCCTAAAAAATGTATTTTTAAATATGGTTTAACAAAAACTCAATTTGATAATGTAATTAGAGATATTAAATTAAATTTTGTTAAAGCACTTGTAGAGCCTGGTGAGATGGTTGGTATTATATCGGCACAATCTATTGGCGAGCCCACCTCGCAGATGTGCATCACATTTTCATCAAAAATTAAAGTAATAGTAAAAAATAAAAAAAATAACATCATAAAATTATATTCAGACGAAATTGGAAAATTATGTGATAAGCTTATCAAAAAGAATCCAGAACTAACATACAGTACTGGTCGTGAGAATAGTATTGAAACTGATCTAAGTACATTGAATAAGGAATATTATATTATTGGTGTAGATGGTAAAGAACAAACACACTGGAACAAAATATCACATGTAAGTAGACATTCAGTAAATGGTCAAATAATGAAAGTTAAAACAAGAAGTGGTAGAAGTGTAGAAAGTACATTAAGTCATTCTCATTTAGTAAGACGTAATCAATCAGTTGAACCTATTCTTGGGTCTGACTTAAAAGTAGGTATGCGTATTCCAGTAGCTAAACATATTGATAATATATTTATTCAAGATAGTATTGAAATAGAAAATAAAAAATATAAACTAGATTATTTATTTGGATGGTTTATTGGTGCATATTTAGCAGAAGGTTGTATTAATAAAACATCAATTAAAATAACAAATATTTCAGAAGCTTTTATTAATAATACAACCAAGTTTGCAAAATTATTTGATAAAAATGCAAAAATCACAAAATATCAAGGTGCATTTGGTCCTGGTGTTGATACAATTATAAACTACAAAACATTAGCAACAATAATTAATGAAACATGTAATACAGGTTCATTCAATAAAAGAGTTCCTGACTTTGCATTCTTAGCACCAAATGAATTTAAAGCTGGATTAATTCAAGCTTACTTTGATGGTGATGGAAACTTTAATAATCATGGATCTAGAAATAATATTAGAGTATGTAGTCGTAGTGAACAATTAATTAAAGATATTGCACTATTATTAAATTACTTTGATATTTTTGCTCATTTAAGAACTGATTTTGTAAAAGGTTCATATATGTATGAACTTGATATATCATCAAAATATGGATCATTATATAAAGAACATATTGGAAGTTTATTACATGAAGATAAATTAAATGATATTGTTAATTATACATTGAGAGATAATGCACATAATTTATCTGATGAAATAGACAAGATAAATGGTCTTGGTGATATAATAGCAAAATGTGGTAAAGAATTAAAACTAGAAGGTCAAAGTAGAACTTATGGTAGATGGGTTAAGAAAGAATCTATCGGTAGAAGAACTTTAGAAAAATATATTACCATTTTTGAAGCTCATGAAAACAGTGATAAAATCAGAACAGAATTAGAAATATTAAAACAAGCATGTAATTCAAATGTTATTTGGGATGAAATAAAAGAAATTGAATTATATACACCAGATCAAACTAATTATGTATATGATTTTACAGTACCTGGTAATCAAACATTTATGTTAGATAATGGTGTTATTGTACATAATACTTTAAATACAAAACACAGTGCCGGTTCAGCATCAAAGAGTACAGGTGGTGTTCCAAGAATTGAAGAATTGTTGCATTATAGTAAAGATATAAAAACACCACAAATGAAATTATATTTTAATGATGATATAGCTGGAAATAAAAATAAAGTAAATAAAATAGCATCATATTTAAAATTTTTAACAATAAGAGAATTAATAGATTCAGCACAGATATATTTTGATAGTGGTTTAAATGATGAGATATCACAACAATTAAAAAATGATAATGTATTAAATCCATTTTTTATAAATAATCAAAAAACAGATGTATCATTATTACAATTAGTATTTAGATTAAAATTAAATATGGAGAAACTACATGATAAAGAAACAACATTATTAGATATCAAAACAAAATTTATAAGTTATTGGCAAAAGAATTTCAGTAATTTGAAAAATCTAAAGAAGAATGAAAAAGAGATATTTACAAAAATAACAAGATGTTGTATATTATCAAATAATAATAAAAATAATCAAATAATACATATAAGATTTAATATGTCAAGTTTTAATTATACAATGTTAACAGAATTCTTAAAAATAATATTAGATCAAATAATATTAAAAGGAATAAATAATATAACAGGTGTAAATATGGAAAGTTCAAAAAGATTAATAACTGATGAGACAACTGGTGAATATAAATTACATGATGAATATGTAGTATATACAGATGGTATAAATTTAGAAAAAATAAAATATATAAAAGGTATAAATCAATCAAGAAGTATTTGTAACGATATATTAACAACATATAGATTATACGGTATAGAGGCAGCAAGACAAACATTATTAAATGAGTTTATGAGTACATTTGGTAGTGATTCAATAAATCATAATCATATGTCAGTATTAATAGATATGATGACACATACAGGAAATATAATATCAATAGATAGACATGGTTTAGGAAAATTAGATTCAGATGTATTTACAAAAGCATCATTTGAAAAGACAATGGATCATTTTATAAATGCTGCAATATTTAATGAGAAAGATAGTACAAATTCAGTATCATCAAGAATTTTATTGGGTAAAGTAATACCAGGTGGAACTGGTGCATTTGAATTATTATTAGATTCAGAAAAAATAGAAAAATCAGAATATACAAAAGACGAAACAGGGGGCAGACCAACATTTGGTATGTTAGAAGAAGATCCATTATTTAAAGATGTAGTTAAATATGGATTTACAAAAAATGACATATTTATTCCAACTAATTAAGTAATAAATTAAAATCTTTCAAATCTTGTTTCAATTTGTACAATTTTTGAAATTTCATGCCATTCTTTATTATATTTTCTAATTTCATGTCCAATAATATTTTTATATTTATCTTCATATAATTGTTTTATAAAATTATTATTAGAATAAATAATAATTGGTTTATCAACAGGTGTTAAACATTTTTTTTTATATTCATTATAATCTTCATCAGAATTATTAAAATATCCTCGTTTTCTTTCAATTTCAATAGTAAGTTTATTTTCAATAAAATCATCAAAATATATGCATACCATTTTACAAATATAATAATCGCAACCCATAAATATAAGTTTACTGATAAAAATTATTTTTTTTCAATTTTTTATTAAATAAATAATTAGTATTATTTATTTAATAGTATTTATAAATATTTTTGAATATTTTCCGGTAATTCTTGAATATTCATTTTAAAGTGATATTTAAGTTTATTAAATAATTTAACATCTGGTGGTTCTTCCATTTTAACCATAGTAATAGAAACCCCTTTTTTATTAAATCTACCACATCTACCAATTCTATGAATATAGTTTTCTTTATTAATAGGTAAATCATAATTAATAACAAGATTAACAAGTGGTATATCAATACCTCTAGCTAATAAATCTGTAGTTAAAAGAATTCTAGTTTTACCATCTCTAAATTCTTTAACAATAACATCTCTTTCTTTTTGATTCATTTTACCATGAATACAAGTAATAACAAAATTATTTTTTTCCAAGTTTTCTCTTAGCCAATCAACTTTTTCAACAGAATTACAAAAAATAATAGCTTGTGATGTAGAAACTAAAGAATATAAATCTAAAAGTGTATCAAACTTTAATTCTTCTTTTTCAACATTAACATAAAATTGGCTTATTAAATCAACAGCAACTTCAGAATTTTTTAGTAATATTTTAACTGGATTATCCATAAGTTTTTTTGTAATATTAAAAATATGTGGTGGATATGTTGCAGAAACCATACAACATTGAATAGCATCTGAACATTTATCAAAAATAGATTTAATTTTATCATTAAGTCCATCTGCTAAAAGTTCATCAGCTTCATCTAAAATTATAAATTTAACATTAAAAAGATTAATTCTTTTTTCTTTAATCATATGTAATATTCTTCCATTGGTTCCAATAATAACATGAGCATTTTTAACTTGTTCTCTAGTTTCATTAACATCAGTGCCACCAATACATTTAACTATTTTAATATCAAGAAATTTAGCAAGTTGTGTACCAACATCATATACTTGATCAGCAAGTTCATGGGTAGGTGTAATAATAATACCTTGACATTTTTTATCATTCACATCGATTCTATTTAATGCACCTAATAAATAAGTTGCAGTTTTGCCAGTACCAGATTGTGACTGTAATATACAATCTTTACCTGATGATATATTTTGTATACCATTTATTTGAATTTTAGATGGTTTGGTAAAACCATATAGATAAACACCTTTTAATAGTTCATCTTTTAAATTTAAATCATTAAATCCATAATTAGTAGTTTGAGTCTCCATACTATAATATATTAAATATCTTTAAATATATTTTATGTTTAATTTTTTAACATTTGAGTTTCTTTTTCTCTTCATTAAGGGATTCTTCTTTTTTTTTAAGTTCATCTTCTTTTTCTTTAACAGCATTGTTCCTTTTTTCAATCGCTCTTTCTTTTTCTTCTAATTCTTCTTCTTTTTTCTCTTTTTTAATTTTCTCTTTTTTTATTTTTTCTTCTAATTCTTTTTCTTTTTCTTCTAACTCTTTTTCTTTTTCTTCTACTTCGTTTTCTTTTTCTTCTAGTTGTTTTTTTTCTTTTTTTATTTTTTTCTTTAATTCATCTTCTTTTTCTTCTAGTTCAACATTTTTTTCTTCTAGTTCATTTTCTATTTTTTTTATTTTTTTTTCTTTATTTTTAAGCATATTAACATTTTCTGTAGTTGATTCACTACTTCTAAAAAACGGTTTTTTAGTTCCTTCTGCATATAAATCATTTGAACTATTACTTCTTATTGGTAGTTTTGTTGATGATCCTTTTGGTAGTTTTGGTGTTGATATTCCTTTTGGTATAACTTTAGTAGCATTTTTAGCACTTCTAGCAAACTTAGCAACAGTACCAGCAACACGAAGAGCAGGACCAGCAACAAGAAGAGCAGGTCCAGCCCCACCATAATGATCATTAACTAATTTTATATATTTAGTTTTATATTTTATATATTTAAAATAGTAAGGATCGATATTATTATTCATATATATTAAATTATAAAAAAAATTGATAATAAAAAAAAATTGATTATTAGACATATTGAAGACAATGATTATATAACTATGGCTAATGAAGGACCCGTTGACTATACAAAATTTGACGTAAAATATTTATCATTCACAAAATTAGAAGAAAATAGTAGATCTAAAGGACAATTAATTGCATATCCAAGATATGATGCAACCAATTCAGGAAAAGATGGACCATTATTTCTTCAAACACCATGGATAAAATTATATACATATGGTGTACCAAAAAAAGGAGAATTCTATAAAACAGATGCAGATAGATTACATTTGAGAGTACCATTCGATTTATCAATCCCAGAAATAAAGGAGTTTGCAGATAAAATGAAATCAATTGATGATTGGTTAAATTCACCAGAACAACTAAAAAAGATGTTTGGTGGAGAAAAGAAAGCAAAGAAATATAAATATAATAGTATTTATAGAGAAGGTCAAGATCAAGCGAGTGCAGATTCAGATGATGATTCAGATGATGAAAAAACAAAAAAGAATAAAGATGCACCACCTAGACCTCCATATATGAAAATTAAATTAGAAACAACATGGCCAGATAATGAGATTAAAACACAAGTATATCATTCAGTATTAGATAAGGAAACAGGGAAAAGAACAAGAACTCAAGTAAAAAATATTAAAACAATTGATGATTTTGCAAATGAAGTAAGATTTTTATCAAATGTAAGATTAATGTTTAGACCAGTAAAATTTTGGGCACATCCACCAACAAAAACAGGACCCGAATGTGGTATTGTATTTAAATTAATTAAAGTAGAAGTAGAACCAAATGCAATGTCAAATTCAATGTATAAACAAATTTATGATAATGATAACTTTATTGATTCAGATGGTGAAGATGAACCATTACCAAATAAATTAGAAACTGTTTTTAACAAAACAGAGAAAACAGCTAAAGAAGAAGTAACTAAAAAGCAAGTTAAAGAAGATTCAGAATCGGATTCTGATGAAGGGCAATCAGATTCAGAACCAGTAAAAACAACTACAAAAGCACAGGTTGATTCAGATGAAGATGATGAATCGGATGATGATGTAGTACAGAAAACCCAAGTAATAGCAGAGGTAGATTCAGATGAATCATCAGAAGATGAAGAGCCAGAAAAAGGAAAAGGTAAAGGAAAAGGTAAAGGAAAAGGTAAAACAGAAAGTACAACAAAAAAGACACCAGCTAAAGAATCTAGTAAAAAGAAATAATATAATATTAATAAAGGAATAATATAATATTAATAAAGGAATAATATAATATTTAAAAAAAAAAAATAAAAAAAAATTAATTTATTTAAGGATATAAAATTATATATAATAATGCATAGTCAAAATCCATACAAAATTTCAGAAATAAATCCAGATCAAATTTTTTTTAAAAACATGAAAGAATCTAATAATAAAAAAATAATTTTTATAAAATATAAAGATGAAGATGTATTAAAAAATATGGTGTTTCAATTGCCAACATTAGTAAATGATATACATGTAGAAAATAATGAAGTAGAAATATCATTAGATTGTGTAGAAGAAATAAAAACACAAAAAGTAATAAATTTAATAAATGCGCTAGATGAGAAGATTGTAAATGAAGCAAAAAAGAATGCAAATTCATGGTTTGATCATGTAGTAGATAAATCAAAAATAAATTTTCACCATTCTTTAAGGGGTGATAATGAAGAATCACCAATAATAAAATTAAAAGTGATTGATTCAAAAGAATTTAAAACAAATATTATTTTAAATAATAATGAATCAGAAAAAATATCATTAAATGAAGTACCAAAAAATGGTAAATTAAAAGTAGTATTAGAATGTTATGCTATATGGATTCATGGTGATACATTTGGTTTATTATTACGTCCTGTAATATTTTCATTTATAATGGATGTAGAAACTGAATATAATTATAAAATTTTAGATGATTCCGAGAGTGAAATGAGTGATGATAATAATGATATGTTATTTATAAAAACTCCAGAAGTAAAAGAAGAAGAACCAAAAATAGATTTAGAGTTTATAAATTCGAGTTTATCTGAATCATCATCTGATTCAGATTCAGAAGATAAAAGATTAAGTAAAATAATATTTAGTGTATCAAAAATATAATTAAGTGATATAACAACTTAAAGACAATATTACATTATATTTATAATATAATTACATAATTATGGTTATAAATAAAAATTTGAGTGCAATTGAAACAAATAATTTAATATTTAAATTAATTCAAATAAGTTCACAAGAAAATTTGTTATTAAGATCTGTAGAGAAATTTTATGAAAATTTAGAATGTTATAAAGATTTTATTAAAATAATAAATTCAGAAAACAAAAATTGTGTAAAAACAAAGATATCAATAAGATTAATTGATTATTTTGTTACAAAATATTCAAAAAAAAATAAAACATCCTATAAATTACCAGGAGTAAACGATACTCAAAGTCAATTTTCAGTACATCAATCATATAAACAACAATTAAAAGCTTTTCAAAAAAAAAATTTTGATCCATTTGCAAGAGGTCTAAGAATACCATATTTTATAAAAAATACATGTATAATAACAACAGTAGGTCAATTAAATTTTTTTATGTGGTTTATATCAAAAAATATAATGGAATATGTAATTAAAAATAAACAAATAATAGAATTAGACATGAATAAAACAAATAAGATAAAAATAACTCCAAAAATAAAAAAAAATATAAAGACCTATAAAAAATACGAAATAAAACAAATACCTATAATAAATACACAGCCAAAAACTAATCAAGTAAATAAATATAAAAGTCAAATTTTAGTAACATTCTAAGTAAAAAAAATTGATAAATAAACTGTTTGAAATCAAATTTTTAGTATGTATGGTGAAAGCTGGTAGTAAAACTATTCAAGAAAGTAAAACTAAAGAAAAAGTTCAAACTAAAGAAAAAGTTCAAACTAAACAAACTAAAGGAAAAAAAGAAGTAGTAGTTGAAGATGTCTCATCTGATAATGATTCTGACAGTGACTCTGGTGAAGACGATGAAGATGATGAAGATGATGACGATGAAGAAGATGACGATGAAGAAGATGAAGAAGATGATGAGGAGGAAGAAGAAGATGATGATGATAAAAAGAAGAAGGGTTCAAAAGAGAAAAAAGAAAAGCCAAAGAAAATGTCACATAGCGAATTAACTAAAGAATTGTTAACTAATGAAGAAAAAATTTCAAAATTAGAAACTGAAATTAGTGAATTAGAAAGTAAATTAAAAGTGTGTGTTCGTGATCAAAATGCATTAAGAAGAACTAATCTAAGATTTTTAAAACAATTAGATAAAGCTCATGATGATGATGTTACAAAAGCAAGAAAAGAAAAGAAAAAGAGAAATGTAACAGAAGATAGTGGTATCTTAAAGAAGAAACCAGTTCCTCCAATATTAATTAAATTTTTAGATTTAAAAGAAGGTGATGAACTAGCTAGAACAAAAGTAATGAGTTTATTATGTAATAAGTTTAAAGATTTAGGATTACGAAAGGGTCAAGATGTAGTGTTAGATAAGAAAACAGCTAAATTATTTGGAAAAGATGATGGATATGTAATTGAATTTAAATACTTTCAAAAATTCTTAAAATCAATTTATGAAGATGCTGAATCTAAAGCAACAGAAGTAACATTATAATTTTATTCTAATGATGAATTAAAATTATAATAAAAAGTTCATTTAATAAATTAAATATAAATAATACTTGTTTATATTTAGATTATTAGAAATACAAAAATGTATGTGAAATTATTTAAGTATTTTATAAATATTAACTAAATGTGTTATTTTATTAAGTAAAAATTTATAATTTAACCACGAAATTAAACTTTTAATTAATTTTATTTATACTAGTTTTAGTAATATTATTTCTTGATAATGTATATATTTTTTCTAGTTTTAATACCACAATATTATTATAAAATATGTTAGTTTAAAATATTTTTTTTATATTTATTATTTTAATGTCAAAAAGAAAAACTAATAAACAAAAAAATAGAGAAATGTTAGAAGATTTAGAAGATTATAATACTAATAAAGAACAACATAATACATTAAATTATTATAATAATTATGAACATTTATCACAAAAAGAAAAAAGTACAATTGATAATAAGTTTTCAAAACCAAAAAATAAAAGTCAAGAAAAATATTGTAAAATGTTAAATAAAAAACAAGTTAAAATTATTGTTTCTACAGGACCAGCAGGTACAGGTAAAACATTGCTAGCGACAGAACATGCAATAAAACAATTTTTATTAGGATATTGTGATAAAATTATATTTACACGACCATCTGTATCTGTTGATGAAGATTTAGGTTATTTACCAGGGTCATTAGAAGAAAAAATGGCACCATGGGTGAGACCAATTTATGATGTATTATATAATTTTATTCATCCAAATGAAGTTAGAGAATTAATGGAAGAAAAATTAATAGAAATAGCCCCATTAGGTTTTATGAGAGGTAGAACTTTTAAAAATTCTTGGATAATTGCGGATGAAATGCAAAATTCAACTATACCACAAATGAAAATGTTATTAACAAGAATTGGTGAAAATACCAAATTAGTTATTACAGGTGATTTAGAACAAAATGATAAACCTAGTGAAATAAATGGTTTAGAAGATTTTTTAAATAAATTTAAAGGTAGACGTTCTGATAGTATCGGAAGTGTTGAATTTGATAAAGATGATATTGAACGTGAAGAAGTTGTTAAAGAAGTATTAGAAATATATGGTAGTAATGATGTACCAATATCATATAAAGACATATTATATGAAACCCATTTAGAAGAGAAAAGTACAGCACCTGAGCCAGTATTATTACCTAATAGAATAAAATCTAATAATAGTTTACAAAATTTAGATTTATAATTATATAAAAAAATTGAATTTTTAATACTATAGTATGTTTAATTAAAATGTATGTTTCAATTAAATATATTGTTTAAGTTTATTAATAATGATGTATATCAACAAAATGTAAAATTCACTGAAATTAGTATGCGAAATACAGATATTGAGAAATCTGAATTACCAGGAAAGAACTCTAATGAAAGTACTATTTCTTATTGTTTAAGAATGATTAATACAGGTGTGTCATCATTTTATAATAATTATAAATTAGATTATACCGACATTAAACTTACAAATTTAACAAAAAAAATAATTGAAAATAAAGGATCATTAAAAAAAATAAATGATGAAATGTATATTTACCACTCGCTTGATGACAAATACTATTTAATTTGGTACAATATGTTTGGTTATGGTTGGAATAAAATTGATATTAAAAATAATAAAATAATTAGTATTGATTGGGATATTGAAAATCAAATATTTTAAGTTTTAATTCCATATTTTCTAATTTTAATTGTTCAATTTCTTTTTTTAATTTGTCATTTTCTAATTGTAATTGTTCATTTTCAGAAATAATATCAAAATTAATTGTTATTAACTGATCATTTTCTTCTGTTAGAAGTTTATTATTTTTTTTTAAAATACCATTTTGATTAATTAATTTATTAATTAACTTATTAATATTTTTATAATAATTTTCAAGATTTGTCATATTTGTTTGTAATGAATTTGTTATATTTTCCATAAATAAAATAGATATACAATTTATATTTTATAATTTCAATTTTTATACAAGTATTATTTTTGTTTTTTTTGAAGATAATTATTTAATTCTCTATTTTCTTCTCTTAATTTAGATATTTTTTCATCAAGTTTTATTATTAAAAGTGTAGATTCTTCTTCTTTAATTTTTGTTAGTAAATCATTTTCTTTATGTTGTTTAATTACGTTTTTAAATTCACTATTTTCATTTGATAATTTATCAATTGTATTTTTTAATTCACTAATTGTATTTTCTAATTGACTTGTCTTTTTTGTTAATTCTATATTATTTTTAGTTAACAATTCATTTTCTTGATATAAACTATATATTGCGTTATCTATATTATAATAAGAGTTAGAAAGGAATGTACGAGTTTCTTCTAGAAATTGTTCATATGATTTATATATAACATTAAGATTATTTAGTCTTTCCATAATATTATAAATAAATATTAATTATTATTAACTTCAATTTTTTTATTTGTGTATTTATTTTTATTAATTGTTTTGTATAAAAATTGAAAATAAAACAGATTAAAACTTGAAAATTAAAATTATGGATAAAAAATATTTAGTTAAGGTAGAATCATCTATTGAGTTTATAAAAAAGAAAGATGCAATGATTGATATGTTAGGAGAAACTCTAATAATGGATGCTGATGCTGATTTACTATCATCAACTGTAGAAATGACACCAAATACTATAATATTTGAATTAGTACATCAAACAATCGATGATTCTAAAGGAACATTTAAAAAAAAAAATATAAAAAAAGCTATAAAAAGTGAATTAGGTGATGTTGAAATAACTATTACAAGATTATAAAATATTAATTTAAATAGTTTTTAATAAGTTCTTGTTTATGTTTATTATCATCATACATCAAATTTAGTTTAACAGCAAAAGTATAATTTTTAATTTTAATACTGTTTATTTCAATAAATAAACCATCTCTAGAAGGTATCCAATTAGGAATATTAATATTAGTTGTTCCTGAATTAAAATTAATATCAAGACCATAAATAAGTTCATATAAATTAATATTTTTTTGGTAAATTATTAAATTATCAGTCCAATAAAAATTATTTGCAATTTGTAATTTGATAATTAAATTACCAAAATTGCCATCATCCATATCACCACAATATGGAAAAACAACATATGGTTTATCAATATCGAAAATAAATGTATTAGTTATTTGTTCATCTTCTAAATTTCTTTTAATTTTAATTTTTCTTTTATTATTTCCAATTAAATCATTTAATGTAATATCTAATTTAATAATTATATCATTTTTTGTAAATTTTTGATAATGTATTGGTAAACTAAAATATGTTTCAAACATATTATATGTTTCATTATCTGTATCAGTGATAGAATAAATATTAGTATCTAATTTTTTTTTTGGGAATTTGCCAGACTTAAAAAAATTAATTATTTCTTCAAAATTTAAAGCATTAAATAAATCATAAAAATTATTTTGTAAATATTCCCAATCATTTTTATCAAAATTTATACCAAATGTTTTTAATTCATCAATTGCAAGATTATTTTTAAAAATTTTTTGTAATAAAGAAACAAATTTATTTTGATCAGTTTCAGATAGTTTACCATATTCTTGTCTAGTTTTTGAATTAATTAATATTTCATAAGCATAAGATACTTTTTGAAATTTTTCTGTTGCTTGAGGATCTTTATTTTTATCAGGATGATATAATAATGCTAATCTATGATATGCTTTTTTAATATCATTTTCAGTACATGTTGGTTGTAATTCTAATATTGAATATAAATCCATTTATATATTTTAGTGTTTTTTCTTTATAAGTTTATAATTAAAAAAAATTGAAATTTAAACTTAATAAGCAATTATATTTTATTTATGAACAACTTAACAGAAGAAATGATACTTAAACTAGTATTTTCAACAACATATACTATTTTAACGTTTTTAATAGTAGCATTTTTTGTATTTACATTTAAGGCACTTGTAGAAACATCATGTAATGATGTAAATAGTGTTTGTAAAGAATCAAATTTATGGTATTACTTGACAACTATTTTTATTATAAATGTTTTAAGTAATAATGATAATAAAAAGAATTATATTGAATTTTTTTGTGTTAATACTGGTTTCTTTTTATGGGGTTTATATGAATTGTTTGGTGTGAAATGTGTTAATAATTTACATTCAACCCTATTATACGAATTTTCATTATCATATTGGATATTTATATCAGTAGTTTTATTTTTAGTAATTTGTGTATATGTATGTAGTCTATTGTGGGGTTATCGCATTACACTTGATAAAACTGATAAAAATGCATATTTAAATTTGAATAAAGTAACAAGACACTC